>Ga0123355_10002605_pt1 | contig 25589 bp, 14 predicted proteins | sample TergutEmb28metaG_3_FD_89872 | JGI IMG/M metagenome (GOLD analysis project Ga0123355, IMG submission 89872) | Embiratermes neotenicus P1 segment gut microbial communities from Petit-Saut dam, French Guiana - Emb289 P1 | ecosystem: Host-associated > Arthropoda: Insects > Digestive system > Gut ...
AATAATTTAAAACATAAGACTTCGTTTAAAATTTGCTAAACCTCCTACATGTTTCGGTCATAACTTGACCATCTTCAGGGAGTGTGAAAGTTCCTATGATGAAGTTGCTCCTATTTATCTTCCTGCCTGCAGGCATGCCGCCACACCACCGGAAGATAAATAGGAGCAACTTCATCATAGGAATTTTCACACTCCCTGAAGACCGAAACATGTAGGAGGTTTAGAAAATTTTAAACGAAGTCTTATGCTTTAAATTATTTTATGTAAATAAATATTTTAACAACATAAAACAGTGCAAGTAGTTGGCCCATATTTATAATAGTAATCGTCATTCGCTTCGTGGGTACAGAGGTTTTCTTAATTTGATGTTCTAACGGCCATACGAAATAAACACGTTGCCATTTAAGGAAGCTCCGCGATTGTACTTTAAAAACGTAGTTCCTTTATTAAAAACTTCGTAAAATTCAAAGTAAAAATTAAAGAAATGTATCAACAAAACCCCTGGGAACTGGTCGCGGATCCCAAGACATCCACGAAGCACACATTTGGAACCAATGGTTTATCCGATAAAATATTAATTTTTGGGATTAATATAAGGATTGTAATTTGCGTTGTAAAGGAGAATGGGTAACCAAATCAGTGTAGTAACAGGCTGAGTTGTCGATTTCGATTACCGATAAAGTACGTGTAATACAATCTTCCGAGCCGCATCCAGAGAGGCTATGGTTTCCGTCTCAGGCTCCGACCCACTATCAGAGGGGGTCAAGCTGCCAGAAGAAACATCTCCTCTGGATCTAGTATCTAGATGTTATTATGAATATGTGCCAACACACGCTCATACTCCACACATCTTCATTGCGTAAATCTAAAAGCTGAGAGCCTTGGAAAACTGGAAGTTGCTGATGACTGATCAAGCTTCTGCTTCGTCTTTTGAAACTATGCTTTCAATTCTTGGCGTGGGGGCCAAATTCCTTGACTTAAGGGCTGTGCAGTTCCACTAGACAAATGCCCGTGTAGGCCGAATATTAGATAACGAAAGATTTGTCCCCTTCTCTTTTACTTAAGTCTTAAATCAATCTCTCGTCCGACGATGAACTATTTACAACTTCCTTGAATAATACACAAAATTAGGTGAATAAATAAATATTTTTGAAGATTTAAAACGTATGTTCCTAGAGTTTATTTCCACTATTAACATATTTATTAAAACATTTAATAATGAGGTAAGAAAATTTATTTTTTTCTTATTTTTCTCGTACAAGGGCCACCCAGAAACTGCGCACATTATAGAACAATGTTATGTAACCAAAAATAGATATATATATATATATTTACTTTTAAAAGAAATGTAACGAAAACTTTCTAAATCTAGAACGCTTACATCTGTGCTCCCATCTGTCCTCTATCTAGTCACCACTCCTGGGCCAGCAAGTTTAAAGGTGCCAGTCGGTAAGACTGTTATCAGCAATACCTTATTGAATATCCATGTCTTGTGGGGTGTTAAGGAACTGTCGAATGGTAAATAATTACCGACCTTTCGGAGGGAGCAGTCTCCTACGGAACACCTCAGATTTGGCTCTTCATAAATACGACTTTGAGATCCTACAACGCTGTCAAAAAAATTAATTTTCCTAAGTACCTAGAGTCATCATTTTGAGCGTAATGTATCAGAAAGTAGGCTTATATATTTTAATCGTGTTTAAATAACACATTGAAATACATATTCAATATTTATCCATTTTCAGTACCTAATATTTCTTCCGTCAAGTTTTTCAATTATACTTTTGTAAATAAGGTGTAAAGTACTCACAGAGAAACGTCAGGTGTTTAGATGCCCAATGATATTTACCTCACTCATGGCAGTATCTCTTTCCTTAGCCAAAATCTACATATACCATTCGTGATCAAAAACACGCGGGTCTTTCCCAACAGTTATCACAGCTAAACACAAGAAGTAAATTCTAAATGATGTGACCACATTTTATTACATGTATTAGGCCTATCACTTCGTCTCTGAACTGTGTCTAAAGTGTAGGATTCAAAGAAAGAAGGAAACATTTTCAGATAAGTCACAATCCAGTGACTGAAAATAACTCCAACTATCGGCAAGAATTAAGTATTGTCCCTCCGCCTTTTTACCTGAGGACGGAAACATGTCCGGTTGCAGAAACGCTGGTGTCTCGTTATGCGTATGAGAACAGGGACAAAGTTCAGAAACGTCACACTCTAAAAACAACAATTTATGGACAGAACATAAAACTCTTTTTTTTTTCTCCATATGCAAGAAAGGAAAGATTGAACAGAGTTAAATTAAATTGTTTTGTTCCCCACGGTAACGTCATATTACCATCATAATACTCAGCAGTTATTAGTAAGATTTTGAGTAAATTAAATGAAAATTTTAATTTGCGACGATACACACTTTATGCTCTCGGAGAGGGGCTGATCACTCGTCCAGAGGAGTCCTACCGAGTGGTGTGTGTCTGGGTGTGATTGTGAAGCCCCGATAATGAGGCTCTGGTCCACTAGAGGCTCTTGTGCCATGGAATATATATATATATATATATATATATTACGCATCTATTATCTTTGGCTTCCAGATTTTTTAGCCATTTAGCCACCCTAGAACATACATAAACAACCCCAATCCCCCCCCCCACACACACAGAAATATGTAAATATTTTTAAATAATCTGAAATTTCTGATAACGGAAAGCCTGGAGAAGGCTTAATATCAATGATAGTCTAAACTTATCTCCAACGACAGCATCGTAAATCGTATTTGTAACATTAACTGTCTTCGAACAGGCGAAAAGGCGAACCCTGGGTGTGGCTACAACTTTCAGTTCTTTTCCATTTACCAGCGAAAGAGACCGTGATGCTTTCCGGTAATGGAACTGACGGCTCAATAGGATTAAGAGTAAAACTTTCCATTGGACATGAACCTGAACCACTTAATTCCAATTCAGAACAGTCTACTTCACGATAAACTATTCGCTTCATCCCATTACCTACTTAAAAATGAATTTATTTTGAAAGAATCCTCCTCACTAAAATTGTGTTTTAATTTTTTGTTTCTCTCCACGCCACACGTACTATATTTTTGCACTAGAAAAGACCTTTGTTTGTGTAATTTAAGATCCTTATGGCTATGATTGTCAGGCCGTCTTGTCTTATAACCATTCAACGAGAGATACAGCAGATTTCCTCGCATCCATAACACATTTCAACAACACTACACAGCATCACATCCCAGCTGCAATTCTCATTACATACTATAATCTTCTGTAGTTGAAACAACATTATTACAAAGCAAAACACCGATTATCCTTATGTAGTCCTTTATAACCTTCCTCATATGCTTACGCTAATGTACTATGGTGGCAAGAGTGTCATGAAACTTCTAACATTATGATTAGAAACATACTGACCGAAAACTGAAAAAATATTTACATTAGAATGAACTCCATAACCAAAGTTAGAGAGAGAAATTTTCATAATGGTGCATTAAACTCTGTCTATTTTGCTGTATTACAATCGAACGTAAAGTATAGACCTGCGTTGCTCCACGCTGTACATACTGTTAGAGATTAACTGCGGCTCTAACTTATTTCCTGGTCCCTCGAAGTTGATTCGAGAACTGTATTATGAAAACACTCTTCCGTTTACTGTAAGCAATAATTCATCGAATTTTGCTCTTACATGACCCCTAAATCATACGAATTTATTTTTTTTTGAGTTACAATTTAGAGCCTGTTGCACCGTGTGAATAAGACAATTAAAACAAATGAGAGAAGGATAATACTTCAATCGTAAAAACGAACACGAGCTGGAAGACGAGTCCGTGGACCAGGAGAATTTGACGTGTTTTTGCCAAATTGCATGACATGATTATACCTAACCAAACTGAACAGCCCACACATCCGTCATTTATCATTTCAATCACAGAAAAAAAAACCTTTGTAATTTTATAATATTTTTGGAATGGATTGGCTATTTGGAGTGGCTTATAGTGATTCTGAGGTAGACACATTAAGAAACAGAGACTGAAAACATACGAGGTGATGGCAGTGCCTCTGTTGACTTTCAGCTATGAAGTTAGGAAAATGAATGAGAGGATTCAGCTGAAGAGTGGCTGATACGTGTATACTCTCCTAGAATTTAAGATAAATTTAGCAATACTTAATAAAATAAGATGTAAAGTTTTCTCATTCCCAGCCATATAAGCATACAGAGTGTGTATGTGTATAGATACACTTCGACACTCAATCTGAACCTTGGAATCAGACGGAATTGAGTGGCTAACTTCACGCCTCGGCCACTTGACGCCCAAGAAAGAGCCGTTGTACTCACTGATTAGAAGGCTGTTTAGACCCCAGAGCCTGTCTGAGCGTTTCTGGAGAAGAGAAAAATATCTTGTTTCGACCGAGATTCGAGCCCCAGATCATACAGCCCGTGGCGTTTCCGCTATGCCGACTGCACTAACCTGCTACCCACTCCGTAACCAATTAAATAAACATAATCTAAACAAGGACACAGAAAACGAAAAAAGAACTGGCATGAAGAGATTTTAGGAATGGAAGAATAATACCACTAATTACATAAGCAAAATAAAAGTCGAAATAACACAGACATACTGGAATATCCAAGACAAGATGGAAACATAAATGAAAGTGAAGACGGGGGGGGAGTAAGGTCTATGCTTGAAGCAGAAGCAGAATGAAAAGAAGATGCAAAACTTATGAATAATTACGGTAAGATACGTTAAAGGCATATCGAATTCGGTATCCTAAATAGTCTACGGTCTGGAGGAGACAAGTTTCGAATCCCGTCAAGATAAAGAGGTTTTTTTCTTCTCCAAATCGTCCAGACCAGCTGTGGGGCCCACCTTGACTCTTAATCTGGACTCGTTTCGAGAATAGGATGGCCGCGGAGTGAAGATAACCACTCACCGCCAACTTGTGTGGGTACTACGTAAAAATAAATGGAGCTACACCACTCCTCGCCCAACACGCCAACACACAACTTACCGTTGTTACTTGCAGCGAAGTGTCGAATACGAAGATTTGGGCTTAGCTGGACAGTTATTATTAACATCTAACCTTAACCCATTAGGCTTTTCTGTTACAATCGGTTACATTAATTTTTCACGTGTTTTCTGCTACCAGAAAGTGGCATTTTGATTTCAGACTTTAATAAAACTACCGACAAATTTGAAATGTTTAAATAAACGTAATCTTAAAAAGTTGAGTTGGTTCTTCTGAGAAGAGTTCAGGGGCGAACTCTAGTGAACAATTCCCATGAACTTTCAGGGTCCATAAATAACTAATAATTTTTTGAATGGACAGTTTTCTGACACTATCTTGGGTCAAGCATCCTGTAAAGCAACTAATATTAACATGATTTAATATTTGCTTTTGAGGATTAGTTATATGAAAATTAATTCCATTTGTGAAATTTAAATGTAATTTTAAAGAACAATGCATAAAATGTTTACTGATGTAACGAGTATTATATTCAAGTAATCAATAAAGTGTAACACTAAAAGCATTCGGTACGTTAATTTAACAGTCACACTCATGTTACATTGAGACCATCCATATTCCTGACAGAATTATAAATGAAGTGTCAAAATCACTATGGAAATAATTTTGAGGTTTACAAGCCTATGTCTGCTGACGCCTCATAGTTATTCCTGCATGCCGGCTATGGTGGCTACCGCTCTAATTTGCATATCAGAAGTCGGTCATCGAAGAGAGACTTTCTCTCGGCTTCTGCGGACAGTCATACGTGCTGTTCATATCTCTCTCCCTCTCTCATTCACTTTAATTCTGCTCGTTCTGTATATCTAGGTTTTGGCACGTGTTCTGTATGTTCCAAGAGAAATATTATTCAGTGTCGTAACATTTATATTTCGTGATTCGACACCTTAATTTCACCAAGCACATGCTGATTGTTTGTCTATTCAGAGTGACAGAATGGAGTGTCGTAATACGAGAAAATGTATGTTGACTAATCTGCCAAATTTATCCTAATACTCGGTAGTATCTATAACTTAATTTAGTGTAGGGAATTGAATAAGGTAGGCAAAAGCTGTATAAGGAAAACCGATAACCTAAACGTGGAACAGGTATTTAATTTTGTCGTGAATTTGAAAAGTTTTAGACAAAAAAAAATTCCATTACGTAACTTGTGATGATTCAAGCCTTCTGATATGTTACGCCGTGTGAAATGTAAATAGTAATAGACGTGTCGGTGGAGAATAATGCCTCTGTCTTTAGGGTCAAGGAGTTAATTTTGTTGGTCTCCTTGACGCGACACAACATTCAAGAACACTTAAAATTTATCAGCACCGCTTTGAGAACTTCAAAACTCGAAACTGTTTAACCTTTTGACGCCTAACGACGACTATAGTGGTTGTACCGCATCGCTAACCTCTAAACGTTTCATTTTATATATTTATTCAACAAATATAGGTACTGAATATTTTAAACGCGGTATACACTGTCCGTTTTTTTCCTCTTCAAAATGCAGTTTGTTTCATAAATCTAACTATTTGGTTCCTGTTTTATTCACATTTTATATACAGGATGTGCTAAAATTATAAAAATAATTCCGGCGCCAAAAGGTTAAGTTCCCCTACAAGTCAGTGGTATCTAGAACTTTAATTTCGGCCAAGCAGTCTTAAAATAGGGGTAGTATAGTGAAGGCCTGTATCTAATTTCCATATCCCTTCCTTGTTGTTGTGTTTATCTAATTGGTCTTGAAGCTCATGTATTGCACGTACAAGTATGTGTATCTATATCGTTACTCCACCGCTCTTGTTAAACAAATGTTACAGTGTTATTATAACAAACATTCAGCAGACTGGCAGTGTTTCAGTCATTTTTATGGAACGTAAAGTGGTCTATTGTTTACGTCATGTGGCAAGTTTATGAGAACCAAATTTACACGCTAAGACTGATTCATTATATACCGTGTACATCACAGGATTACAATTCACTAATGATCCATCCTAATACATAATTTACTGGTAAAATCTTAATTTTTTGTTATTTGCAACATCTTTCGACCATGCGTTGTCATCATCAAGCAACTGATACTGAGTCTGTAGAAAATTACGTAATGATTGTACACATATTATTTTCAGTATTAAAATTAACAGAGAACTATGGACTACATACGAACATCTCCTGATGATGACAATTAATGGTCAAAACATATCAGAGTCACCATAGGTGTAACTTGGCTAGTAATACGGGAAGGAGGCGGAACGAACACTGCCATGGGTATTTTTTTCCTTTGGCGATGCGGCCCAATATAGGATATGGCCTCCTAATTCTTGAGGTTTGTAGACCACACACAACGACGCAACACAGTCGGTAGAATTCTTCTGGACGAGTAATCAGCTCGTCACAGAGACCTCTAACTGAAAAAAACACAACCCACACTTTAGCAGGCAAACTGCCGCATCCTTAGGCCTTAGACGGCACATTCACGAGGACCGGAGACCATGGGCTTTAGAAACTTTAATTTTCAAAGGGCTCTATTTAGAAAGAGGGGAAGATTGGTTTGAATACTGGGTAAGTTCTTAATATAAATACATATATACAAACATACACCCTTTCCCCTACTCTCAACCTAGTTATTTTATTTGTCCTTCTTCAACTCAGTAGCCATAAAATTTTTCTTGGTAGAAAAAAATATTGGGGGGGGGGGAATTTTCCCTCTCCCTTGCCCCCAAGTAATAAAAAATGCCGATATTACTAATACCAAGTTATATAGGCCTACTATTATTGGTATTTATTGAACGGACTGGGTAAAGAGAACTTATAACTTGCAAAACTGCGACTTTAAGACATCTGGCGCCGCTCTGGTTTTAATAATGTCATTAGTAGTTACCTTTAAGTTTTACATGTATGTCAGTTTTAACAAACCTGTTGCAAACAACTCATGCTCATTTTCGTACTGCGTAGACGCACAATTCTTCATGCTCACTATTTGTATTGTTACTGTTGTTACATTTTGTTCTTCATAAACACTTATTGCACCTACAGATTTCGCATACATTAACCTTTTCGTATATCGCTTCAAAGTGAACACCAGTGTTTCATTATTTGTCACCATCAAACTGAGAATTAGAGGAAGGTTCGGACGCCGCCATGTTGTTGTAAATTATACACAAATTATAATATCCTAAGAAAGACTGGATATTCTTCCAACATTAACTACAATTTATCATTTCATTCTCTACAAATAAAGGTTGATAGTATAATTTGCACACACACACACACACATTTCCACACACACACATTTTACACATACAGAATTAATTATGCGACGTTGGATTTTCCTCCAATGGGAAGAAGTTTATACCAAGTTTCGTCAAAATGTGATATATGGTATAAATGTTGCAATGGAGGGGCACACAGACAGACACAGACAATATGGTAATCTGAGAAGCCTACTTACTTCCTTTCTATGAAGAGAGATACAGATTTCGAATTGTTTCATATCAGTCAAATTCTTACAGCGAACTATGGATTCTGTTGTTCTGTTAATTATACACTCTATTGCAAGCACATAATGCGTTCATTTGAAAACACATCTAAATGTAATTAGAGTTTTTACATATTTAAAGAGAAGCGAGCTTTTATCTTGAACTTTATGCTTTCCAGAACGACGTATAGTAGGACTTTGGGATTTTAGGCTTTAATTAACTGAGTTTTATTTATATGCAAAGTGAAATGAAACGTCAGCTTCAGATTCAAGTAAGAATTTTAAAGCTCATCCAGATATTTCATTCATATGAGATATTTTAAAGACGCTGCGTGTCTTTTAACAAGAATATTTCCAAAAAGCAATTCATTAACTTTACTTCCACTAGAAAACAGCTGGATACACTATAGCACACGTGAGGTTCAAAGAGGGAAAGAAACACGTGTTACATGTGAGCGAGTGTGTGCGACGCAGTGATATTTGAACCAATAGCAAATACGCTTCATTCTCCGTGGGTGCCTTAACTAATAAACTGTTCGTGGAACAAGAGCTGCTATACAATATTTCCCTCTCAACTCCTACAGGTGCCATCTGTCTTACTGACATTAATAACAAAGATATGCTTCTAGCGTCTTTACACAAATTTACAGCGTTTTATTAAAAAATCAAAATGCACCATAGAACAGGCCATGTAAGCCGAGAGGGGGAATAGAGTTATAGCTGTACTCTCTCTTTAGCCTCGACGCTAAATGAGGTTGGGTGGTTAATGCCACGCACCGGCCGCTTTGCTACCGAGAATAACCCGGTATGCACTGTGTAGGAAGATGGATGGACCAATGGGCCAGTCTGGAGAGATGCGAAAATCACGCCCTCATGGGTATTCGATCCCCGGACCGCTCGGTCCATAGCGAATCGCTATCTCAGAGCACATGGTGTATTATTTCCAGTATGTAATAGAGAAAAGATGGATTTAAAAATTTGTGGAACCAACACTTATAACAGAAAACTCTCCTTTAGCCAGCCTCTAGTACTTACGATGTACCAAATGTATTTATTCGATAACCTCTCACACATTTTACACTTTACTTTTCAAGAGACATTTTCTTATCACTACGCGTTAAGTCAGGTTAGCGTAGTCGGTACAGCGACTCGCTACGGGCTGGACGGTCCGGGGATAGAATCCCCGTGGGGCGGAATTTTCTGCTTGTGATTGTTAATCGGCTTCCTGTGAAGTACAAGCGCTCGGTTTCCTGTTTGCTACTATAGCGTCTTCATAAAATGGTATACTTGAACGAAGAGCTTGTCTGAATCAAACTTTGCTTGAAACTGCGAAATGGAAGGCAAACATGCAAAACCACTGCCACCGGGTGATAGCCCATTTGCAGTTAAATATTATTATTATTATCATTATTATTACTATATAATTTAAAAAGTGAATCTTATGTTTATTGGACCGTGCATCATCTTGATAGTTGAGTAATGAGAGACCAACTTGATGCCACTTGTTTTATTATTACTTTATTCAGTGCTCAACATGTTTCGGACGTTAATACATACACTCAGGAGCTTGCGACTAATTCATAGAGTTACTTCATGGGTTGTGTTAACGTCCGAAACATGTTGAACACTGAATAAAGTAAGAATAAAACAAGTGACATCAAGTTGATCTCTCTTTACTCAACTAATTTGAAAAGTCTTTGAGTAGTTTTCCAAGTTCTAAAAGGGTGTGATATCTGCTGAAGATGTCGAGGGTTCGAGACGTCCATAAGTGAACAAAACAGATCAAAATGTGGATCGAGTAAAAGAATTTGTAATCGACGTCAGAAGGACCATAATGCTAGAGCTGCTAAAATGTTGGCAATTACGTTTCTGTCATTTCAGAGAAGTTTTAAGAATAATCTAAATATGCGTTATCGTGTTGCAAAATTCGTGACCCACCTGCTGGTTGAACAGAAGAAGGAGGATCTTTTCAACAATTGCCAGGACATTCAATGTAGCCTTGAAAGATACTAAACATTTCTGTCAGAGATAATCACATGTTACAGGAGGTGGGTTTAGCGGTACGAACCAGAAAACACCAACAGAAGTCCAAGAGGAAGAAACACTCCCCCCCCCCCAAAAAAAAAGGCAATTTGTTTCAAACGCGAGTATCATGCTCATTGTTTCGAAATCCACAGAGAAGCACATTAAGAGTTTTTAACTTAAAAAGAAACTGTAAACCAGCTTTACGACATTTACACCACAGGAGACTGAGGGAAAATGTGCACAGTGAGGACGACACAAAACGTGGGATCGGGCGGACTTTTTTCCCACCAAATCGAACCATCTTCTCCCCTGCTTTGCTCATGCTTGAATTCCTGACCGAAAAAAGTGACTGTCCTTCCATACCACCCGCATTCAGGGTTAAAGGAATGTACATCTGATAGTATTACATAGAGCAAGTACAGCTGTGGAAGGAAGAGCAGAATTTCAAAGTGTATTCAGAAGATGTTTCGAACCGTGGTGTGATCGCTGAGTTCGTTGTACAAATTTCCAAGAAAACTTACTTTGAAGGCTGCTACATTGATTAGACAGTAAGCGTTATTGTGGAAAATAAATTCAGCCCGGAAAATATTTTATTGCCACCCGCCCATTCTTACGTAGGTCTGTTTTCATGCGATTTTTGGTCGAGTGACAACGCCGAAGTACGAAACTGATAACGGAGAAAACTCTTTATGATAGACTTACTGGAAGTCAGTTTGGGTCATTTTCAGGGAATTCTTGACATGTTTCTAAAAGAAATGTGACCGGAATTCCAGTTACGTAACTGAGACACGTTAGCTCATGTGAATTCGCTGGATGGTTCGACTATGCATTTTTAAAATCTTTGAAATATCTTGATAAAATATAGAAATTAATTATAATTACCGACCTCTCTGCGTAAGTGTGAAAAATCATGTTTTATTGCTGGTTTTCTTTTGAATACTCTAAAGTAACAGAGTTCAAAGTGTGAGACCGATGGATGGAATGCGGTGGGAGGGACCATTGGGTTTTACTTCTTTTTAGACTGGTTCATTTTAAGAACTGCTTGACATCACTGTGCTTATGATATTTTATGCAAATATTTGGGTATCTAAGGCGTGTTGTCTCTCGTGTATCTTGCCAAACGGCTTTATTGTTTTGTTTCTTCCTGTCCTTTAAATAATTGCATTATAAAAATCGTTTTATTATTCTGTATTTACATTTTAAACAAAATTTCAAAATTATACTCTCTGAAAACGGTCCGAATCAGTGCGAACACTGTAATTCCATGGTAATTCAGCCCCATAATTCCCAGCGAAATACAGCCCTTTTAGTGCCGGATATCATATAGGGGATGCTGATGAACATCTCAGTGTTTCGACTACAATTTCCATCTGAATCTCTGTTTGTAATTATTATTCCACTGTGGCCGGCGTGCCCCATTCAAATGTTAATCTCAGTGTCAAGACCTAAAACTCGATGATGACAGTAATAAAGCACATCTGCATATAATAGTCTAACCCTTGTTTTGTTCCTTCTTGACAAGAGTTTAGACAGTCCCCCTCCCCCAAAAAAAAACACAGAGAGGGGGCGGTTCTACCTCTGTGGTTGGCCGTACGAAGAGAGCTGATCTAAACATGACGTTTGATTTCAGAAGTGTACAAAATGACAGTGCCTAAACGTAGGTTCGGATAATGACAACGGATTACAACCACATAAAACCACAAAATACAGGTACAAAACGACGAGCAAGTGTTTCCAAGAGGAACTTACGACTCTAACAGTACTGCAAATGCTCTTTTCCTCTATTGCGTGGCTCTAAGACAGTTTCAACATAACTGAATAATTTAGAAACCTAGCGCCTGTATAGTTTCTCATAGAAATGATTCTGACTATATCGTATTCCATAAATATGATTCAAATTTTCGAGTCAACACCCTACTCGTAGCTTATAAATTGATTTCTTTGGAATATGAATACATCCCATGAGATGTCTCCATAAAAACTCGCACTTACTATCTCAAAAACCTGGTCTGTTGTGGCCTTATGTCCGAAAGCTAAATGTATATGGCCTATTTTGCGTGACAGAACGTATGTTCTTTTTATTGTACCCATGTAGCATCAAATACAAAAAGTTTCAAAATAAGGCAAACAACATTGTGGTGCCGAAAACTCTATTCTGACTTCCATTTATACACATGACATATGGGGAGCAGATGGTACAAGTCAGATCTTCACGCATCCACCATTGACACTTAAGCATTTGTGCTTCAGTGACACGTAGGTATTTTTCCGGCTTTGAAAGAATGGGCCTCGATCTCGTGCCCATTGATTTAAAACTCTTCGGACACCCTAAGAAGGGCTTCAGTGGAAGGCGATGTGAACAGATTCCGAAGTACGGCAGACTGTCATCTGCTTCCTTTAACCTTTGACGCTAGTTCGTCCTAAGCCGGTGTACAAGGATTCGTACCACGGTGGTACAAACGCTTAAATATGAAGTGGGACCATATGGAGGGCTGCTGTATAACTCCTGTTATCTATACGGCATGTATACATCGAAGGCAGGTGAAGCTCTTAGCATCAGAGTGCTTGTTACCGTATGAAATCATTTTTCTTGTGGTGGGAATACAGCTTACTGCAACGTAATGCAGAGGTAACTGCTTCTGACAGCGCTATGGCCTTAGATGCATGATCAAGTATCTACGTACAGGAAAGATTACTGAGAATTTCTTCAATGCATGATTTATTGTGATACTAAGGAATGGCTTGGTTGTAAGTAAGAGGGAAAATGTAGCCTTAAACAGTGACGACAAACGAATTTCCATTAGACAGGAGATATTCTTGAGGCAGCGTGGCAACGGGTCCGCAAATATTTATTTCGTGTTTTGAAGCAGGCTTTGCATAAAGAACATAAAACGAAAGCATAATAGAGGTATCGTGTCTTTCATCCGCGTATTTCATTTCCCAAAGTACGCCAGAAGTTCAGTACAGAATGTATGCACTGCCAAGTGTTAATGTGTTTCACAAAGGCCCGAGTGCTGCTTCCGAAGGTACTGAAATTCAAAGCTTACCTTTATAACATAAAATGACAAGTTTTAAACCTGATGAAGTATATTAAATACAGATCCCAGGAAAATATACATTTCGTATTTTACGTGTACTTAGAATGCATTCAAAACAAATACGAAATAATATTTCATTGGTTTCGTTATTTACATCGCAGATTTTTATTTGGAATAAAAATTTGTCTTGGGTATATTTAAGGAGCTTTCAGATTTAACCTTAAAAGTTTTTAATAATAAAAGGTTTAGTGGATGATTGAAAGGAAGTATGATGAAGCAAGCTGACCTAATGCAAGGTGATACACGTTATTTGCTTGGAAAGAATTTGTAAAAGTACAAAACATAGATAATCTCTTATGCATATTGGACCGTGCATCATTGTGATAGTTGAATAAGATACCAACTTGATGTCACTATTTATTAACTTTTATTTCACTCTTCTATGCTCAATATGTTTCGGACATTAATACATCTTGATGATGGATGTATTAATGTCCGAAGCATGTTGAGCATAGAAGAAGTGAAATAAAACTTAATAAATAGTGACATCATGTGTGTCTCTCATTCTTCAACTACTGATAATCTCTCTTTGAACCGAAGGTAGAGTCCGAAATTTCCAGGAATTCTACCCACTAAACTAAGATGAAACTAACAGATGAAAACAAAAAAGGGCAGTGTAGGAATATAAAGTACTTATTTTAAAATCGCATGTACTTCAAACTGGAGTATATTTTCCCATATTTTTTAAATGTATAATATGGTCATGATGTAGGATGTAATTCATGAAAAGTGGCAAGTATATAAGCCACATTTATATCCTATTTTCTAACAACTCTGTATAGGTGTAGAGAAGGACCTGGTAGGTTTGTGTTTTCAATTTGCAGTGGGATCATGCACAGACCAGACAAGAAAACCGCAGGGGAACTGTCAGGGTGGTTGTCAATTCCGATCTTGTCGATTCATTGGAAGCAGTCTGGTCGACTACCTAGACGACCTCTCCAAGTGATTGGATTGATGTGCGACGCAATACGACGCAACTGGCAGTGTATTCTCACGTTTCCTGTCCGCCCGTCAGTTCGTGCTCCCTTCGGTTTCTTATCGTCATGGGTCTGCATGTCAGAAAACTTCGTTGAAGTCGATGGGAAATGGGAAAAGAAAGCTATAAAATTCAATTTCTGCTGGTTCGTGGACAGATAGTACACAGTGACGCAATAAAACTGAAAAAAAAACTCGCCCATCTGTCCGTTTGTTATTGTAGATGTCTAGCGATGCCCCCCACGTCGCATCAGCCGTTTCTCCCCAAGTGACGGCACTGTAGCTAGTGTCTGTTTGCCAAGTGAAGCAGGAACCGGAGACATGCTACAGTAGTCTTAAATTGTCCTTAAGGTTTAGCTACGTAAAACGGTGATTCTCAAACGTGACCATCGTGGCCACAAGCGAAAAAAGAAACCTTAAATATGACCACCAGCTATTTTAATATAGAATATTGACGGATTGAAGCCTTCTGAATGTTACGATTTTTAAGTGGTAAACAGCAAAATGTAAAGTTGTCCAATTAGAGTCCTCTACGGTTCCAGGAGATTGAGGTTCCCAGAAGTTCTAAGCAATCGGCACATGAAGGTGGCAAGGTTGTCAGCCCAACGCACCGGCTGCCTTTAACCCACAGAAGATATCCCCGGTACTCATTTCTGTGAGATGCTGTGTCGACCGCAGGGCCATATTGCGACCGGAAGAAAAATCCCAATGACTCCTTCAGGAATCGAACCCGTGACCCTCCAGATTGTAGTGCAGTGTCTCAAGCAACTGCGCCACCGGCATGATAACTGGATTACAGTGACTTTACTTTTAGGCTTCGGCAGCGTAAGGTTTCTTTTGGGGGAGCAGATCTATTGAACAATCGAAACGACGTAACATCGCAAAAGTCCTGAACATTCAGGACCAGAACTTTTAGACGAATATTAAAAATTAAGTAGTAAAAACATTTACTCTAATTTATGATAAAATCTGTCGTAGGGATACTCTAGGGGTCGAATGTTGGCAGAAGTAACGATACCTGTTCACAACAATTTCACACGCTTGTACGACCCATGCAGCCTACTTTGCAATGAAAACTGAGACTGTTACCAGGATTAAATATGCTGGAAAATTATTCTGATCAACCACTTCCATTACGTCCCCCAGTACACTATGCTCCCATCCTAATTAGTCACGACGAATGAATTTCCACTTTGCTGTGACATGTTTATCATAGTACAGCCGGACCCAGCATGAAGCACCACGCGTGCTGGTTTTGATAGATCGAGTTCCTGGGACTGATTCAATATTTTTGTTACACTGGACCCCTGCTGATTTTATTGTACTGCTGAGTACACTTAAGTTCTGCAATCACAGGCTGCAGGACGGATCATACCAATATTTTCGTCTCACTATTGTCTTCCTCCCGCACTCCTTACCCAGTTCCTCCAACACGGATTCAATTTATAGCACCTTCTTCTTGCTGTTCCTCCTCCCCCACCATTCTTCCATTCCACCTCAGAGATCAGCTTCTTGCGTTTTTCTTGATTACTTTCGGCAGAAGATCGCCTGCTTTAGGTTTTATTTGCTTTGTGGATTACCGTGTTTCATTTTCTCTGATAGGACAAAAAATGTGGTTTTTACTTTACTTTTAACTTATACTGCACTATAATTTATGTAATTGTTCACTTCGTATTTGCCACATATCATGCCCTTAAGAACGTTATAACATTTCAAGCCAGCATTTGGCCTATGAACTTTATTTTATCAAGGCCAGCTGTGTGACTCAATGTTACATACAGTGTTCTCAAACAAGACTGGAAATATGTGTTCCAGAGATGAATATAATTTCGAAAACATTTTTTTTTCCAATTTTACTTATGTAATTGCTTTGATGTATTACTTACAACAAATATAGGTATATCATACATTATAATTTATTGCTTCGCAGATAATTGCAACGTAATTGCCAGCTTTACATGAAGCAAATCACTCTTGTAAAATAAATAAATAAAATAAGTCACAAAATTTAATACAACTCGTATAATCGAGTGCACTTCCTTTTTCATGAATATGGCGTAGCTCAGTGACGGTAGTAAATGCATAAGGGCAGACTGACCGTGGTTAGATTCCGGAAGGGACGAAACTTCTCTCTTGACCACCACCTGCTTTCCAAAAGGTAGTCTATCACAGGCCCATCCCAAGGATCAAAGATTTCCCTCCATTCCTCCTACCACCTATGCAGGGAGTTGCTGGCGTGTTTAAATTTCTGTCTTTAACAATTCTTATACCACGTCTTCTAGTTTCCTCATATATGCCATACAGTAAGATAAGGAGAAAAACAAGTACAAAACACACGTAATGTACCTGGATTATTTTGTACTTTCCAGCACAGAGGAAACCCAATGTAATATGAGAATAACCGAAAGTCTGTATTGCCCAGTAGGCAAAGAGGGTTTCTATAGCACAAGTACGAGCAAAAGGTCTGAAATTTTAAAATTAGTAGCCACCCAGAATGAGGAAATAGTAGTAATTTACCTCCATACAAAATGCCCGTCTTTTCACAGACTCTTCCAAAGCCAGTTCTCCATACGGTGGGATCTAGTACTTCCTCTTTCAATTCCAGTATCATCTCGCTTGGTTAAGGTTGTGCAGTAGCTGTTTACTTCGTCTTCTTCTTCTTCTTCATTTCGCATAGTTTATATATTTCTTATAGTAACGTGTTTTAGAAGCCAGTTCGTAAGCAAGATGTAATCAATCCAGTTAGCTTTCCTTATTTTTGTTTTATGAAGGATAATTCTTTCCTGCCTGACCTTTGTAATACTTCATTTTTCACACGATCGCTCCAGCTGATTTTCCCCACCCTTCTCCAACATCCCATTCCAAAACACCCACGGTATATCTGATATAATTTCCTAAGTTCCTAAGCTTCAGTACCGCCCAAATCCGCGTTCTTCCAAATGTAGCATTTCACTTGTTTCTTCCTTAAATTTAAACCCAATTGGCTGGTGAAAAGAGACTTCTGCTTGTTGAATGTTGCTTTAGCTATTACAATCCTCGATTTAATTTCACGTGTACATCTTGCATCATTTGTAATAATGCAATTCAAATAGTTCAAATATTCCATATTTTCCAGTTGTTTTGATCTATCATAATAATTATGGGGAACGGTCGCCTTGAGATTCTCCTTACCTTAGTTTTTTTTTCCACACTCCGTACCTTCCAATTTCACTTAGCACATCAATCATGCGCTGTAGTACAGTGCAAGGTCATTTACATATTTCAGAGCTCGAATTGTTCGTCTTCCTGTTTTGAAGTCTCCAACCCGTAAATAGCTTCCTTAGTAAGATATTCATTGCATACATTAAACGGAATATGATAAAAACTCCAATCGTGCCTAACTCCTTTCACGTCTTCACAAATCTTATGTCGCCTTGCTACAACTGTAGTTTTAACACTCTGATCCATGTACAATTTGCTGTTCAGTCTTCTTTTGTGCCATTCGAGACCTCTGTTGTTTAAGATATGCATTAATTTGGTCCAGTTTACACGATCAAATGTCTTCCGCCGGTCTATGGAGGAAACACACAATTCTCAATCAATGTCCAGATTTCTGAAACGAGTCTCTCATGCGGCGCAAAATTAAACTAATCAAGCAAAAGTAATTTAATAGTGACTGTACATATATGCAACGATTTTATAGTTATAAGCTTTATAAACAGCACGCAATAAATTATATTCAGGCAAAAATAAGCTAAACGCCATTTTCTACTGGATATAAAATCGCTTTTAATTAGTTGATACTCGCATTTCGCGGCCATTGTATGAAATTCCTTCGGTGCCCGTCCCTTTCCTTTCTAATTTAACTCTCATCCTTAAAGCAATGTTGGTTTCATTGCCTCGCCAGCAGTATTTCTTCGTTATTATACGTGTGTCTTTTTTATGTCCGTTTGAAATCCAGCAGAATTAGTGACCTCAAAAATTGCCGGCCATTTCTCTGTTATATCCCCTGTTCGTGATGTCCGCTCATCACGCAGAGAAGGACGGTTCCATAATTCCTTGCGCTGGTCATTATTTGTGAAATGAGAAAAGAGAAGTGAGGCAGACATAGAGCCGTACTGAGAATTTTGCCAGATGCAAGGTATTTCAGTGTCTCCACAGTCGGTTATACTTAAACATTTTACTATGTAGAGCGGTACTTAAAAATTGCTGTAGGCTGTGCTGAGTCTTATAACCTACTTAAACTTCGGCGTAATTTTAAAGTATGCTATATTAGGTAAAGCCTTTCCGGTGCTTAATTTAGAAACAATTAAAATAGATATATAGGGGAAATGCGTTTTAGCAACAAGCAGTCTTAACCTTAACAAAATTGGGCAAGTAGGATCGGCCTTAAGCTACGGCGGTTTTAATCTAGATGAAAGTTTCTCCATACCTTTTGGATGGGAGGCTTTTCTGGTATCAGAACTGATCTGAACGAAGCAGCGAAAGCAAAACCCTCTATCCCTGCTGAGAACTGAATCCCGGTCTTCTAACATGTAAAGTGACCACGACGTTGACTGAGCCATCACAACTCCTTAAGAACGGTTACGTTAAGTATTTGAAATATACTTAAAAATAAGTCGCTTTTATTGAGTACCATATGATTTTGAAAAGTACATTTTGTTAATTTCACTTTCTGTTCCAATTTGCCCAACAATTCGATTTGAGGTTTATGTTTGGCACACGGCTCTGTATTAACAAGTACTGTTTATACACCACCACACCACAACTGTTATTAACGTGACAAGTTGCTTATTAACAAAGGGCTGTGTTTGACCATGTGTATGCACTAATTATTGATTCTTACTTGTGTTTAGGATTTAGCCAGTTGGATAACTATTACACTCTCATATTACACTTAAAAGTCACAATTATCTTTTCTCTTCTACTGACAATATATATATATATATATATATATATATATATATATAACCCGGCAGTTGATGTGTTGTTACTCAATAACCTAAAACCATCTACAACGTATTTTATGTTTATAAAGAGTGTTTTATGCCAGAACTGACAATATACTCTCACCATCCGCAGACAGGTAGAACAGAATACTCCAAACACCTGGACAATGATCCTGAACCTCATATTGTCCTTAGAATTGAATTTTAGTCTGGCTTCTCAAGCTAAGTTCACAACATGCACCCACACAGCACAGCGCAATTATATTTTTGGTTGTATCTTGTCAAAAGTTCGCCGTATTTAAAAATGCTTGTAGTAATATTTGGAGATAGTGCTGAAAAACAACTGTTATGTAAGGAATTAGTGTGTTGTACTGTCGGCCCCGTACAACAGTTAAACTGATGGTATTTTATATAAACTTAATGTAAAGTACAGTTTGCTTAATATCGACAATACATAAAATTAAATGCACTAACATTTGGCTCTAGGCACTAATACAAAATTTTGACATCTTTCGTATAGATTCCGATATTGTAAGCCACTTGAGCTCCCTTTGCAGACGGGAAAAGAAGGAAAATATTTGAAGTCTGTTGCACTTATACAGTACGACACAGCTTTGTAGAGTCTGTTGCACTTGAGTAACACAACACAACGTTCAATGTTGTGCTTCTCTCATAAGAAGCACCAGGTGGACGTAAACAGACGGTAGATCCGTCAGCCACCTGGTCCGCCTATAAATAAGCTCAATAACAGAAAAGGGGACACTACCTCCCTTTAGAGGTTAATCAGATTCTGTGCAAAAGAACACATTAAAGGAAGTCTCCTTGCTGAATTTCCACTGAATTTTCAGCTTGCACTTGTCAATTTCACAATTAATTGTGCAGAGTAATATAGCTTTTCAACCTCAGTATTCATATAAAATGGGGCCAGTCAGCTGGTATTTACAGTCCACACAGAAAAAATAGTTAAGCCGCAAAGAAAATTGCAGATTTTCTCTTACTATAAAGAATCTTTATGACAAACTTTCAAATAAGAAATGACACACTATTAAAATTCAATTGATTTAGAAATTGATTTCATTATTAATACAAATCTGGACTTTATGAGCTTTACGAGCCGGAAATACAACAAAACAATACCGAACTCACTGTAGAGAATCAAAGATATCCATTACGTACACTTAGCTATATAGAACAAAGAAAGGTATATTTATAATTTAAGTGACAATAGAAATTAAATATGTGTGCGTGTATGTGTAAGGAATTATACATAGAGCTTTACTGCCAGGAGACGAAAATAATAAAGATGGAAATACATATTTATGTTATGACAGAGAGGGATGGAAAGACAAGAAAATATGTCTGGGAATTAGCACAAAAGGAACGAAGCTTGGCTTTGCAAGGCACGCAGAAAGAGGGAAACGAAAGGGACTTCAAGTGACTTTAAAAATTATACCTTTTGATTGTGGTTTCATAGGTTTATGTACTAAAATATATTTCATACATTTATGTACTAAAATATATTTCGCTGTTATAATAAACTACTGCGAAAATCTGAAGATACACTAAAGAATTCTAGAGAATTAGAAACTATTTGAAAAGTGCAGCATTGATCGTTAAAGGTGTTGAACCAGAAGTTAAATTGAGGAAATGAAAGAAGAAAATCGGAGTATTTCGAGAGAATGAAATCATAGAATTAAATAAAGAGGCCTATCTTACAGATGGGTAAACTATTTCATTATTTTCTCCAAATGTTTGAATTTATTATCGCATAAGCTTCTGTGATTAGGCCCAATATAAATCGAATTTGTGAAGGAATATTTTAAAAAGACAGTAAGTCAGATTGCAAAGAGTACGGAAAAATGAAAGCCACAAGTTTTGATGGAATACGAGCCACTCTTCGCGAAACTTTTTGTAATGTAAAGGAAGGAGCCGGAATGAAAGAAAATCTGTAACAAAACTGAAAATTGTAAAAAAAATTCCTTCGAAATAGAAACAAATGACATTCCCAATCATACAATAAAAGGAAAACGTGGATATTCAGGCAACTGTAGAAGAGAGGGCAAACTATTTAAAAAGAAAAACTTGGAGTGAAACATTTATAGAACCTGATCGCTTATATGAAAATGTGTAGCAGATATAATTGCAGATTATACTAATGTAATTAATGCGCGTTGAAAATCCCATGGAAATGCTGTTAATTTCTTATTTAGTGTCATATCTAATAATTATATATCTGTGTCACCTAGTAGTGAACTTTGCCGCACACTCAAATTTTGTAAATATCTGAAGGAAAACAATTCACCTAGGTATTTCGAGTTTATATTCACAATTTATCCCTTCCAGTACGGCATCCTGTGTGAGCGAATCAATTGTACAAATGCAGATAACACTCTTCTGGAGCGTGGTTCCGTGTGGCCTGATTAAGAGAAGCCTTCTGGATCAATTGTCAGGGTCGTGGACCCCAGGCCGGGTAATACCGACTAGACTGTGTCGATTCACGCTAATGCTGTGAGAACTTCAAAACTTAAATGTAAAGGTCAAGTTCACCCTAGAAGAGGCCACGAAGGCCCAGAGGGGGAGTAGAGGTATTACTTTACTCTTTCTTTAACCTCGGCGCTAGATGGGGTGGGTGTTCAACGCCACGCTCCGGCCGCCTTATCCCCGGGAAAGAGACCCGGTATCCATTGTATAGGAGGCTGGGTAGGTCCCAGAGCCGGTCTGGACGGGTCCGGAAAATCTCGCTCCCACCGGGATTCGATCCCCGGACCGTCCAGCCCGTAGCGAGTCGTTATACCGACTACGCTATCCCGACTCACGAAATTCAAACCAAGGTGTGCAAAAGTATTTACTTGAAAAAAAAAATTGGATGATATTTGAACAATCAGACGTAAATGGGACAGTAAATTGCCCGACACCCTCCCGCAAATGCCCTTGGCTAAGGCAAGTCCTCGGTCTATTTTACACCTCTAGCTTACGCAACTATCAATTTTCTTCTGCTTTCTTGCGACCGCTTATTTCGTGTTGTGCTCCCCTACAAATCCAGCGGAATGACTAGAACCTCTGCCAGCTATCCGATCCAATCTCACACAACCAGTCCTAATCCTACAGAGCACCCGTAACACCTGAAACTAGCGTGACTGATGAAGAATTCTGTCGTCAAACAATGAGGATATTTTTCTTCTCGTATTTTGCTGCGTTTCATCATATCGTATGGAATTCTCTAACCCGTTATTACTCTGACGGTAGGAGTGTGAGGATCGTATTGCTACCAAAGGGCCCTAATTTCCAACCTTTCTTTCAGTTCCTTCTGTTTTTATGCTCGTTCGCAGAACTGCGAAAATTGACTGTTACCTTCACCATGTCTGTCTATCCGTCTGTTCGTCCGTCTGTCCGCATGAAACACTTCGGCTCCAATGGACGAATTTTCATGAAAATTTATGTTTGAGTATTTTTCGAAAATCTGACTAGAAAATTCAAGCTTCGTTAAAATCGGATAAGAATAATGGGTACTTTGAATGAATACCAGTACACTTTTTTATCATACCCCGTCAATTCTTCTTAGAGTGGTAAATGTTTCAGACAAAATTTGTGGAGAAAATCAAAACACATTTTTGTTAAATAATATTTTCCGAAAATTGTGCCGCTTATGAGGTAATGTGGGAAAATATAACAGAGCCGATTATGTCACAGATAATATAGCGGATACTTAAGTCTAAAAATCACAGTCAGATTATGTAATACTTACTGCTTTCCCACTGCAACAATGGTTATGTGAACGCGCCTCATTGTTAAGTTATACACAAATTAACCGCCTTGTTTCTTCTTTCTTTACTTCGGTCTGCATATATCTAACGTGGAAGACGCACATAAAAGCCAAACGATGCCAACTGGAACTTGAGCTCAAAAACACGAGCTGGCTAATAAACACACGTTCACAGCTATACATAGACAGCAAACTAACCGTTTATAAGACAAAACTGCGACCCATCTGGGCATACGGGGTAGAGCTATGGGGATGCAGCAAGCCATCCAACACCAAGATTCTCCAAATATTCCAATCAAAAATGCTCAGAATGATCAGTAGTGCCCCCTGGTACAACTCCAACCAAACCTTGCACAACGACTTCGAAATCCCGTACGTAAAGGAAGTGATTAGAATCAACACCAACAAATACAAAAATCGCAGCAATTTGTACAGTAAACAACTGATTAGAACCCTCTTCAACCCCTTAGTTGACAGACGACTCAAACGGTTATGGCCGGAAGACTTAGCCCAATACCAAAGTTCCAGCGAACCATCGATGGATGGTGCCTGCCTCACGACCTTTTCTTACCGCAACTTTACTAATTACTCTGTCTACGTTGAGTGGCTTGTAACTAGCAATATACAATAATATATGTATATATATACCTTCCGCTCATTCTTTTTTTTTCTCCGGGATATTGCAGTCAGGATACTTAGGTCACTATGGTCTGAAAATCTGGGGAATATGGATTAAATTTCCGAGAGGGGCATAGAACATTTTCTTAGTTACTGCGTTCAGGCTAACTCTGAGTTACCACACGGGTCCTTACCCACAGGGTACCGGAACCCATTATCTCCGGCGTTGAATTGGGCGAGGCGAGGAGCTGACCGCACATCTGCTTCAGTAGCTAGGGGCTGCCAAGTTTCACGGATAGGTGGAGGTATATTTCTTTCCCATACACGTCTTGACGACATGGTGCATAGGGACAAATTAACGTTACACCGGTTACAGCCATCTTTCTTGTTCTTCTTCCTTCTTTGTCTGCCTTCTCCAATTACTTATACGTGATTGTAATAAAAAAAAAATTAAACTGCTAACGACGTCGTGGAGCATAAGACTCAAAAGTGAAGATTCTAGATTGTAGGGATTTTACGCCGTCACCTAGTAAACTGTTACCGACTTTTCGGTGGAACTTAGTGCTTCCATCTTCAGGTCAAGCGGACAAAGTATAGTCAGTCAATGGGGTTTGGACTGCTTTGACCATGAATATGGCGATAGCACACTCATCCGAAACGAGGGTGACTATTTACCACTCGACTCAACCTAAAATCCCAGAAGATTTGGACCTTCCCTAAGACAGTTGTCTGAATATCATGCCTGCAGTTTGAAATGTGTTTATGTCTGTTGAGGAATGAGTTGTTTCCTGACATCCACATTTGTGGGTTTATGTTAAGCAGAACATAAGTTTTGTATCACAAAATACACACACGTATATATAAATGTCGTCTCTAAAGTGTTCCGATTTATTCCTGATGTTTCTTCTGTTCTCTCTTCCGTAAGTCCCATATTATTCTCCTTTTTCGCCTGCACCAAAGTCCGCAAAATGCCAAATCGATTTTTGTCTGACAAATGGAAATATGCAGTGTATCGGGAATATGGCGCTTACCATGTTGGAAGAAACAGCGAAGGTCACTTACAAATGGCATAGAGCTTCGTAATATTGATTTGAATTCTGGTGATTATAGTACAGAGAGATTCCGGTTATAGGAAAATGAACACAGAAACTTTACAGAAATTAACTTCTTTTTACTTTGACTTTCAGACATTCTAAACAAAATTTCTTTGAAATTTCTTTTCCGGTTTCAATAATAATAATAATTTCATATTTTTATCAGAGAAACTGGGAACAAACAACTCCTTGTGGAGAGACCACGAAAAGAAATGTGGAAAGAATGATCATCGTGTGAAGAACAACTGGATCTTGCACATTTCGGTTTTCCACTTATACATATTTTTCTAATCTTTCTTTGCAATTTTTATTATTACACATGAGAACACAGTTTTGGAAAGCCAGTAACACTGAGTAGTACCAAGAGATTACTTCACTTGCATATTAAATACGAAATGTGATGTCGTGTTTTGTGGTAAATAGGTGCAGAAGTTCCTTAAACGTTTACCATGAATATATAGGCAGCAGTTGAGTAAAGAGAAAACCAACTTGATGTCACTTATTTTATTATTTTATTCAATGTTCATTCAATGCTCAACATGTTTCGGCCGTTAATACGACCATCTTCAGGAGCCTGCGACTAATTGGT
>Ga0123355_10002606_pt1 | contig 25581 bp, 15 predicted proteins | sample TergutEmb28metaG_3_FD_89872 | JGI IMG/M metagenome (GOLD analysis project Ga0123355, IMG submission 89872) | Embiratermes neotenicus P1 segment gut microbial communities from Petit-Saut dam, French Guiana - Emb289 P1 | ecosystem: Host-associated > Arthropoda: Insects > Digestive system > Gut ...
ATATAGAGTTGCGAAAGTGTTTCCTATCCATAATGCCTACAAGGACTTGTATTTCTTCCCTTGAACGTGGGGTTGTGCAAAATTCGAGTATTCTACTGCCCATTTCATCTTGGGGTATAACTTGGGGGGTGTCTTGGGGCATAACTTGGGGGGTAGCCTGCATGACAGATGGAAGTGGCACTATTGTCGTAAATACATCACCCTCCACAAGTTGCGGCTCAGCTTCTCTTTACCGCATACATAACAGCCACTAATCTTCATAACCTATCATATCAGCATCAGACCTGATACTAAAGGTGGGCACATTCTTGCCACGATACTCAACATCAAGTAAGCCTATCTGATACTTAATCGTATCTCGCATCTTATACGCCCGGCTTAGGCAATACCGCTTAAACTCGCGCTCGGTAATATCACTGGCACGTTTCCCCCTAATTAACAGTAATGCCCCTCTTTGGAGGGGCAATGTTGTTGTTACAAGCCTGTGTCTTATACCCCGCTGGCAACAAGCGGCAAACGATTGGCGAATAAATCGCCTATGGATAGTATTACTGCCCAACCTTAATTTATTTGTCTAATCTTGTCAATATGTGAAAAATATTTCAGGCAAATATCACCATGAAACGACCCCACTTGCCCAGCAACACCCCCAGCCTCCCGGGTACTATAACTCCCGCACATGACGCCAATCCTAAGGCAATCATCAATAGCCATGGCATTAAGCCAGCCATACAAAAACCCAGCATTGAAGCTATCCCCTGCCCCAACGGTATCCTTTACATTCACATCCAGGGCAGGGCATTGGTATACGTTCCCTTGATGGTAGACAACAGCGCCTTTTTCCCCGCATTTTACAACAACAGTAGGGATTATTTTACACATATGCTTAACTGCCTCATCGTAATTACATGTCTCAGCTTTGCCTTGCCTCGCAATATACATAACCTCGTTCTCGTTGGGCAAAAACACATCAACATAAGGCAATATTTCATAAATGCCCCCGTCCCACTTCTCCTCAGGATCCCAGTTTGTATCCAGGCTAATGGTTACGCCATGGGATTTTGCTTTTTTCACAATTTTTATCCACTCGGGCTGCAAAGTTTTTATTAAGTAATAGCTGCAAATATGCAAATGCCGGACGCGGGGCAAAAGCCCCAATAAAACAGTACCATCAATCATGTCAATTGTGCCCATGTACGTAAGAATAGAGCGGTCACCGTCGGCCGTTACCAAAGCCACACCAATGCCGGTACTTACCTTATCGGTTTTGCTGATGTAAGATGTATCCACCCCAGCGTCTTCAAGACCGGAAAGTACAACTTGGCCCATACTATCTACGCCAACGGTTCCCACACCTGTGGTTTTGAGGCCCAGCTTTGCGCACTGGCAGGCAAAAATACAGCCCGAACCGCCAAGTTCCACGCCATAGCTATTGACCAACTTTTCCTTCTGCCCAAACTCAATCTGCGTGTCACCGCAGTCGATTAAAACATCCGCGCATATGTCAAAAACGGTTAGGATGTCGTATTGCTTTGATGTTTTCATAGTTTCACCTCATTACAACTGCCTATTACAACTGTTTTCTGCCATAGCAATTATTTTCTGTCCTAAACCAGTAGCTAATTAAACCACAGAATAGTACAATCTAAAATAGCACTGCATGGTCTGCGCGAAAACAACAATGGAGGCTCACATGCCAAGTTATCTCTCCCACAATGAAATCCACACCCAATACACCGCCCTAGAAAAAACCCTAGACTACATAGTAGAAAACACCGCCCCGCTGCAAGACTTCTTCGCAAACACTGGCGATATTGTAATGGTTGCCTGCGGCTCCAGCTACTGGCTATCCCTTTCTGCCCACAAGACCATCAAGCTAAAAACAGGCCGCAGAGCCTACGCAGTTAAAGCGGGAGATGTTGTGCTTTGCCAAGAGGAATATGCAGGCATGTATGACAACCCCGTATTTTTATGCCCTTCCCGGTCGGGCTTTACAGGGGAGCTGCTGGATGCCATAGATATCTTGCAAAAGCTGTACCCTGGCGCAAAGCTGTTCTCCATTACAGAATATGAAAATAACAAGCTCGCAGCCAAGTCCGACATGGCCCTTAGCATCCCGTGGGCCAATGAGGAGTCTGTCTGCCAAACCCGCTCATTCTCCTGCCTATACCTGGCATTTACTACATTGGGGGCCATTTTAGGCAAGGATATCGCTTTTATCCAAAAGGCCAAAACCTACCTAAAGTCTGCCCCAGAGCTATACTTGCAGCATGAGAATGAAATCCAAAAGCTTGCATATCCTTCCAGCATTACCGGCCTTGTAGCCCTTGGGGGTGGCCTGCAATACGGCGTGGCAATAGAAGGGGCATACATCGTAATAGAAATGGCCGAGTATCCCGCAAGCTACTACCAGCTACTGGAGTACCGCCACGGCCCCATTGTCACAGCAGGGGGCGGCACGGCTGTATTCATATGCGGTGGCCTCCCCCAGGAACACGAAGCCAAAATGGCCCAAGAAATACGGGCCACGGGGGCCAAGGTATATGTAGTAAAATCGGGGCCAGCCGCAGATTACGCGGACTATACATTCTCTTGCGGCGATGTTAATGATAAAGAGATTATTGCCATGCATTACATTTTTATTATGCAATCCTTCGCGTATCACTTCTCGGTAGCACGAGGAAAAAACCCGGACAGCCCCGGCAACCTGGTTCCGTTTATTATTTATTAGAAGGAGGCACATATGACAGCAAGAGAAATAATCACAAGACGCCTAAACCATCAAGGCACAGAAATCACCCCCTACTTCCTGGACATAGAAGGGGGCCTGGAGAAAAAAATCGCCGAGCACTACAAAGACGAAAACTGGCGCAAGAAAAAGCTCCGGGAGTTTACATGCTCCTACCTAGCGGTGGACAATCTCCAGCTCGAGGCCATCGATAGCGTGTATTCCAAGGACGCCTACGGGGCCCTGTGGCGTATGGACAAGCGCCCCTGGCATCTAGAAACACCTCCTTTGGCCGAGCCTACATTTGAGGGATACACCCCTCCCGGCCCAGAGGTATTTACCGCCCCTATTTTCAAAAATAAACCCAAAGCGATAGAGCAATATAACAGCGACAACGAACACTACCGCTTGATACACATGGGTTGGGGTGTATTCGAAATTTCCTGGCGCATCCGTGGCTTTGAGAACGCCCTGATGGACTCATTCACAGATGAGGATTTTTATGCAGAGCTATGTAACACAATAACCGACAACTTTATCGCCACCATAAAAGCCTGTGAGGATGTACCAGCCGATGCTTATCTTTTTGGGGACGACTGGGGGGATCAGCGGGGCATAATCCTTGGGCCAGATCGCTGGCGTAAGTTTATCAAGCCTTGCTGGGCCCGGATTTATGCCGAAGTTCATAGCCAGGGAAAAAAGGCCATACAGCATTCCTGCGGCAGTATTGTGGATATTTATGACGACCTTATAGAAATAGGCCTAGACTGCCATGAAAGCGCACAACCTGAGGCTGAAGGTATGGAAACCGCGAGAATTAAGGCCAAGTGGGGAGATCGCATGTCTTTCTGGGGATGCTTGGGTAGCCAGAGCATACTGGACACCGGTACGCCTGCAGAGATTGCTAAGGAGATTAAACGGCTGCATAATCTTTTCAAAGATGACGGCGGGTATGTGCTGGCCCCCGCCAAGCCTCTTTTTGACGAGATGGATCTTGATAAGGCCATTGCTGTTATTGAGGCCCTTGGAGAGCTTGGGTAGGGGTTGCTCTAGTCACAAATACTGTTGGTGAACCACAAATATTAAATGCCCTGCGGTAGAAAGACTCCACAGGGCATTTTTGTTTCTCATTGATTTTATTTCTCATTGATTTGGCTATAGTCAACTTGTCTAACGATGCTTTAGCAGCACAGGCAGCTTACGGCGTTTTGCAAGATAAACCGTCAGTCCCATAGCCAGCATCAGAATAAATGCACCGGAATATAAAAACATATTCCTGCCAGTACCACCTGACCGCGGCAGCTCCAGTGTCTGCATATTGCCCACATACCACTCGCCTGCACCGGGGGTGTTGTTGATGATTGTGCCTGCAATAGCGCACCACGGATATAGCTCTGGCTGGCGTATAAAGTCTGGCATCTGCAGGTCGCTTATACTGGTTACCCGTACCCAGCGGTTATGCTGCGCGTAGTACCAGCCTGTACCTGGACTTGTTGTGCCATATGCAATACTTACACGCCACTGGCCGCTTGGCATCGTAAACCCGGCTGGCGGCCTGGTTTCTACAATCTGGTAGTGCTGATAGCGTCCATCCAGGTTAAACAGCATAGGCAGAAGTGCATTACCGGTGCTTTCTGCACTGTCAAAATACACCCATTGGCCTGGGCCAGTGTTATCAGACCTTACATTGCCTGCCATCCCGGCTGGCGGTGATGTGGTGCGGCTGTCCCAGCGGAATATGCTAAACTCTGCGCCATTTAGCAATGAACTGTTTACGATACCCCACTCATAAGAGAGGTTATCTGGGTCGCCAGGCATACGGTACAGCGTAAAATCAGACTTGTGGAAGGGGAAGCGTACCGCAGGCTCATTACCTACATACCAGGCAAGCGGCCTAATTCTGATTTCCTCTTCGTCCTCGTCACCAGATGGCTCAAGACCGATACTACCTGGGCCATCGCTAAACCCTATCGCGGATGCAACCGAGGGATGATCCCAACGCTCAAATCGGAGGCTCTCGCCATGTTCGGTAACCGTCATTATCCAGGTTGTATGATCCAGCGGGTCAGATACAAGCGGCCCGCTGCGGATGTGATCGATTACCCAATAGCCAGTGCGCAGGATATAGCCTGACGGAGGCACTACTTCAACCAATCTAAATCTGTGTACATAGTTTATCTGCCCGGTAAAGTCTACCAGGCCTGTTGCTGGCGATGAGGGAGATATCCATACATCGCCAATATCATCCCACACATAGCCGCCGCTTCTGCTGATTGCTAAGGGTGTGGTTGCCCATACCCCTGGGGATTCTTCCGCATATAGATGGAATACCGCGCCATCGCGCAGCTCAACAACTGGCTCGTCTTCATATATACCCAAGTTGGTTTTGTAGAACTCGAAATCTGTTGGGATTATGTCCCACCTGGCGTATACACGGCTGTTGCCCGGTATATTTGTGTTGTATGTGAATGGCTGCGGTGGGTTTGAAGGCCCATTAGGATACCATTCCCAACCCGCAAAGCTATAGCCAGGCCTTTGCGGTGCAGGCGGCATCATGTACATAATGCTATGCAGCCGGTCACATGGGTCATCTGGGTCACAGCAGGCAGGGGAGCCATCGCAGACTGGGCGGGCCTGGTTTTCGCTTGTCCTTGGGTGATCCAAAATGGCAGCAGTATTGCTGTGCCTATTGCGCCTATGCGGGTCGTTCATCATTGTTACATTATGAGGAACCTGGCTGCCGCTGGAATTCGTTACAAAATCAGGAGCTTCCGGTACAAGACGTATTACATTTGAACCACTAGCATTTATATGCCCACCTTGCAGGTCGAATACAACCGTGGCGTGCCACTGGGCGTATACGTTCCACGCCCTGGTAATTTGCGTGGCTCGGGTAAATTCTTCGCCTAGGCCTTCAAATAAGCCCCAGCGGTGGTCGCTCCATCGTGAAAAGGTCCATTCATTGCCTTGCGCTGCTGTACCGCGGACATGGTTATCAGGCCACGGATCATCATCAGAGAAGCGTCCTGGCGGCACACGTACACCCACAGGATGGGACAAGTTTCCATCTATAAAGATAGGGCCAACATAGAATCCGCCACGGGCTGGCCAGAAAGTTACAGGTACATTCCAGATACCATGATAGGTATGTGCTGGGGAAGAGTCTGTGTTAGGGCCTATTGCCATTGCATTGGGGTGGTCAGGGTCACGCTCTCGGTTCCAACCGCCGAATGATACGCCAGGCTCGATTATTGGCGTCCAGAAGGATGTGTACTCGGGCATCATACCAAGTGTATAGCTATCATCTATATCACCGGCTGGGGGTGGTACAGCACTTAAAGGCAAGGGTGTCCCCTCTGGCCCCACTTGGGCAACACGCCTAAAAATTGGTACAGCCATGCCCCCATAAAGAGCGCCCTCATATGGCGCATTATGCCAAAATACATTGTAGTCAGACCATATTGCAAACACAGTCACATTACCAGTGCCTTCGGGATATCCCTCCATGACAGTATTTTCTGTAATCCATTGGCCGGTGCCATTGCGCTGGGTATTCCAACCCACAAAGGTAAGCCCGGTTCCTATACGGTACAGGTTAAGCTCGTTGTTAAAGTTTGCAATGGTCGTGTCACCACCAATCATAGGGGACGGGAATGTCAACCTTATATTATTTGGCCAAGTGTTGCTTAAATGGTTTGTTTCCATGGTGAAGCCTTCCATAATATTTCGCGCCACATTGGCTGGCTGTGGCCTTGGGTGTACCCCTACTTCAAAGTTGGCATCAAAAATTATGGTGCTAAACCACTGGGCATGTATGTCCATAGGCCCATTTACTATAGTGTTTTGGCCAAACACTGCACCGGTACCGTCAGGCTGCATATTCCATGGGTTATCCACAAGCCCAAAGTTGGTACGGGGGTTGGCAGCGTTATTAAGCTCTGTATGCCGGGTATGGCGCAGGCGGTTCCCCAAAGACAGGCTATTCACAGAATAATGCACAACTGCTGTGGATATATACCAGCTGGCCCCTGTAGCGTCGTCACCAGGCAGTGCAGAAGGCAAGCCTACTGGTACACGGTATGGCGGCGGCAGCATGATTATGCTGCGGAATGGGTTGGTGGAGTTGTTTCTTGTAGTGTTGTAAAAAGACTGCATATGGGAAAATGTCCTGCCTCTTGCAACCAGGCGGTAGCCTCGCGCATTTGGGTCACCGGGGGCATAGTCTGGTGTGCCCATAAACCAGCCATGGTTTGGGTGGGCTGTTACAAGGTATGCCGGTTCCCAGTGGGCGTATACAGTCATTGGCTCATAGGTTGTGATACCCGCGTGGAACCTGGGTGTCATATTCCATGGGTGGCTGGCCGCTGTACCTGGTGTCATATCAAGGAAACCATCTGGCGGGCCATCTGGGGACATCCACCAGCCCATAAATACATAGCCATCCCTTAATGGCATAATTGGCATATCATCGCAGTGCAGGTGGCCTAGCTGCCGCCCATAGCGGGAATATAGCACTACATCATTGTCATGTTCTTGGCCAAGGGGTAGCGGTATCCATGCGCCGCCTTCACGGTTGGCCCACCAGTACCCGCCATTTACCACAAAGGTGATGGGGATACGGTCACGGGGGGGCTCTAATATAAAGCGGGCATATAGGGTTATGTTACGGTCAATCCATTCTGTACCCACATACTGGGTTGCGTGGCCAAAGCCATGGGCAGCTTCTTCCCCTAAGGGGACAATGGCTTGGATGGAAGCATCGATAGGGAACTGCACATCCCACCAGCCTGCAAAAATCATGCCCATTGGGGGTATTACAATGTCCCATTCTGGCATACCCATGGGTGTTATTGTATTGGCTATTGTATGCCCCACTACAGTTGTGTTGGCCCTAAGGACACCATGCTCGTTGATTGTACCGCCCTCATAGCCAGGGCCGATAGCGGGGATATCCCGCACATGGGTAAAGTGGGTTGGGCTGTGGGGGTTCATATTCCAAAAACCAGGTATAGAGATAGCACCGCCCCCTCCGGCAGACCATATGGAGCCCCCATTGGGGTGGAAATTAACCCTAAATACCCATGTTGGGTATACAGTTATATCTTCTGTAACCGGCACTGTCAGAAACCCGGCAGGCGCTGTACCCCAAGGAATCAAAATATCGTTGGTAGCACCCCCACTTGGTGCACCATTGCGGGCAAAAAGCGTACCACCACCCTGGTCGCCGCCAGGTGCGGTCCACCAGGTTTCTACTTGCATTGGCCGTGGCTCACCACCGGGTGTAGAGGGTGGCGCATAACGCTGTACCCATGGCGCGGTTTGGGGCCATGGCACTACCGTACCACCCAGGATATGGTCTACAGTATGATTTAAGCGCGGGGCAGGGCCTAAGTTGCTATGGGTGGACTGCTGCACCGAAGCGCCTTCGTATGCATCACGATAACCCCAGTGCCCAGGTGTCAAAAACGCACCAGGGCAGCTTGTGTCAAAGGTTACCCTAAATGGGGTGTTAAGGGTCCATTGGGCCTGAAGATTAAGCTCTGAAGTGATAGGTGTATTTTCATCAAAAACATCCCCCCCGCCTGTCTGCCAATGAGAGAAGGTATAGCTTTGGCGCATAGGCGTTGCGGGCCACACAGCGGCTGCGCCCCCTACAGATATAAATGTCCAGCCCAAAGCAGCAGAATCGGCAACAGACATACCTGTAAGTGACACCCTGGTTGTGGTAGCAACCCAGCCATTGATGCATGTAAATGTTATCTGGTGGCCCCATTGGGCATACACAGTAAGAGGCGAATCTGCCAGCGGTACATAGGTTGTACCGGTAAAAACAGGGCCACCTGTTTGGTTGTGGGCCCAGCCTATAAACCTGTGGTCTTCCATTTGGGGGATGGCTGGCATATTGCTATTGCCTACTTGGCCATTTGGGGCAGTTGGGCGCATGGCGTTCCCGTACAGGGGTTGGGATCCGCCATTAAGGTTAAAGTATACGCGCCTAAGCTCCCACCGGGCGAATAGTTCTATATCGCCGGTGATTACTGTATCTGGGAATATTTCTGTTACATAGTCAGAGCCTGAGCGTGTCCACCAGCCCATAAACCTGTTGTTAGCGTTGGTTGGATTGTTGGGCCACACCTGGGCAGGAGTCCATACTAAGTTATTGGATGCTTCAAAAGACATACCGTCACGCACAAGGCGTGGGGCATAGTGGGCGGGGTTGTTGGGGTCAGCCCCAGTAAGGTTTACCCCATTACCATTAAAACTTACCAAGTGGCCCCATTGGGCGTATACATTGTATGGGGTTTCCGCGACGGTGCTGTTGTCCGTAAATAGTTCACCAGCGGCAGTGCCCATACCCACCCCTGTACCGGCTTGGGAACGGGCCCAGCCCATAAAGTGGCGTGTTCCCCATGAAGGGTTTGTGGGCATATTGCCAGCGCCTATAGAACCACCTGGCTGGGCGGCATTTACTGTTGCGTGTATGGCCAAAGTACCGTCATTTGTGCGGAAGTTGACAACAAGAGGTACTTCCGGCCCAAAGCGGGCGTGGAGTACAGTGTCCTGATTTATGATGCTGGCGGCAGTAATCCTGGTGGTGTAGCTGCTGCCGGTCATGGTGTACCAGCCCATAAATGTCTGGCCTGGGCTTATAGGGTTTTCTGGCCATGGGGCAGATGCCCATGGGGTTGCGTGGGTTTGGGCTGCTGTGCGCCCGGTTATTACAGTAATGACCGTAAGAGGTGTTCCTTGGATAATGAAGCCCACAGAATTACCCCACTGGGCCCATACTTCCAGCGGTTGCTCTGAAGTTTCTGCAAGGGTTACCGCTGTTGTGGGCAGAAACTCCGCACCGTCGCCATTTTGGGTTCTGCTCCAGCCCATAAAGATGTAGCCCGGCCTGTCTACCAGGGGCATATTGGCCACGCCAATTGTGCCGTTTGGCTGGGTATTGCGGGTATCTGTATTGGGTGTGCCGTCGTTGTGGTGGAAGATTACCTCTGGGGTATCCCATATAGCAAATAGTGTCACGTCTTCATATATGGGGGTGTTTTCGTCAAAAACTGCACCGCTTCCATCTGGCTCATCGTTCCACTCTACAAATGTGGCATTAGCATTGGGCGGGTTGGCAGGCCATACCATAGTAATCCAACCATATGCTATGTTGGTTTCAACTACAGACCAACTTGCGCGAGGTGTACGCGCAAGATAGTTAGTGGCGTTGCCCTGAATGGTTCCCATAAGAAGGGTAACGCCATTGCCATCAAAGCTTACCCTGTGGGCCCACTGGGCATAAACATAGAAATCACCTGTATGAGCCGGGGGCACAACGCTTGTGTTGCCAAACAATACACCATTGGCAGCTGCGTTGTTATTTGTCATAGGTGGCACAGGTATGCCGCTTTGGGTACGTGTCCAGCCCATGAAGTGGAAACCAGCACGGGTTGGGTTGGCAGGCCAGTTGGCCGTGCCTATGGTGTTATTATCTTGCACATTTTCACGTATAAAATCTTGTGGGTCTGTCTCGCCATTATCGTTCATATTAAAGATAACCTGGCTGCGCGCCCATCGGGCGTGAAGCTCTGCATCCTGGGTAATTATCGTGGTTGCGGTAACTTGCTGGTCATCGGATGTAAACCAGCCCACAAACCTGTAGCCGTCACGGGTGGGGTTGTTGGGCCACACAATATTATGCCAAGGGAAGGTGTTGTTGGCGCTTAGCACATTATGACCTTCCATCACAAGCCTTGGCCCATAGTGGGCAGGGTTGTTGGGGTTTGCGTCTTCCGGGATGTTTAAAGTAGTAAAATTGCAATTAAAACTTACCTGGTGGCCCCACTGGGCGAACACGGTAAGGGGTGCTTCCCCCGCCAATACATGGGTTTCGTTTGTAAACAGTAAGCTTAGCGGCAATATATTGCCATAACCACTGGGGGTACGTGTCCACGCAATAAAGCGGTAACCGGTACGTATTGGGGTTTCTGGCATGTTATGCCTTAGCCTGCCGTCTGCGTCTACAGTGCGCACTTCAAAATCTTGCTGGCCTGTAACACCATCTTGAGGGTCAAATGTTACGGTTACCGAGTCCCACCTGGCATAAAGTGTGATATTGCCAGTAATAGGTGTGTGCTGGTTAAACGCCTGGTCATACGCACCTTGGGCGTTTCTGGTATACCAGCCCACAAATACATGACCAAACCTGTCAGGGTCATTGGGCCATACCAAGTTTGTCCAGGAGTAGTTAAGATTTGTGGTAAACACACTATGACTTGGATACACAATGCGGGGTACATAGTGCATGGGGTTGGCTGGGTTTGTGCCCTCTTCTATAAGGGCGCCATTGCCCCTAAAGGTTATGGAATAGCCCCACTGTGCATAGACGTACATAGGGAAACCCTGTGCAGTATTTATTTGGCTGGTGTGGGTAAAAAGTATGCCATTGTTAGGTATTGCACCAAAGGGGAAGCCGCTGCCGTCTTGGGTACGAGTCCAGCCCATAAAGTGGTAGCCGGTTCTTGATGGGTTTTCTGGGAAGCGGGCGGCTGTAATTGCGGACGTTGCGTTTTCTAGCATAGAGTTAATGGTTACATATTCAAATGGTGGTGTACTCATGTCATCGTTGGGGTGGAAGATTACACGCCTGCGCTCCCACCTGGTAAATAGCTCAAGATTTTCTGTGATTGGGGTTCCGGCGTCGAAGCGTTCTATATAATTGCCAAACTCGTCCATGGTATACCAGCCTGCAAAACGGTAGAACACCGAGTTCCTATTTGGGTCTACAGGCCATGCAAGGTTGTTATCACCTATTGTCCAGGTTAGGGATGTAGAAGCAGCATGGCTTCTTCCCGATGAGATAATGCGGGCCGGTGTTGTGTTTTGATGGTTGCTGCCCTGGGTTACAAAAAGGCAGGTGAAAGTAACTGTGTGGCCCCACTGGGCGTACACGGTAAGAGGAGCTTGTAAAATGGTGAACGTGCTATTGTCGCGGAAGCGCTCCGCTGTAGCTAGCGTTCCATCAGCGGCATCCCCATATCCTTCTGAGGTGCGTGTCCAGGCCATAAATACATGGCCTGGCTTGTATGGAGCTATGGGCACAACATAGGCAGCCCAGTCCGCAGCACCTATGGAACGCGGCCCTGCCGCTGCGCCTGTGTTTGCCGCTACATGTAAATCTGATGGAGGTAGTGGTGAGGAGCCGCCGTTTAGGTCAAAATCCACACGGAAAGGGGCTTCAAACCATTGGGCATAAAGATCCCGGTCTCCATGCACAGGGGTGAACTGGTCATACCAGTCACCCATGCCATCGGCTTGAGTATTCCAGCCTACAAATACATAGCCTGTACGGGTTGGGGCAATGGTGGGCCACATCTGGTGAAGCCACCCACCTGTACCACCCAAGCCGGTTATGGCGTTGGATTCCACAAATGTCATACCTGGAAATACCCGGCGCGGGCCATATTGGCCAGCATTGTTAAAGTTACCAACACCGCTATTGGGCAAAGTAATACTATTACCGTCAAAGGTTATTTGGTGGCCCCACTGGGCGTATGCGGTCATGGGAGCGATATGTGCGCCGCCTGCTGCAACGCCAACGCCTGTATGAATAGCAGTGTCATTAGTCCATGGCGGTATAGCTAGACCGTCTTGTGTACGTGTCCAGCCCATGAATACAAGGCCTTCGGGGTGGCCGATTTGAAGGGGCACTACCTGGGCATTCCAGGTTGCGGCGGGGATACTGGCGTTAGTACCTGGAATAACAGATACAGGAAGGGCGCCAGAGCCGTCGTTACGGTCAAAATATACGGCGTGGGGGTTACCGGATATAGGCTCAAACCTGGCGTATACAGTGATATCAGATGTTATTGGGGTAGTTGCCCCTATATGATCTTGATAAACACCACCCTCCCGGGTATACCAACCCATAAATACATACCCCGCTGGCGGTGTAGGATGGTTGGGCCATACTTGGGCCGGTGTCCACACAAACCAGTTGGATGCCACAAAACCTCTGCCAGCGGCAACAAGACGGGGCACAAAGTGTGCACCATTGTTGGGGTTGTCGCCAATGGCATTGGTTGCGCCATTTAAGTCAAAAGTTACCACATACCCCCACTGGGCATATACATTGGTGGGGTGTGCAGTAAGGGGCATGGTACTTGCTGCGTTAACCAGCACGCCTGTGTTGGCATGTGCTTCGTTTGTCATACCAAGGCCAGGAAGCCCGTCTTGGGTGCGGGTCCAGGCAATGCGGCGCTGGCCGGTTATGGGGTGGGTTTGAAAGTTTATTTCAGGCGTAGTGTCCCACACTGCCGGTGTAATAGTACTTCCGGTTGGGATTACATAGCGGAAGAAATCTTCCGGAGCTGTAACACCATTGTCGTTCATATTAAATATAACTGTCCTGCGTACCCAGCGGGCAAAAATTTCTATATCTCCATAAATAGGCGTGTCAGCAGTAATTTCTGTTATAAAATCGTCATTCTCCATGGTCCACCAGCCCATAAAGGCATGGTCGCCCCAGGTTGGGTTATTTGGCCATACCTGGTTGTAGTGTGGGGATGCCAAGGCCCTAATATTTGTATCCGCAACAGATACACCATCAAAAGCCAAGCGCGGGCCCCATTGGGCTGCCAAGATACCTGTTTGCTGGGCAGTGTTTAATACCGGACCCTGGCCGCCTGGCGCAACATTAAAGCTTACCTGATGCCCCCACTGGGCGTATACACTGATAGGGGTGTCAGAAGCGGGGAAGCTGCTGGCCGCTGTTACCCTAACACCAATTACATCGCCCACACCAAGGCCGTTGCCATCTTGGGTACGAGTCCAGCCAAGGAAGCGGTAGCCGGTGCGTGATGGGTTTTCTGGGAACGTAGGCGCACCAATTGTACCGGCAGACGTTGTGGTAACCCGGCGTGGGAATTCGGCAGGGTTTGTAGCGCCACCATCATTTAGATCAAATATAATCTCGGTAACAGGTGCGCTGGCGTTGGTTTCCCATCTTGCTATCAGTTGTACATTTTCTGTGATTGCGGTATTGCCATCAAAGCGCTGGAGCCATTCGCCGGTTAGTTCGTTGCGGGTAAACCAGCCCATAAACCTATGGCCAGCCAAGGATATATCGTTTGGCCATATGGGGCTTGTCCAGAAGAAAGTATTGTTTGCCTCCACGGCAGACATACCCGCAACTATAACACGGGGGCTGTGTTGGGTAGCGGCAAGGCCTGTGCTAAGCGCAACACCATTGCCATAAAAGTTTACTTGGTGGCCCCACTGGGCATATACGGTTACAGGGGCCTGGATAGCAGCCACAGTGCTTGCGCCTGTAAACAGTATCCCGGTGGCGGCATCAGCGTTGGCGGTAACCGGTGGGGTTGCATGTCCGTCTTGGGTACGTGTCCAGCCAATAAAATGGTAACCGCCTCTTTCCGGTAGCGGCGGCATATGGGCTGCACCAATTGCGCCAGCTGGGGTAGTGGTAAAACCTATATCTGCCTGGCCATTGTGATTATGGTCAAACACCACCATACGCGCCGCAAAGGGCATTATCCCAAGATAACCCCTCTGGCCGCCAAATATAGATGTTATCAATATCGCCGTGGGGTAGTGATAGTATGGGGCATCGCCTATATACATGTCATGATAGATGGAGCTAAATATTTCTGGGTTGTCGTATTCGCGGTAGTAGTGTGAATCGGAATCATAGTATTCGCGGTGGTAATATGAATCATATTCGTTATGGGCACAGCCGTAGTGATAGCAGTAATAATCGCACTCGTGATAATACTCATTATCGTCAAAAACCCAATAGCCCCACCCGTATGGCAGGGTAATGTCTACATCATGGGCTTCTATCCACATGGGGAGGCGCAACAGGATGTTGCCGTATTGGTCTTCTTCCAAGTATATGTAGGGCGCAAATTCATAAGGCGTGATACTTACATTGCCGAATGGGTTTACCTCTACTGTTATTGGGCTGGTTGCGTCAGCGTATGTTTCCTGGGGATAGGCATATCCGTTGTTATAGCCATCATAGCTATCGCTGCCGCCATAATCGGCAACAATTACAACTGTCACTATAAATATTGTGATTACTACCAGGGCTAATAAATATCGCCACATGGCAAAAATACTCTTTTGCTTGCCTTTATGTACTGGATTGAATTGCTTCATAGGGGTGGCCTCCTTTGTGGGAACATAGGTCACTACATACATGAGACAGGGGTTGGTAAAAGTCCTCGGATTATAATGGGTTTCTGTAGCCTTGCAGGTTGATGTTCATATTTCGCAGGTTGGCATTTATATTTTGCAAGTTAGTGCCTGTATTTTGCAGGTTGGTATTATGTAATTTTTATGACTATTATTCAAGTGTAAATTACAGCTAATTTGCCAAATTATTGTTTCAAGAAACAAAAAAACCACAAACACTATAACTTACTGCCTGTGGAATTTATGTAATGATATATTAAACAAAAGATTGAGAAAAACAATGTTTTCTCCATTACAGTTTTCTTACGAAAAGGTTACAGCAAATCATAAATACTCATAGGCATACGTATCACATAATCAAAAAGCCCTTCATCTTCCTTAGCTAGATACCCAAATCCAGCCCCAATAGCAAGTATCCCATTCCCCTGGGCAGCTTCAGAATCCTTAAACATATCACCAACCATAGCCCACTCGCCAACATCCCGGCCCGCGATTATTTCCTTTACCATAGAAATCTTTTCTGGCCGGTGGCAGTGCACCTCTGTGAAAAATTTGTCTATACCACTGGCTTGTAGAGTTGTATGCACATGCGATGTGCTGCCAGTACTTGCGATATACAGGCTGAGTTTACTCTCTGATAGCTTCTCAAGCATTTCGGTTACCCCCGGAAACAATATCGCTGCCCCCAGCCCCTTAACCATACGCTCTTCTGCGCTATCCATCACTTTTTCTATTGCCAGCAGCTTCTCCTTTGTTACATCTGGGTACAGGCGAGAATAAAAATCCAACCCTGGCAGTCCCATGGCAGAAAGTATTGTCTCATATGCCACCTCGGGAAAGCCGTGTAACCGCGTTCCTTCAGTTGTGGCGGCATATGTGGCCTTTGCGGTATCGGACAGCGTACCATCCATGTCGAAAATTATGTGTTTTTTTGTCATTTATCATCATCCTTATCAACAAATATAGCAACTCAACAAATTTAATCTTTCTTCTTAGAAACTAATCAAATTTAGCCATTCATCTTAGAAACTTATCCCCATCTTATCCAGCCGGCGCAGCACATCATCCATATTATCCTTGGTTACCCGATCATAAAGTGAAACACACACGCTTTCCAGGCTGCCAATAGCCTTGCGCACACGCTCTAGCCCGTCCAGGTCACAACCAATAAACTGCAGCTTCCCAGCATCGGCAATTTTTTTCAAAACCTCGGGCCATTCGCTTGGCAACGGATTGCCCGCACCAGGAACCCACTGCACACCATCTAGGCTTTCTATTTTTAGCATTTTGTCCAGATGCGCCAGCTGTCCTGTCCCGTCCAAGTGATAAAAAGAGCGGCCGACCCTGTTGGCGCTTTGGGTAAGCTCCGGCAGCACAAACTCGTCAAACATTTCGGGGCCAATCATATAGGCATAATCGCTTTGCAGGATATATGCAGGCTTGGTGGAATAAATATGGGACCAATCTGTGTAACCATCACCATGCTTGCCTATAATTTTACAAAACCGATCAAAGCACTTATGCCATGCGTCGTGGGATTGCCACAACAGCCGCTGGATATCCTCGGGGTTATCGTACAGGGCATAGGATAAGCCCTCTGTTCCAAAAAAAGACGAAAGGATATCCATATTGCCGCCCAAGTCAGGCAGGGTAATTACGGCATTTTGAGAAAATCTCTCCACTGCCGCTTCTGTGATATCCCGCATTCTTTTGTAGTGTGGGTTGTTGTTGTCCAACGAAAGATTATAGCCAGTGATGTCCCCTACCCCACCTTCTGGCGGGTCAAACCAAATGCCGCCATTAGTATCCTTCTCAGGCCTACAGCCCAAGTACGCGGCCACCGCCCCTGGCCCAGAGTCCAGCAATACAGCGGGATAGTGGTCACCAAAATATTGGCTACCCAGCAACCGATATTCGCAATAATCAAGGATGTACTCAGTGGAGATATCTGTATCGTAGTACGAAGACTGGGTAACCCTGTTGTTTGCGCCTTTGTGGTCTTCCAGCCCTGTTGAGTCAAAGTACCCGATGCGCACAAGGGGCCGGCCAAGTTTATTCTGCCACCAATTTTCGTAATTTTCGCGGGTTTTACTCCATTGCTGCAGGCTAAATCCATAGTCCATATGGGCCTCCCATAATAGTTAGTTGTGATATATTAAAATACGCAGGCATGTTCGGGATTCACATGACACACCAAGGCGGTGGCGGCAAGGTTGAATACAGTTTCTTAGCAAGCAATATTGATATCATCATCAAAAAGTACGATATCCGCCCGTTTTCCCTTTTTTATTGAGCCTATTATACTGTCCTCACCAATAATTTTGGCATGGTTTAGGCTTGCCATCTTTACGGCCTCATGCAGCTTAAATCCGCATTCCTTGTACGCAAAACGGACTAGCCTGTCACATGTGGCCACACTGCCAGCAAAGCTTGTCCTATCCGCAAGCATTGCCACACCATCGGTAACAAGCACATCCAGCCCCCCAAGCTCGTAGTTACCTTCGGGCATATTGGTTGGGCTGGTGGCATCCGTAGTCAGCAGCATTTTATCGGGGCCTTTGCATTTGTATAGTAGCTGCAGCATTTCTGTCGGCATATGCTTTCCATCGGCGATAATCTCAGCGGTTAGCTCATCAAAAAGTAAGCCTGCCTCCGCCACCCCAGCTTTGCAATAATAGTCTGGGCTGCTTATAAAGGACATGCCATTGTACATATGCGTTATATGGGAAAACCCATGCTTCACCGCTTCCTTGACACAACAAAAATCCGCATCCGAATGGGCGATACTGATATTAATCCCTTTGGAAGAAAAATATTTTGCTGTCTCAAAAGCGCCCTCCAATTCCGGCGCCATGGATATCCGGCGGATAATGTTTAAACCCTGATCAAGCTCATTAAAAAGCTCTGGCGATGGGTTAGCCAGATATTTTGGGTTTTGCGCCCCTTTAAATTTTGCACTAAAACATGGGCCCTCCAGGTGAACCCCAAGGATTCTGGCCTGCTGTCTGTCTGCACTGTTCATTAGCTGATAAACGCTGCGTACAGCCGCCTGTATCTTCTCCTTGGATGCGGTAAGGGTCGTGGGCAAAAATGCCGTGCAACCATGCTTCCTGTGGATACGGGCAATTTCGGCCAGGCCACTTGAATCAGCATCCATTACATCGTACCCGCCACCGCCATGAATATGTGTGTCTATAAAGCCTGGAGAGATATACAGGCCCTTTGCATCAATTACTTCGTCAATTTTGAAAGCGCCTATATCAGAATCTGTAATCAGCTCTTCAGCCCCATCGGAATAAATCTCCATGATTATGCCATCCACAGCAAGGACCGAACCATTCTCAAGAATCCCATCCTCCAAAATCACTTTCCCGCCTGCATACAATCTGGTCATGACAACACTTCATATATCTCTATATAACTGTCCTGCATGTATGGGATTTGTTGCTGAAGCAGCTCCTCATGCTTAGGATCATTGTAAATTGCCTGTAGTTGAGCGGTTAATTTTTCTAGTGTTTCAAACTCGCACTCCCATATCAATGTATTTGTGGGCTCTTTTCCACTTACAGGCAAGTATCTCGTCCCCTGGGGCATGTGGGGGTTTGCTTTTTCAAATTTAATAAATTCCTTTTCTATGGCAAGGAATTCATTTTTTTTTGACTGATCGATCTTTTGCACAAATCTTAGCTTATATGCCATGGTTACCGCCTCCGTAAATTTTCTATTTTTTCGATGCAGATATCCTTTGCAATGGTATTATCGTCTGTTACGGCAAAATATGCAGCAGCCGCGCCATACTCCGCCGCCTGGCAGAAGTTCTTGCCCGATAGCAACGCGGCAATTGTTCCGCCAAGGAACGCATCACCAGCGCCGGCAGTGCTTTTTATTTCTGCGGGAATTACCGGGATATGGATTTTCTCACCATTCTCGAATACATAGCTCCCATTGCCTCCGACGGTAATAATCAGCTTTATTCCCGGGTTTGCTGCCCTGATTTTTTTTGCGCATTCATCAGTGCTGCCTGCAAGGGCCTGAGCCTCTTCGCTATTAATGGAAATCATGTCCGATAGCACAAAGCCCCCCGCTTCTGCAAACGCCCCCGCTTCCTCGGCCAAAAACGATGAAACAGTGAAGGCCTCTCTTTCCTTGGCTATTTCCAGCAGCCGGATACGGCTTTCCAAAGGTACTTCGGGCGCGGCAAGTATCAGGCTGTTTTCGTCAATTTCTCCCGCGCATTTTTCAATAAAGGCCGGCGTAACCAATCCGCTGGCAGAGTTTGACGTTGTTATATTGCCCCCCATTCCATCGGGGTATTGGTAGCAAACTGACAGCATAGTACTGGCTTCATCGGTTGCATGTACATACCGGGTGTCTATACCCGCGTCCATCATTTCTTGCAGCAAAACAGCTCCTTGGCTGTCCTGTCCTACCATGCCTATTGCAAAGACCCTTATCGCTTTTGTCAAAAGTGAAACATAGTGCAAAATAATATGGCCCTTACAATAATCTTTATAATCCATCAGGCGGCCAAGTCTGCTTTCATCCCGGGCCATAGTCCTGTTATCGTGGAGATGAAAAAACATGCCTGTTCCTATCCCACCTGTACCAAACACCTTGTTTATCATACATTTACCCCCGTAAGTTCCCAGTCATGATTTATTGAAATTGGATGGATTGATGTGTCACGTGTGGCTGTGATGATGGCATCGGGATGCTCCTGCAACAGGGTAAGGGGATACTCCGCATCCGGTTCCGAAAACAGAGCCACCCGCAAGGCAGTTTGTTTCCAGGCCCCGGTGTCGCTAAACACCCGCACTTTCTTTGCAGATAGGCATTCCTTCACCCCAAGGGTTACACTCATTGGAGGGACAAACTGGTACGCCGCGCCATAGGTACGGTGAGCTAAAGTTATAATAGTATCAAGATTATTTTCTTGTATCCTGATAGAAGAATTGCGCAGCTCTTCAATGGTGATTTGCGAGAATGGGTGACGCCTGGTTTGATTATAGGCAATATGGCCGTCTTGCCCCCAGCCGCCTAGGGTAAGATCTATAGGGGCTTGCCAGATTCTCTCCCGCACTACTTCCATAGTGGCAGGGCTTAGGAAGTGGCGGTTTTCCATGGGTATGGCCAAATCCTTGCATATTGGGGCATAAAAATACTTTTCCATTTCGGTTCTGAAGTTGTATGGGTCATTTTTGGCTAAAAGCCGCCCTTCCCAATCCAGGCACTCGTCCATATGAAACACTGTGACATGCTTGAGGGAGACTTTCTCTTCGTTCACCATTTGGGTAAATGGCAAGTACCAAGCCTTGGGGCCGCACGGGATAATGGCTCGGAAACTACGGCCTTCCTTGGCAGCCTGCTTAATCTCGTCAACCAATTCTCTTGCCATAAGCTGGCCCATCTCGGCAGAGGATTCCGTCATGCGGAACTTGACTTTCAATTGCGGATGATCTGGCAAATCCTCAGCCTTAACGCTGCACCACTTGTACAAAGCTTTTTTGTCAATCATTATAAATCTCCTCTCGTGGACGGAACTACTATATAATACCGATTCCAGTTAAAAACCTGTTTCAATACATTTACCCGTACAAGCCCCTGTGGTACTATTGTAGCAAAAATATTTAGCTGAGGTGCATTTAAATGAACATTCTTGTTACCATTCCCCAAGGAGCTGTCCGCGACAGTTTTATTCCAGAATGGGCTGCAGAAAAATTGGCCGCCCTGGGGCCCGTGCAATACAACAAAACTACTCAGCAGCTTACAAAGTCCCAGTTTATAGAGGCTATCAAGGACGTGGAAGTGTGCGTTACCGGCTGGGGGACCCCAATCTTTGATGCTGACGTCTTGGACGCAGCCCCAAAACTTAGGGTGATTGCCCATACAGGCGGGTCAGTCCAGCCATATGTGGATGAGGCAGTGTATCAGCGGGGCATTACAGTGCTAAGTGGGAACGCAATATATGCCCGCTCTGTAGCGGAAGGGGTGTTGGCCTACATGCTATTAGCCCTGCGGCAAATCCCCAAGTACATCGATATTGTGCGCGACGGTGGCTGGCGCACAGAAACCGACACAAGCAAAGGTCTTGGCAACAAGCGCATAGGCCTGGTGGGCTTTGGTGCTATTGCTAGAAACGTGCTGGAATTTCTTGCGCCCTTCGACGTGGAAATTTTCGTTTATTCCGGGCATCTAACTAAGGGAGATGCCGAGTCCCTGAATGTCAAAAAAGCCACCCTTGAAGAAATCTTTACCGATTGCGATATTATCTCCCTCCACAGCGCCCAGCGCAAAGAAAACGAAAAAATGATAAATGAAACCCTCTTGTCTATGATTAAGCCGGGTGCATTATTTATCAACACTGCAAGAGGCTCTATCGTGGATGAGGAAGCACTGATCGGGCAACTTGAAACCAGGCGCTTTAGCGCTGTTCTGGATGTATTTTGCCAAGAGCCTCTCCCCGCCGACAGCCCATTTAGGAGTTTAGACAACGTAATCTCCATGCCACATATGGCCGGCCCTACAACCGATCTCAGGCCTTATGTTACAAGCTCGCTGGCTGATGATATCGCCAGGTTTATGGCGAATGAAAATCTGCAACATGAGATTCCGTGGAGTTATGCCAAGAATATGACCACCAGTTAGAGGCTGCAAAATAAGTTATTATCCGCATAATCGCATAAAATTTACCAAAAGGAGCTGCATCTCATGAGTTTTAACGGACTAAACACAAACATAGGCAACCTTTTCTTAATGTCCAAAGCCAAGACCCGCTCCATATCCCCAGAAAACTTTACCGGTGAAAAAGGCAAGGGCGGCATGTGCCCAGTAGAAAAAGGCACAGCCCACCAGGCCGCAAGAGACCTGGGCCTAGGCTGGAAGGTCAACCCCTATATAATTCTCCAACCGGGAGAAGTCTTCACAATAGCTGATATAGAAGGCCCCGGCTGCATACAGCATATCTGGCTTACCCCCACAGGAAAATGGCGAAATACAATTATCCGTGCCTATTGGGACGGTCAAGAAAACCCATCAATCGAATGCCCCATAGGCGATTTTTTCGCCAGCGGCTGGAACGAGTTTGCCCCGCTAAACTCATTGGCCATATGTGTAAACCCAGGCAGCGCCTTCAACAGCTACTGGCAGATGCCTTTCAAGAAACACTGCCGCATGACCCTGGAAAACCGGGACAATGCACCGGTAAGTATATACTATCAAATCGACTATGTACTGACAGACGTCCCCGACAACGCCGCATATTTCCACGCCCAATTCCGCAGGACAAACCCCCTTCCCTACAAGGAAGTCTACACAATCCTAGACGGCATACAAGGTGAAGGCCAGTTTGTGGGCACATACATGGCTTGGCAATCCAACAGCCCCGGCTGGTGGGGTGAAGGAGAAATAAAGTTTTACATGGATGGAGACACCGACTTCCCCACAATCTGCGGCACAGGTACAGAAGACTACTTCTGCGGCTCCTACAATTTCGAAAACAAGGCAACCAAGCAATACCAGGAATTTTCCACGGCCTATGCCGGGATGCATCAGGTACTCCGCCCAGACGGGCTATACAGAAGCCAGCAGCGGTTTGGCATGTACCGTTGGCATATTGTAGACCCCATCCGCTTTGAGAAGGATTTGCGTGTGACCATGCAAGCCCTAGGCTGGCGTGAGGATTGGCGCTATCTACCGCTGCAAGATGATATTTCTTCTGTGGCGTACTGGTATCAGACGTTGCCGGCAGCCAAGTTCCCAGCCTTGCCGGATAAGGATTACCTGGAAACCAGGGCGTAGTAGATTAAGCAATCTAACAACTAAGTTTTCAGTGTCTTCTGCTTATTCTGAAGCATGACAAGAGACTTACTAGCTCGGGTCTGCCGGGTGGCGGGCTGCTTTGCACTGCCTACCCAGTCACAATATCCGCGCTTGTAGCCATCGGTTAGGCTCTCGAAAAATGTCTTTGCCTCAGCGTCCATTTCCATGGCAACCATAAGCTCTTCTGGAACAATAACTGCTTTCTTTTCCTGGCTCATGTAAATCAATCTCCTTTATAGTATTTCCATCCGATATAAGCGTTTTACACCGCTGAAAAAGCCTACTACCGCATATTTTCAGCGGCGTGAAACACAAGTCCCATATGGAAATGCTTTACTTGCTAATCGACATCAAAAAAGCCTCAGTTTTTCCTAACAGATAATCCGAAGGCTCTTCCCCCGAGGCCTTCATCTGCAGCATCTTGATTAAATCCTTATCCGTTACATCCAAAACCAGCTTCCCGTGCTCTTTAAGGCATCCTTCTGCGGCAACATCTGCATTTCTTGAAAATCCGTTGCGGGAGATAATTATAGCAACATTGCGCAAGGCAGCATTAAAGAGATACTTTTCCGTTATATAAACATAATTCTGCGAAAGGGCCGCCGAATAATTTTTGAATTCAAATACCACAAACCTAGAATTGTAATGCCTTATTAAAAATTCCCAAAACGCACAAGAGCCCTTTAGCGTGCACAGCATGTCCATGCGAAACAGCTCATCACTAGTACGATGCTGGGGCGACTGGATAGTAAACTCACTGCCAAATAAATAGCCAATAATATCAGAGCAAATTGCCTCATACTCGGCAGCCTGGGTCTTTCCTGCCTTGCAACGGCTTAATCTCCTCCCCAGCTCATCACTGACGTCATGCCCGGCAACAAAGGGCGGAGTGGCAGTGCTTGCTCTCAACAATCTACCCCAACCAATAGGAACCGCAGGTTCTATAGAGCCTACAGGAAACAACACAATACGCAATAGTTCGTCCAGCAACTGACGATTATCCCGCACAAAGTAAAGCACATTGGAAGTATCCCAGAGCGTTATTCCACACTCTTCATAACAGGCCGCCTTCTGCTCATCAGAGACATTGGCAAATAAAATAAGGCAATACTCGGCAGCCTGCTCTGTGCGCTCCCGCCGCCCCTTGGCCCTCAACATCTCAGAAATAGCACGATTGATATCCGTTTTTTGTATCGTTTTACTGCGATAAGTCTTTGCTTCAAAATAAACCAATCTGCCTTGGAAGGAAGCTACCAAATCCGGGTACGAATGATTGCCGCCGGCATTATGTATCTTAAACCCCAGGCTAGTAACAAGCCTGGCACAAAACCCCTCTACAGCCAGCCCATACATCATAGGAGAGCTTAAGTCGGAGAGGTATCCGTCTTTTATCGCCTCCTCCAGCGAATACTGATAAACAGGCGAAACATCCGCAAATGGCCCTTTGGACACGCTGGCAAAACCAGAAAATCCAATTATCGTAGAAAATCTCATCCTCTCAAAAAAAATATTGCCGACATCGGCAACATCAAAGAAGATTATGTATTTAAACGCTAGGATAGGTCTGGCCTCCTGGAAAGCCTTCTGCAATTTAGCAAAAGTAGATAGTGAGATCAGTCCAGCTTCTTTATTATCGCTTCCAAAGTTATCTTTCCCATACGGTATATCTTCTGCCCTTAGTGATAATGCTACTTGTTCCTGAATATCCCTACGTGACACCAAAACAAGGATTTCGCCCTTGCCAAAGCACAACTGTTTAATCAGCTCCACCAAAACAGCCGTTTTTCCTGTTCCAGTGGCCATCGCTACATTAATAATACGCTTCCCGCATTCCATGGCTTGCAATATTGCGTTCAGCGCCTCTTGCTGATATGGCCGAAAGTTCATTGTATTACCGCCTTTATATTTCGGTTTAGCTTGCTACGCTTATTATACGCCAATTGCCTAAAATCCGTATACCCTTCCAAATGATACCGACCATCATATTGCAGATTTCTTTTAAGCAATATCGGAGAGATTTCTTTGTCAAGCAATTGCTTCAGCTCTGTATTTGTATTAACGGTGCTGATTAACTGTACTTTGTCTGCCGAATAGCTTGTTGAATAATCCCATTCTAGCATACTGCTCATCTAATATAAATTCATGACAATAAACTCCAGTAGGAGCATACTGCATCTGATTAATCTACCAACGAGTTAATTCTATCATAGGCAAACAAAATTTCACAGATTATCCATAGAACATACATAAATCAAGTAACCATCTTTGTTTTTTATAAATTCATTTTACAGCAAAAAAAGAGAGTCAGCGAACCGACTCTCTTTTTTTGTGGGGCTTTACAAGACAACCCCTAAACCCTGCTATTGCTAGCGAGAAAATTTACACCTTACGGCTCAAACCTGTTGTTAATAAGCAGCACCTCAATAGTCTGACCATAAGCCGTTATTGTAAACTCTATGGTCTGCCACTGGGCAAACTTATTTACATCTATTGACCGCACATAACCTGCTGGACCTGATATGGTTACAAAATGCATTGCATCCATTCCGTCTTGGTCTACCGCGGTGATTACTACATTACTGATATCCGCGCCTTCTCCGTTTAGCCTTGTCCACATCCGTATCAAGCCTGCCGCTGCCAATGATGCATTATCATCGTTGCCATTGTTGAAGATGTTTAGGCTCAACACCCGTGGCCTTGGGTTTATCAGCGTCAACTCTATTGTTTGACCATATGCGGTTATTGTGAAATAAATCCGTTGCCAGTTTGCGTTGAAATTCACATCTACAACGTTCAAATTGCCTGGATTATTCCACATTTCATTGGCGCGA
>Ga0123355_10002607_pt1 | contig 25580 bp, 22 predicted proteins | sample TergutEmb28metaG_3_FD_89872 | JGI IMG/M metagenome (GOLD analysis project Ga0123355, IMG submission 89872) | Embiratermes neotenicus P1 segment gut microbial communities from Petit-Saut dam, French Guiana - Emb289 P1 | ecosystem: Host-associated > Arthropoda: Insects > Digestive system > Gut ...
ACAAGGCCGCTCTGCAATGTATCGCAACCAATACGGGGATGCTAGAAAAAGAGTGCAATCAATGGCAAAAAGATAGATTGCTTGACATCATAGACGGTAAAGATGCACTCGCCTGTCAGCGGGTAAATGATAGCTTTACGAGCGGTGTCCGCTACGGCGTCCTGTTTATGATGGAAGTGCTCAGCGAGACAATTGCCGATAGGGACAATTAGACCCCCACAGCCCACAAGCTCCTTTTTCAAAGGAGCTGTCCGCAAAGCTGACTGAGGATTACTTCCCCTCCGCCACCACCAAATGGATCGTCCCGGAGATCTCATGGCCCAGTTTCACCCGGACTTCATAGCTTCCAAAAGTCTTAATGGGCTCTGTCTGGACGATTTTATTCTTCTCAATGGATATCTTGTGCTGCTCTAACAGGGCCTCGGCGATCTCTTTACTGGTGACGGCCCCGAAGAGCCGGCCGCCGGCCCCGGCTTTGGCGGGAATCTTCACCAACAGGCTCTCCAGTTTCTCCTGGACAGCTTTCGCCTCGGCGATCTCTTTCTCTGTCTGCTTGGCCCGCTTTTTTTCCTGTTGTTTTAAAGCGTTTACGTTGTCTGTATTGGCCTGCATGGCCAATTTTCTGGGAATCAAAAAATTTCTGGCATATCCGTCGGATACCTCCACCATCTGGCCCGATTTCCCCTGATCTTTTACGTCTTTCAATAGGATGACCTTCATGTTGCGCTCCCCTTTCGTTTTTATGTCTGCGTCTGTGTTTCCTCCGCCCGATCTTGGAAAAAGGCGTCGATTGCGGTCTTTAGGTCTTGCAATACTTGGGTATGGCTCCGCTCTCTCACCTGGACCCCGGCGGTGGATCGGTTGCCGCCGCCCCCCAAGCGCTCTAAGATAAACTGGACATTCACATCGCCGATACTCCGGGCGGAGATGATCACATCGCTCCCCGCCGGATACAGGACAAAGGCGGCCTGGACGCCGGATATGTTGAGCAGTTCGTCGGCGGCCTGGGCGCCGACCACCCGGTTGATCTCTTGGCCCGGCGCGGCGATCACTACCCCGTCCCGGTAGAGGGCCGCCTGGCGCACCACGTCGTAGCGGGCCACGGTACCGGCAAAATCGCTCTGCATGAGGCGCTTGACCTCTGTGGTATTGGCCCCCGCCCGGCGGAGGAACGCCGCCGCCTCGAAAGTCCGGCTCCCGGTGCGCAGGGTAAAGTTCTTCGTATCCATCACAAGTCCCGCCATAAGGGCCTCCGCCTCCACTCGTAGGATATCCGCCTGATTCACAGTGTATTGGAGCAGTTCCGTAGCCAACTCCGCAGTGGAGGACGCATAGGGCTCATGGAAGTTGATGGTGGCATTTTGGATATAGTCCGCCGCCCGCCGGTGGTGATCGATGACCACCAAATTGTGGGTGGCCTCCAACAGGGCCTTAGACTCCACCTGATCGGGCCGGTTGGTGTCCACAATTACCAAGAGACTGGTGCTGTCCGCCTCCACCAGGGCGTCCGCCCCGGTGATAAAAGCGGCCTCGTATTCCGGCACAGCCCGGAGCCGTTCGATCATGGACCCCGCGGCATTATGCTCTAAATTCAGGACGATTTTCGCCTCTTTCTTCAACTTCCGGGCGATACAACAGATGGCGCAGGCGGCACCTAAGCTGTCAAAATCGGCATAGACATGCCCCATGATAAAGACCTTTCCCGCCCCCTGCATCAACTTCTCCAAAGACCCGGCTGTGACCCGGCTCTTGACCTTTGTCCGCCGCTCCTGGGGCGTGGTCTTCCCGCCGTAGAACTCAAAGCTATACCGGTTCTTCACAACCGCCTGATCCCCGCCCCGGGACAGGGCCATCTCCGCACCCAGTTTCGCATACTCGTAATTTTCCGCAAAACTGCCGCCGTCCTTGCCGATGCCGATGGATATAGTCGCCGTGCTCCCCATACTGCTGACAATCTCCCGGACACTGTCCAACAGGGAGAACCGGCCCTGGATATAGGCGTCCAAATGCTGGTCTTCAAAGATATGGACATAGCGGTTCCGGTCGAATTTACAGAGAAATCCCGTAGATGTGCCGGACCAGTGGGTGATCTTATCGTCAATGGCCGCCAGGATCGCACCTTTTTCCTTCTCCGTCAGATTGCTGAGCAACTCCTCGTAGTTATCTAACACGATAAGGGCGCAGACGGGCCGGGTATTCCAGTATATTTCCTCCGTCTCGGCAAATGCCGTCACATCCATCCAGTAGGCATTGCCGAGAAAACGATAGGGCTGATTCTCCTCCTCCGTGCGGACGATATTGCCGAAGACCTGATATCTCCGATCGTTCACCGTTACGAGTTCCGGGCACTCGGTCTTCCCCTCCACCAGCCAGTGGACGTCAAATCCGGGCACGGCGTCGGAGACCCGTTGCTCAAATATGGTCTCTCTGTCCCCTGTCATGTCGGTAAACCGCTGGTTCGACCAGAGGATCTCCTCGTTGTCCAGGCGAAAGATCACCATGGGCAGCGGAAAATTCAGCATATTGTCTTTCTTGACCGACTCCACACTGTAAGTGACTTCTTCCACGTAGCGCAAAAGCGCTTTTCTCTGCCGCCGCATAGTGACCCGGAAGTAGATAAACAAGATCAGGATCACGGCAAACAGGGCAATGCTCACCCGGTAATCCACCAGCGCCGCCCCTGCGGCGAAGAGGAAGATGACGACGAAATAGAATCGCATACCGGGTTGCAAGAGGCGAGATATTTTTCTATTCACGGCCTGCTCTCCCTAAAATTCCGCATTCCCCACGGTGCGGGGATAGGGCGCTACATCCCGGATGTTGGACACCCCTGTGAGATACATGACGAACCGCTCAAACCCCAGGCCGAACCCGGCGTGGCGGGTGCCGCCATAGCGCCGCAGATCCAGATACCACCCGTAATCCTCCGGGTTGAGCCCCATCTCTTCAATGCGCCGGAGAAGTACATCCATCCGCTCCTCCCGCTGGCTGCCGCCGATGAGCTCGCCCACCCCCGCGACTAAGAGGTCCATGGCCGCGACGGTCTTGCCGTCGTCGTTGACACGCATATAGAACGCCTTGATATCTTTGGGCCAATCCGTGACAAACACGGGCCGCCCGATATGTTCCTCTGTCAGATACCGCTCGTGCTCCGTCTGGAGATCTAAGCCCCATTTTACGGGGAATGTAAAGCGGTCCTGGACCTGTTCTAGGGCCTCAATAGCCTCGGTATAGGTGATCTGTACGAAGCCTGAAGACACCACATGGTTCAAACGCTCTAAGAGGCCCTTCTGGATGAACTGGTCAAAAAAGGCCATCTCCTCCGGACACTGTTCCAACACCGCCCGGGTGACGAATTTTGTCATATCCTCCGCCAAGGCCATATCCTCCGGCAATCCCGCAAAGGCGATCTCCGGTTCCACCATCCAGAACTCGGCGGCATGCCGCTGGGTGTTAGAGTTCTCAGCCCGGAAGGTGGGGCCAAAGGTGTACACGTCTCCAAAGGCCAGAGCAAAGCCCTCCACATTCAACTGGCCGGATACGGTGAGGTTCGTCTCTTTCCCGAAAAAGTCCTGGGCGGCATCGATCTCCCCTTCCGGTGTCTTCGGCACATTATTTAAATCCAACGTCGTGACCCGGAACATGTCCCCCGCGCCCTCGCAGTCGCTCCCGGTAATGATGGGGGTGTGGACGTATACGAATCCCCGCTCTGCAAAAAACTGGTGGATGGCCTGGGCCGCCACAGAGCGCACCCGGAACACGGCCCGGAACAGATTTGTCCGGGGCCGCAGATGGGCCACGGTACGCAAAAATTCCACGCTGTGCCGTTTCTTCTGTAACGGGTACTCCGGCGAGGAGGTCCCTTCCACGGTGATCTCCGTGGCCTGGAGCTCTAGCGGCTGGTTCCGCTCCGGGGTGAGATTCACAATGCCTTTGACAATCAGGGCCGCACCCACGTTTTGTCCGGCGATCTCATCGTAGTTCGATAAGCTGTCCCTGGAAAAGACAACCTGTAAATTAGAAAATCCACTGCCGTCATTGAGCTCGATAAAGCCCAGTTGTTTCATCTCTCGGATGGATCTGGCCCACCCGCAGACGGTCACCGTCGCCCCGTCAAATTTCTCCGGCGCACCCAGCAGTGCATGTAAACGTACTCTCTCCATGGCAGTTTCTCTCCTTTGGTGTTTGGCCTAATGATTATAGTATACCATAAATTTCTGCAAAACTCCAAAAAATCATTGACAACTTCCTTGCCCTGATGATATAACTGTGCTAATATATGCAACACAGTCGGAGAGGAGGAACAGGCCATGTACCGAATTGATAATCAGTCCCGGCAGGCGGTGTATGAGCAGATTGTGCATCAGGTGGAACAATATGTTCTGGCCGGCGTCTTAACAAGCGGAGAGAAGATGCCCTCTGTGCGGCGCCTATCCATTGAACTCAACGTAAACCCCAACACCGTACAGCGGGCGTATACGGAACTGGAGCGCAACGATGTCATCGTCACAGCGCCGGGCAGAGGCGCCTTTGTCAGCGAAGGCGGCCCAACACTGCTCAGAGAGAGGAGAACCGAGATGCTCTTGTCGAGTTTGAAAACCGTGGTCTCCGGCCTGCGGCAGTCCGGGGTCGAACAAAATGAGATCAAAGCCCTTGTAGATGCGGCATATGAGGCGGGACGGACGACCTGCACTGAAGATTCCCCGTCCCCACACCAGGAGGGACAGCATGATTAAGACAGAAAATATCACGAAAAGATTCGGTGACTTCCCCGCCGTCTTCGATTTGAGCTGTGAGATCCCCAAGGGGTGTATTTACGGGCTGATCGGCTCCAACGGGGCGGGAAAATCCACGTTTTTGCGCTTGGCTACCGGCGTATACCGGGCGGACGAGGGGCGGATCACCCTGGACGGGGAGGAGATTTACGAAAATCCTGCCGTCAAGCGGCGGATCGCCTATGTGCCGGACGAGTTATTCTTTCTCCACGGCGCCTCTATGAACCGGATGGCCGCCCTGTACCGGGCGATCCACAAGGGGTTTGATCAGGAGCGTTTTGTGCGGCTCACGAAGTTGTTCCAATTGAAGCCCAAGGCGAATCTCAACACGTTCTCCAAGGGCATGAAGCGGCAGGCGGCCACGATTTTGGCCCTCTGTTGCAATCCGGAGTACATCTTCTTTGACGAGACCTTTGACGGCTTAGATCCGGTCATGCGCAATCTGGTGAAGAATCTCATTACAGAGGACGTGTTGGAGCGGGAGACCACGGTGATCATCACCTCCCACAGCCTCCGGGAGCTGGAGGATACCTGTGATCAACTGGCGCTCCTCCACAAGGGGGGCATTGTCTTTGAGTCGGATGTACAGAACTTGAAAACCTCCCTGTTCAAAGTCCAGATCGCCTTCCACCAGGAGTTTGGCCAGGAGATGTTTGACGGGCTAGAGCTCTTAAACTACAGCAAAAAAGGCTCCGTGGCAAACTTTATCGTCCGGGGAGAGCGGGAGCGGACCCGGGCATCTCTGGCGGAGAAATCGCCGATTTTGCTGGATATTCTGCCCCTCTCCTTAGAGGAAGTGTTCATCCACGAGATGCAGGCCATCGGCTATGTGTTCGACAGTATCGTAGGGGAGGAGTGAGATCATGTTTCATGTTGGATTATACAGAGAAGCCCTTAGAAAATCCATGCCGGTGGCGGCGCTGTTCATCGCCGTTATGATGCTGGGCGCCATCCTCACGCCCGTAGGAGAGATATCCTGGGTGCGAGAGTCTATCGCACGGGGCTTGACTTCTCAGCCGGCCTTTATCAGGGGGTTGGATCAGAACTGGACGTTGGTTCTGGCTATGGTCGCCTTTGCACCGGTCTTGACCTTCTACCTGTTCTCGTTTTTGAATAAGCGCAACAGCAGTGACTTCTACCACAGCATCCCCCATAGGCGGGAGACGATCTTCCTGTCCTTTGCGGCGGCTGTATTGACCTGGGTTGTGGGCGGGATTTGGCTCTGTACCGGTGTCTCCCTGGCGATTTTCGCCATTGGGTCGGCCTATGTCACGGTGCTTTGGTCCTCTGTCCTCTTTGCGACACTGGGGCTGACGGTGGGGTGCCTGCTGGTGGTGGCCGCCGCCCTCATGGCCATGAGCATTACGGGGGGCACGTTTGCCAATATTATCACCACGGGGTTGATCCTATTTTTCCCCCGAACCATCATTTTGGTGTTCACCTCCATTGTCACGTTCACCGCCCCTGTGATGTCCGTAGACAGCTTTGGATTCTTTGGGAGCGGGTTCTACCATATCCCCTTCGGAATGCTGGTGTCGCCTTTTATCAGCCTGCTCGGGCCTACGGGTCAGGGGGTGGGCTTTGAAACGGGGATTATATACACCGCCGTGCTGGCGTTACTCTATTTCGGGGCCGCCCTGTTCCTCTTCAAGCGCAGAAAGAGCGAGACGGCCCAGAATCCGGCCCCCAACCGGATCGTGCAGACGGCTATCCGAGTGGCCGGGGCGTTTCTCCTGTGTCTGCCGGCCATCGGATTTATCATCGAGTGGCTCACCACGCCCCGGGGAGAGCCCATGGCAGTTGTGACCTTCTATGTCATCGCCCTCATCGGGTATTTCGCCTATGAGCTGATTACCACCAGAAAGCTGTCCAATATCGTAAAAGCCCTGCCGGGGCTGGGGATTTTACTGCTTTTGAACATTGCGTTCATCGGCGGGATCATGGCCACACAGCATGTGGTCCTCAATAGGTCGATTGAACCCAGTCAGATCCGGTCGGTGCGTGTCCTATTCTTCCAAGAGCAATGGGGGATGTCTTATGAGTGGCACCGGGTACGTGAGCTGGCGATCCAGGACGAAGCGTTGGCCGAAGCCTTCGCCAACGCCCTGGCCCGCAATGTGCGGACCATACGGCAGAGTAGCAATAATGTTCCTGAGGGAAGGCAGAACAGCGCGGTTGTCTTTGAGACCGCTTTCGGGCGACAGATGCAGCGCAATATCCGGTTGACGGATACAGAGGTATCGAATATCAGGCGAATCTTAGACCAAAACGAGGCCTATATCGCCGCACGGCTGACTCTGCCGGAGAATCCGGCTGAACTCTGGTCGGGGAACCTCTCGGAAGGGGCGGTGTGGGAAATCTACGCCGTACTGCGGGAAGAAGTCCGGGGTTTGGATCTGGAAGAATGGCGCAGGATGTCTCAGGGCGGCCGTTCCTCTTGCCATTGTTGTCCCCCCGTTGGGGGGCGTGTCCCGGATGATGTTGTCCACTACGGCGACATCAGTGTGAGCGGGTTTATCGGCAGGGAGACATATTTCTCTACGTATCCCATTACAAGCATCACCCCTCGCGCTGCGGATCTGTTTATCCGGCATTCCAACGCAGAGAGCTTCGAGGATGTAGAGCGGGTATTGGAGCACGTTCTGGGCGGCGGAAGTGCGAATTGGTTGCATATAAATAGCCACGGCCTGCACAACGACCAGCGGTATAACCTCAGCTCAAATCCGGATCGCCGGGAGCGGGATGTTATAGGCGCCGTGCTGGAAGAAGTCCAGGCGCAGGGCAACAGGCCTGTAGATAGAGACCGCGTGTACTACAGCCTTAACGCGTCGGTAGTTTTGGACGACAGGCAGGTGGTGCAGGTCAATTTCTTCTTCCACTCCGATATCTTAGAGAGCGTGCTGGGCTGGAACGATTTGGTGTGAAAATTATAAAAAAGACTTGCATTTACATTTTGGATATGCTAAACTACTATACGTGTCTCCGTATGGGATAGACACCTTTAGACTTAAGACTCTTGAAAAGAGGTGAACATCGATGAAGAATGGAATCCACCCAGATTACCAGCAGACCACAATTCGCTGTGCTTGCGGTGAGGTAATTGAGACGGGTAGTACGCGCAAAGATATTAAGGTGGAGATCTGCTCCAAGTGTCACCCCTTTTATACAGGCAAGCAGAAGCTGGTGGACACCAGCGGACGTGTGGACAAATTCAACAAGAAATTTGGCCTGTAAGCGTGTATCATTCAATAGCCCGCACCGGTTTGGTGCGGGCTATTTTTACATCTGGCGAAAAACAGGTTTTTCGCCAAGGGGAAACCGCCCTGCGGGGCGGGCGCTGCGGCGGGTTTTGGTAACGCCCGTCGGGAGTGAATCCCGCCGTGCGTTGAATTTAATCTTTTTCGCCTCTGGCGCACACTATCATGCACTTGTCGGCGAAAAAGCTTTTCGTGGTGCGAAAAGGACGGGAGATACGACGGGGATTTTTTTGACAGATGGGCAATATACTACTGATGAAAGGTGGTGCCATATGGGCAAGTTACAGAGAGCAGAGCTCTCCCAGGCGGGGGATGTGGGGCGGATACTCCGGCGGATCGACAAGGAGTGGATGCTCATCACGGCGGGAACGCCAGAAAAACTCAACACTATGACCGCCAGTTGGGGCGGGATCGGCGTACTGTGGTTCCGGGAGATGGTCAATATTTTCGTCCGGCCCGAGCGGTATACGTATGAATTCGTAGAGGCGGAGAACTATTTCTCCGTGGCGTTCTTTTCGCCGGAGTACAAGAAAGCCCTGGCCCTCTGCGGGGCCAAGAGCGGCCGGGATGTGGATAAAGTCGCGGCCTGCGGGTTCACCGTGGCCCAGGGGATTGAGGGCGGTGTGTACTTTGAGGAGGCCGATCTGGTGCTCCTCTGTAAAAAACGGTATCGCACGCCTTTGGAGGCGGATCGGATGATTGATCTCGACCCCACAGAATTTTACAACGACCACCACGGCGGGGTCCATGTGATGTACATGGGCGAGATCGTGGAGGTGTATCGGCGGGCGTAGGGTGTGACGCCCTCGGTACGCCGTAGGGACGGTCGCCCCTGACCGTCCGCGGACGACCGGGGGCGGTCGTCCCCACAACATCCCATGTATTTTTACAAAAGAGGAGACTGATTCTTATCTTAGAAAAAACGAAAAAACTAGAGCGGGCCGTCCTGGCGGGTCTGGCCGCCGGGAGTATGGCCCAAGATCAGCGGAGCACGGAGGAGAGCCTGGAGGAACTGGAGGCCCTGCTGGATACGGCGGGGGGAGAGAGTTGCGGCGTGGTATTCCAGGCCCGGCCCACCCCGGATTCCCGAACGTTTCTGGGCAAAGGCAAAGTCCAGGAGATGAAAGAGATCATCGAGGCGGAAAAGTGTGATCTGGCGGTGGTGGACAATGAGCTGTCCCCCTCCCAGATGCGGGCGCTCTCCGAGGAACTGGGCGTGCGGGTCATCGATCGGAGCGGGCTGATCTTGGATATCTTCGCCCAACGGGCCAGGACGAGAGAGGGAAAGCTCCAGGTGGAGCTGGCCCAGTACAACTATCTGCTCCCCCGGTTGACAGGTATGTGGAAGCACTTAGTGAGCCAGACGGGGACGGCCAGTCCCATCGGTACCCGCGGCCCCGGTGAGACCCAGTTGGAGAGCGACCGGCGGCACATCCGCCGGAAGATCCAGAAACTCACGGAGGAACTGGAGCAGGTGCGCCGTGTCCGGGCCGTCCAGCGGCGGCAGCGGGAGAAGAACACCGTGCCCGTGGTGGCCCTGGTGGGCTATACCAACGCGGGGAAATCTACCCTGCTCAACCGCCTCACGGGGGCGGATATCCAGACGGGGGATCGGCTGTTTGATACCCTGGACCCCACCACCCGGCGGGTGAAGTTGGATCAGTTGGGGGAAGTGCTCATCTCCGATACGGTTGGATTTATCCAACGGCTCCCTCACCATCTGGTGGAGGCGTTTAAGGCCACGTTGGAAGAGCTGGCCTATGCCGACCTCCTGCTCCACGTTATCGACGTCTCTAACCCCGGTTGGGAGGAGCAGGCGGCGGTGGTGGATAAGTTGATCTCCGAGCTGGGGGCCGCCGATACGCCCCGGTTGGAGGTGCTCAACAAGAGCGATATCTTCACGGGGGACGTACTCCCCCGGGGCGCGCATATTCTCCGGGTCTCCGCCAAGACGAGGGAGGGGACGGATGCGCTCTTAGAGAAAGTCGCGGAGATTCTCCTGGCCCAGAGCAAGCGGGTCTGGTTTGCCATCCCCTATCGGGATTCCCGGCTGGTGGAACACATCTACCGGGACGGGGAGATCTTACAGAGAAACGATCTGGACGATTGCGTCGAGATTGAGGCCACGGTGTCCGACCGGCTCCTGGGCCAGTTGGAACAATACATCGTGGAGAGGTGAGCGCCGTGAAGCCCTATCGGATCCCCGCCGGACACGGTGAGGCGGCGTTTGTGGAGAAAAAGTCGAAATTTATCGGCAGGATTTGGCCTGTGGAATCGGAGCAGGAGGCCCAGGCCCTGCTCAAATCCATGCGGGAGGCCCACTGGGACGCCAATCACAACGTCTACGGGTATATTATCCGGGCCGGGAATATCATGCGCTACTCCGACGACGGGGAGCCGCAAGGCACGGGGGGACAGCCGGTGCTCCACGTGTTGGAGCGGCAGGAGATCACCAATGTCCTCTGTGTGGTGACCCGGTACTTCGGCGGTACCCTCCTGGGTGCGGGCGGCCTCGTACGGGCCTATTCCCACGGGGCGAAAATCGCCCTGGAGGCCGCCGAGATCGCCGAAGTGCGTCCCTGGCGGCAGATGGAGCTGATCTGTACATACGCCCAATACGAGCGTTTATCCAAGGTCGCCACGGAACAGGGCGCCGTGATCGAACACACGGACTTCGGCGCAGATGTGACGTTGTCGCTTCTGGTATCGGACAGCGAGGGTGATAATTTCTGCGCCCATATGACGGAGGTCTCTGCCGGGACGGTGCTTTTGGAGCAGAAGGGTGTCCGGGAATTGGCGGTGAAAATTGAATCGTAATATACAACCACAACCCGTAGGGACGGTCGCCCCCGACCGTCCGCGGACGACCAGGGACGATCCGCGGACGACTAGGGCGGTCGTCCCTACAACGCATGGTTGCACATTGCAGAACATCATCCCCGATGCCCCGCAGACAGAGGAGAACATTCAAAATGCAAAACACATCCATCCGTTTAGACGGACAAAAAATCCTAATCACCGGGGTCAGCCGACCCCTGGGTATCGGGGCGACCCTGGCCAGGCGATTGGCGGAGGCGGGGGCTAGCGTCGCTATCCACGGATTTTCGGAATACGACGTGGCACTGGGCCATCAATCCGCCATGCCGGACGGCACAGAGGCAGTGGCGCGACAGCTACGTGATCTGGGACTGCCGGTCACGGCTCTGTCAACCGGGGATTTATCCAAGCCGGGGGTTGCAGAGCAAGTCGTGGCGGACGCCACATCCAAGCTGGGCGGTCTGGATGGGCTGGTGCTGAACCATGCCTATTCCACTTACGGAGAGATCGGCACGTGGACAGCCGATCACATCGACGCCCATCTGACTGTCAATGTCCGGGCCTCTATGCTGATGATCCAGGCCTTTGCGGCCCAGGCGGATAGGGCAAAAGACAACGCCATCACCCTGTTCACAAGCGGACAATATCTGGGACCTATGGTCAACGAAATCGCCTACTGCGTCTCGAAAGAGGCGATTATTTGTCTATGCAAGCAGACGTCCTATCTGCTGGGGGATCAAAATATCCGGGTCAACTGCGTCAATCCGGGGCCCAATGATACGGGGTACTGCGTGGGTGAGGCCCACGCATCCGTCGCGCAGATGTTCCCATCAGGCCGCTGGGGTACGCCAGACGACACCGCCGATCTGGTGCTGTTTCTGCACAGCGCCTACGGGAAATGGATCACAGGGCAAGTCATCGCCAGCGAGGGCGGATTTCGGCGGGGGTAATTTATGTGAGAGGACATAAATGAAAAAGAAAAAAGAGTATTTAAGAGGGGAAGCGTATTTAACGTCTTTTCCTCAATATCGGAAATGGATAAACGAATGCATTATATGTCACGCAAAGGGCTATAAGCCGGATATGCCCTCACAACACGTAAGAGGATATTTTGATCCTTTATCCGTAAATGAGTTAGGCATATGCGATCAATGCGAGAGGGTTGTACAGCGTACAAAATAACCCTTTTTTGCACAAAAGAAAGGAGCGCCTATGAAAACCAGAAACAAGCTAATATTCATCCTCCTGGCAATTCTCCTGGTGGCGGTCAGCGTCTTGGGCTATCTGTGGCATACAAATCGGGGGCCGTTTCAAGGGGATCGCATTGCGGGGTTGCCCAGCGGACATATTCGGGTGCTGGAGACGGAACCGAGTCCTCTTGACTTGCTGTTTCATAGGCATTCCTATGGGGGTGTTTCGTTTAACTACTTCGGCGAGAGCGTTCATGTGTACCTGGCCTATTACACACGGGATGAACTGGTGTTTCGTGAGCCTTTGGCGAGCCATGCCACTGCGGGCGACCACGAGTGGAGTGGTTCAATGCACTGGGGGCTGACGATAGAGGGAGATCAACCCGGCGAGCTCCGGGTGCGCCTGATTTCGGGCGGCGCCATGTCCCAAACTTATTTTGACTTTTCACAACTTGCGTTTGAGCCGAGTTTGACAGTGGGTTCCACCCTTGCCGATCTGAACAGCCCCATCGTGCGGGGCAAGCGATATGTCCTACAGGCGTGGCAAACCGGCGGCTTTGTGGGTCAGGACATGTTTGACCCGGAAATGTTGGCGAGAAGCGAACACACCGCTATTTTATACATCGTGTTTGAATAGGTTTGCATTGGCAGGAGGAAATCACAATGGACTTTGATGTGTTATACGAAAAGGCAAAAAGCGTCTTAAATCCCAAAAAGCTTTCGGAGTTTGCCGAATCCGGTGGCGTAAGCGCCGCTCTGCTGACCAGTCAGGGGAATGTATATTTGGGTGTGTGCATCGACACGCCCTGCTCCATGGGCTTTTGCGCCGAACATGGGGCCGCCGCCGCAATGGTCACCGCGGGAGAGCATGAGATCAAAAAAATAATCGCAGTGGCTTGGAGCGGCAAGATTTTACCGCCCTGCGGACGGTGTAGAGAATTTCTGGCGCAATTGGCCGATGATAATAGGAATGCTGAAGTGATGGTGGCGCCGGATACGGTTGTTTTGCTGAAAGATTTGTTGCCCTATGATTGGCGTACATAAATCTTCCGCAAATAAAAAGGGAAAATGCCGGGGCGTGGCGTATAACATAGTATAGAGAGAAAACAATCCGGGGAGGTGGGGCCGTGAGCAGTATACGTGAGACCCGTGAGGCGTTGGAGCGGCAGATCCTCTCCCCCGCCGCAATTTGCGCCGCCGACTCCAAGGGGCGGCGCTTCCCCGACGAGCCCTGTACCGTCCGCACCTGTTTCCAACAGGACGTGGACCGTATCGTCTACAGCAAGGCCTTTCGCCGATTGAAGCACAAGACCCAGGTGTTCCTGCACCCGGAGGGGGATCACTACCGCACCCGGCTGACCCACACGGTGGAAGTCAGCCGCATCGCCCGGACGGTGGCGAGGGCTTTGGGGCTCAACGAGGATTTGACCGAGGCCATGGCCCTGGGGCATGACCTGGGGCATACGCCCTTCGGCCACGCCGGGGAGCGGGCGCTCAATGAGATCTACGCCGAGGGCTTTCGCCACTACGACCAGAGTTTACGGGTGGTGGATCGGCTGGAGAAGGGCGGACGGGGTCTTAATCTCTGTCAGGAGACCCGGACGGGGATTCACCACCATACCAAAGGGACACCCCATGATCCGCTGGAGGCGCGGGTGGTGCGGATCGCCGATCGGGTGGCCTATATCAACCACGACGCCGACGACGCCATCCGGGCGGGGATTCTCACGGCGGATGCGCTTCCACAAGAGGTGCGTGAGGTGCTGGGAGATCGGCTCAGTGTGCGGATCAATACCATTGTGCGGGATATAATCAACCAATCTGCGGGGGAAGACGATATCGTCATGGGGGCAGAAGTAGAGCGGGCGGTGTTGGCATTTCGTGCATTTATGTTTGAACACGTCTATCAAAATCCCACAGCCAAAGGCGAAGAAATCAAAGTCAAAGACGTGCTGGGCGGGATTTTTGAATACTATGTGAAACATCCCGAAAAGTTGCCGGAGGACTACCGACGGCTCATGGAAGAAGACGGCCTGGAACGGGTGGTCTGTGACTACGTATCCGGCATGAGCGACCGGTTTGCCATGGACGAGTATTCAAGGCTCTTTATTCCCCGCACCTGGCAGGTGCGATAAGGTTAGAGAAACGCATGAATCGAAACGTTATTGGACAGAATACGAGGTGATTGCAGACATGGCCTTTCCCGATGTGTTTTTGGAAGAACTCGCCGCCAGAAACGACATTTTAGACGTGGTGAGCGGCTATGTAAGCCTCACCAAGCGGAGCGGCAGTAACCAATTTGGGCTCTGCCCCTTTCACAGCGAGAAAACCCCCAGCTTTTCCGTCTCCTCTGACAAGCAGATGTACTACTGTTTCGGTTGCAGCAAAGGCGGCGGCGTCATCAATTTCATCATGGAGATTGAGGGATTGCCCTTCCCCGACGCCATACACTTTCTGGCCCGACGGGCGGGGATGCAAGTCCCCGACGAGGGGCGGGATGACGAGGCCGTCCGGCGGAGGGAGCGAATCCTCCGGGCGAATCGAGAGGCGGCCCGGTTTTTCCACGGTATGCTGGGCGAGCCCCCGGGCAAATCCGCCATCGACTATATCAACGCCAGAGGCATCTCCGGCGAGATGGTCAAAGCCTTCGGCATGGGCGCGGCACCGGATGCCTGGTCTGCCCTGACAGATCACCTGGCGAAAAAGGGCTTCGCCGCAGATGAACTGGTCACAGCGGGCCTGGCCCGCAGGAGCGGCAAGACCGGCGGGATATACGACGCCTTTCGCGGTAGATTGGTCTTCCCCATTATCGACGTGCGGGGCAATGTGTTGGGGTTTTCCGGACGGATTTTAGGCGACGGGGAGCCCAAGTATTTGAATACGCCGGATACGCCGGTGTTTAATAAGAGCCGGAACTTATTCGGCATTCATTTAGCCAAAAAGAGCCGGGCCGGATATTTTCTGCTGGCAGAGGGCAACATTGACGTGGTGGCCCTCCACCAGGCGGGGTTCGACAGCGCCGTGGCGCCCCTGGGCACCGCGTTCACAGCGGACCAGGCGCGGCTCATGCACCGGTATAAGCAGGAGGTCATCATCGCCTTCGACGCCGACGATGCGGGACAGCGGGCCGCCGGCAGGGCCATCGACACATTAGAAAAGACGGGGGTCGCCGTGCGGGTGCTCCGTATGGCCGGGGCCAACGATCCCGATGAGTTCATCAAGCGCTGGGGCAAAGACGCCTTTCACAACCTCATCGAACAGCGGGAGACCCACATGGAATACCGCCTGCTCTCTCTGCGGCAGGGATATGATTTTGAGAGAGATCAGGATCGCCTGAACTATCTCAAAGAGGCCGAGGGCCTTCTGGCTGGGTTGAACAGCGATGTGGAACTGGAAGTCTACGGCCGCCGGGTGGCGGAGGAGGCGGGGGTCAGCTTGGAAGCCCTCAAAACCGGCGTGAAAAAGCGCCGCTCCCAGGCGAAAAAACAGAGCCGCCGCAAAGCCGAGCAGGAGGGCACCCGGCCCAGCCGGGCCGTGCAACCGGGGAGCCGGGAACTCCGCTACACCAACGCCTATTCCGCCATGGCGGAGCAGGGGGTGCTGCGATTATTACTCCGGGATCCGGCCCTCTACCGGGAGGAGTTAGCACTGGAGCCGGAGGATTTCTCCTCCCCCTTTTTAGGCCGGGCCTATGGGGTCATCCGTGAACGGATTCAGGCGGGAAAAGAAAATACACCGGCCACCCTCTCGCCTCTGTTCAATCAGGAGGAGATGGGCCAGATCACAAGGCTCTTCACCCAGCCGGAAAATCTTTCGGATGCGGGCCGGGCGATCACCGACTACATAGCCAAAATCCAGACGGAAAAGCTCAAGCAAAATCCGGAGGATAATCTGCAAGACATATATGCAAACTATAGAAAGACAAAGGGTGTGGAACAAGATGGATAAGAACAAAGAAGTGCTTCACGACGAAATCGAAGAGACCGGGCAGACGGAGGAACAGGTGCCAGCCGCCTATGATCCGGCGATAGAGGCCGCCAACGAGGAAAAACTGCGGGAACTGATCGAAAAAGGCAAAAAAACGGGCAAACTCTCCTCCAAAGAGATGATGGACGTACTGGAGGAGATCAGCCTGGGGCCGGATCAGTTGGACAAGTTCTACGACACCCTGGAAAACCTGGGGATCGAGACCACGGGGGAGGACTATCTCGTCGCCCTGGAGGACGAGGCCAGCCCAGACGTGGAGGAGATCAAGGAACTGGAGCTGGCCGAGGAAGAAATTGTCGATCCGGAGACTTTGGTGGATACCTTCTCCACCGACGACCCCGTGCGGATGTACCTCAAGGAGATCGGTAAGGTCGCCCTGCTCACGGCGGACGAGGAGATCGAATTGGCCACCCGGATGAGCGAGGGAGACGAGGAGGCCAGAAAGCGCATGGCCGAGGCCAACCTCCGCCTGGTGGTCTCCATCGCCAAACGCTACGTGGGCCGGGGCATGATGTTTCTCGATCTGATCCAGGAGGGAAATCTGGGGCTGATTAAGGCCGTGGAGAAATTTGACTATACCAAGGGGTACAAGTTCTCCACCTACGCCACCTGGTGGATCCGTCAGGCCATCACCCGCGCCATCGCCGACCAGGCCCGGACGATCCGGATCCCGGTGCACATGGTGGAGACCATCAACAAGGTCATCCGCATCTCCCGGCAACTGCTCCAGGAGTTGGGCCACGACCCCTCCCCGGAAGAGATTGCCGACGAGATGAACATCCCCGTGGAAAAAGTCCGGGATATCCTAAAAATCGCCCAGGAGCCCGTGAGCTTAGAGACCCCCATCGGCGAGGAAGAGGACAGCCATCTGGGGGACTTCATCCCCGACGAGGACGCCTCCGAGCCGTCCGAGGCGGCGTCGTTTACCCTGCTGAAAGAACAACTCATCGGCGTGTTGGGTACCCTGACCCCCCGGGAGGCCAAGGTCCTGCGCCTGCGCTTCGGCATCGAAGACGGCCGCACCCGCACCCTGGAGGAAGTGGGCAAGGAGTTTAACGTCACCCGGGAGCGCATCCGCCAGATCGAGGCCAAGGCGCTCAGGAAACTGCGGCATCCCAGCAGATCGAAAAAGTTGCGGGACTTTTTGAGTTAAGTCTGCGAATCTGGCCCCCTCGTTTTGAGGGGGCTGTCAGGCAGGGCCTGACTGGGGGAGGAGGTCAAGGGCAGTCCTCAGTCGGCTTCGCCGACAGCTCCTTTGGAAAAGGAGCTTATATAAAAAAGACCGCTTGGAGTACACATTGCACTCCAAGCGGCCTTTTGATTTTAACACACGCCCTACTTCTTCAACGGCGCTCGACGCATGAGGAGCCAGCAGAGGACGAACCCAATGACAGCGCTGGCGAAGAAGAAAATCATACTGTTGACGGGACTGGCGATCTCGCCGTTACCCCGAAAGATTGTGGCCACGACATTCCCGATTGTGTTGAGCATCCAACCGTCGGTAATCCAATTGAGAATGGGCAAAACAACGAAAAGCAAAACACCTGCCGTAGCGGGGACAAGGACTTTCCCCAGTTTGCCCAGGCGATAGAACAAATTGGTCAAGAAGTAGCCGAAAACCGAGACGGAGAGAAATAGGGTCCAAGTCCAGAGGAACATGCCAAAAATCCCGCCGCCGCTTTCCATCCACTGTCCATAGAATTGTGAGAATAGGGACGCGACTTCCATGCTACTGCCGACGAGGGTTGCGATCCAGCTGTACAGCGCATCACCGATTAGGGCTACAACGGCGATGAGGGCGCTGGCAATGAGCGCATGGAGGGCGTATCCGGCAAAGGCCCCTTTACGGGAAACGCCTAGTTGCAGAAACAGGTGGAACTCCTCCCGGAATGAGTTGAGGGCCACAATAAACAGACACAGAACAGCAATGCCCTCAAAGCCCCCAAAGGATCCCTGAGAACCCTCGCCGACGATAACGACGACGCCCAGGCCGATGACGGTAAGTGCAAATATGCCCGTGTACACCAGGAGAAACCAGCCGAATACCGTGAAGGTATTTTTCAAATAATACTCCAAAACAGGTCTACGCAATATCATGTCCGTTCCCTCCTTCACTTTTCGTCAGCTGGACAAAGAGTTGTTGTAAATTCAGCTTTGTGGTCTGCAGTCCATCCGGCACCTGAGATGTGTCCAGAGGCTCTAAGAGATACGCCGATTTCATGCCGCCCAGTTGGTCTTGGCCGATACAGGGCCGGCCTGCGATAAAGGCGTTGACCATGGTCTCCGGACCTGTGACGGTGTAGCCCTGGGAGAGGAGGCGCTCTGTGGGCTCGTTGACCAAAATCTCACCTGCATTGATGATGATTACATCTTCGATTAACCCCGCCGCCTCCTCAATGAGGTGGGTGGAGAGGACATAGCAGGCGGGATGCTTCTCAAACTGTGCCACCACCAACTTATAGAATAGATCCCGGTGGACGGCGTCTAAGCCTAAGACCGGCTCGTCCAAAAAGATGTAGGGTGCGCCGGAGGACAGGGCCACCGTGGCCTTGAACATGGTACCCATACCCGTGGACAACTCTTTCATCTTCTTTTTCGTATCCAGCCCCCAGGCCTCTATCAGGGCGTCGGCGGTCTCCATGCAAAAGTTGGGATACAGGGCGTCCGCCATACGGAGGGCATCACGAATCCGCATGGATTCCGGGTAGTAGTTGTTCTCGCTCATGAGATGAATCTTGCCCATGGCGTAATCGTTTTCAATGGCCTGGTCGCCATCTACCGTAATCTCGCCGCTGTCGGGAAAAACCCGGCTGGTGATCATGTTGAGGAGGGTACTCTTCCCCGCCCCGTTCCGGCCCAACAGGCCGTAGATTTTGTTTTGCGCAAAGGTCAGGCTCACATTTTTCACAGCCTCCACGTGGCCGAAGTTCTTTGAGACGTTTTTCAGTTCAATCCGATTCAAGGTCATAGCTCCTTTCAATTAGCTCTACAGTTTCCGCTAGGGTGAGGCCTAACCGCTTGGCCTCCCGGGTCAGCCGGGTAATGGTTTGATCGAAAAAGGCGATTTTTCGTTTCTGTTTCACCCGCTCTACGGCGCCCTCTGACACAAACATGCCCAGGCCCCGCTGTTTGTAGAGTATCCCCTCTTCCGCCAGGCGTGTGATCCCTTTCAGGGCCGTAGCGGGGTTGATTTTATACGTGACGGAAATCTCCGTCGTGGAGGGCACCTGTTTCCCTTCGGGATAAGCGCCCGCCAGGATGCCGTCTTCGATCCCCTCGGCGACTTGGACAAAGATGGGCCGTTCATCCGCAAAGTTGATCTTCATTCTACACCTCCCCCTCCATTAGTTAAGCGGTTAATTAGTTATATAACTAACTATACTGCATAAACAGACAGTTGTCAATAGGAAAATGAAAAAATATCTATACAGTGGTTTAACGTCCACAATGTATGCGCTTGCCTTTTGAACGAGGCGAGGGCATTAGGGAGTAGACAAACTGTGCTGATTTAACTTTGTTTCCCCCGCCGCAGGCGGGGGAAACAAGAAAGTTTTCAGTGCGTTTGGCCACTCTCAGCAAATTATTTTGATTGACAATGGGAAAATATTATGTTATCCTAAGAGTAATATATCAGTAAGAAAGTGTGGAATGACTGGTGAGTGTTCGTCAATAAGGGAACGATTTGTGTCGCAATAGCGGGAGTTTTCCTGCTTATTTTGTGTACCCAAATGCCTTATATGACGACCTGAGAAGTGTTCCTCTAACACATTCTTTTGTTTGTTTTGTAGCGCAGTGGGTAACTGCGCTTTTTTGTTTGCCTAAATACGATTGGGTACACACTTGTTTTACGAAAGGAATCAGATCATTGAACAACCATTATTTTTCACTCGAATTTAATACGATCATAGAGAAACTGAAAGAACATGCCCTGTCCCAAAACGCAAAAGACGTACTCGCCGCCTTGTCCCCCTATCTGAATGAGGACATGTGCGTGCGTAAAATGGCAGAGACCACTTCTGCCAAAAACTTGTTGGAACTGATCGGCACACCCCCTTTGCCGATCATGGACAGCTTGGACGAAATTATTACACTGGCAGACGCAGGCGGAATGCTGATTCCAGAACAGCTTGAGCGCGTTGCCAGATTTGCCGAGTCCTGTAAACGTATGGTGACATATTTGGCCAAGGGCAAGGCCACAGAAGAAGCCGTCGCCCTGTACGGCCAAAGCATTGAGAATTTGACAGATCTGCGCGGGGAAATCGAGTCGTGCATCAAAGACAGCAAACTGTGTGACGATGCCAGCCCGAACTTGCGGAATATCCGCCGCAAAAAAGACCATGTGGAAACCCAAGTCAAAGAAAAGTTAAACCACATATTAAAAAGCCGCAAGCAGTACCTGGCGGATGGATATATTACAGTCCGTCAGGGGCGCCACGTGCTGCCTGTGCAACGGAAGTTTCAAGCACAGTTTGGCGGGACGGTGGTTGAGGTCTCCGGAAAAGGCTCCACCGTGTTCATGGAGCCCACCGCCGTAGAAAAACATCAGACAGAACTGACCGCGCTAAACATTGAGGAAGATGCCGAGGAACGGCGTATCCTGTACACCCTCACCGCCGCAGTTGCAGAGCATTCTCCGATGCTCCGCCGCAATATGGAGGCCATGGAGATTTTGGACGTCTTGTTCGCCAAAGCCAAACTCAGCGCCCAGATGAAGGCCGTCCCCGTGGAGATCGGCGGGGCGCGGCGGCTGGATATTAAGAAAGGCCGCCATCCGCTATTGCCCTCCGATTCGTGTATCCCCTTGGATTTCAAGATGGATGAGGATACCCGCGGCGTGATTATCACCGGCCCCAATACAGGCGGCAAAACCGTTGCGGTGAAAACAGTAGGACTTCTCTCCTTAATGGCGCAGTGCGGGCTTCATATCCCCTGCGCCCCGGACAGCTATATTGCCATGCAGGATCACTACTGGTGTGACATCGGGGACAGCCAGAATATTTCCCAAAATCTGTCCACCTTTTCCGGGCATATGACGAATATCATCGGCATTTTAGAGCGCGCCAGCCGCGACAGTCTGGTGTTGCTGGATGAACTGGGCAGCGGCACCGACCCCGCCGAGGGGATGGGCATCGCCGTAGCGGTGCTGGAAGAGCTGAGACAGCGCGGTTGCATGTTCCTGGTTACAACCCACTACGCCCAAGTCAAGACTTATGCGGAACAGTCGGGCGGTGTGAAGAGTGCGCGGATGGCCTTTGACCGGGAAAATCTCCGTCCGCTCTATAAGCTGGAAATGGGCATGTCCGGAGAAAGTTGTGCGCTGCACATCGCCCAGCGGCTGGGGCTTGCCCCCCATCTTTTGGAGCGGGCGCATCACGAGGTCTACGGCGGCCCAATGGGTGATGACGCACCGAAGCAACCGGCAATGAAGGCCCCGAAAAGCGCTCTTGTCCGCACACAGATCGAACAGGCAGTCACCGACTTTTCAGATAAATTTAACATGGGCGACAGTGTGACCGTCCTCAAAACCGGGGAAACGGGCATCGTATATCGCCCCGCCAACGAGCAGGGGGACGTGATTGTGCAGGTGAAAGGCGTAAAACACGCCATGAAACACAATCGGATTAAACTCAAGGTGCCGGCTACAGAGCTCTATCCTCCGGACTACGATTTTTCTATTATCTTTGACACCGTGGAACATAGAAAGGCCCGCCACCAGATGGGGAGAAAATATGATCCCACAGTGTGCATCACCTATAGCGAAGACGAAACTAACTTTTAGGAGAAAATAAATATGAATACATTTACAAACAAATTCATGTCAGACGAAAAGAACCTGGCATTTTTGAACGCCACAATGTGGGGGCCCAATGGAATACGGCAAGCTGAGGAACTGACGACCCATTTCCGGGTCACAAAGGATATGAAACTCCTTGATTTGGGCTCTGGAATGGGCTTGTCGGCGGTGTATTTGGTGCAAGCATACGGCGCAGAAGTTTTCGCCACCGACTTATATGCCGACCCGACGGTCAATCATGAGCGGTTTCAATCACTTGGCATTGCGGATAAAATCCTTCCGATGCTACTGGACGCGACCCAGCCCTTGCCGTTTGCAAAGAGATATTTCGATGTGATTTTTTCGGTAGGCGCATATAATGTGTTTGGCGATAACGAAGAAATGTTGCCCAAGCTGATTCCCTATGTGAAAAAAGGCGGCTACATCGCAGTTGCGTTTCCCGGCTTAAAATATGAGTTTGGCGACAATATTCCGCCGGAAATGAGGCGGTTCTGGGATATTCCTGAGGTCGCAAAAACTGTCCGCGGCATTGAATGGTGGAAGGACTTGTTTGGCAAGGCAGAGGGCATAGAAATCATAACCATCAGCGAAATGGCCTGCCACGATATCGCCTGGGAAGAGTACCTTGCAGTTGAAGACGACAAATGGGTTCAAGATATGATGAAAGCAGAAGATGGGAAATATTTTAATACAATCCAACTGATTGCTAAAGTCATCTGAGTATGCGCAAACAGCCAGAGCGAAATCCCACAGGGGATTGAGCCCCCCGCAATCCGCAACAAAGGCACGGCTGATTTTCAGCCGTGCCTTGTCATTTCATATAATCCCTTATCGTTTCAGCATCAAGACACCTCTCCGGTACAGATATCGGAGCTTTGCGCGGTAGGTGGCCCGCTTATACAGCTTGTCCAGTTTGATGCGATTTTTTTCTGAAGTGGGGTCGCCGGATAAGGTGTCCAATTTTTTTCGGTACACGGGGAATTGGGTCAAATAAATCAACTTGTAGATATAGTTCATCACGGGGTCGCTGGCTTCCCGCTTCCAGTGCATATTATATTGTTCCTGCATGGGGGCGGACATCATGCGCTCCATTTCTTCCGGGCTCACCAGGTTTTGATCTATGGCTTTTTGCACAATGTCTGTGCCCGGCAGAAAATTGAGGCCGTGCATTTGCAGTTCAAAGGGCAGCGCGAGCTGGAGGCAGAGGTCATAGGTCTCTCTCAAGGTGGCGTGGGTTTCAAAGGGGTGCCGGAGCATGAAGTCATAAATCACCTGGGGCACTTTGTATTTTGCTAAGACCCGGCTGGCGGCGATAATCTCCTCTTGCTTTTCCGGGCGGTTAAAGACCTCTTTTCTGATATAGGGCGATCCGCTTTGAATCCCCATGACGACCTTGTAGAGGCCCGCCATTTTTAGTTTTGCAATCAAATGGTCATCACAGCGCAAGGGGTGTCCCCAAATTTCAAATGGCAAGTTGATCTCTTTTTTATAACGGGCGGAGAATTCATCTATCCACGCCGCGTCATCACAAAAGATCTCATCCCAAAATCGGATAAATTTTAGATTTTTCATTTTACTTTTTGCAATTCGTAACTCTTCGATTACCTTGTCCACTTCTCGAAACCGGACATATCGGCCTCTGCCGGTTTGGATTCGCCTCAGATTAATTGTACAGCAATAAGAGCAGGCAAAGGGACAGCCCCTGGAACAGGTGAGCTCATAGCTATAGGAGTCTATGCCGGGATCCGTGTTTTTGATAAGGTCATCTTCTATGAGGTATTTATTGCTCCCGCCCAGGGTCGGAAAGCCGTATTGATCTAACTCTGTCTGCAGCTCCCGCAACGGATTTTCATGAATCACGTCTCCATCGCGATAGACCAAGTTCTGAATCTGAGAAAACGCCGGCTGTCCCGTGTTCAGCGCATTGACGAGCTCCACCAGGGCCTCTTCCCCCTCGCCGCGGACGACAAAGTCCGCATCGTCCATGGATTCTTTGGGGAACATGGTGGGCGTGACGCCGCCCCATACGATGGGGATTGGGAAGGTTTCTCTCAACTGTCTGCTGACCTGCCGGACCGTATCCAAATACAGAGAGGCCATGACACTCAGGCCGATGGCCACAGGATTTTGTTCTTTTATCAAGGCGCAGAGGTGGTCTAATTCCGCTGTGCTCACCGCTTTTGGGCAGATGTTGTTAAATTTTTTGAAAAAAATCACTGTCACCTCATATCCAGCCAGGCGCAGTGCATTTTCCAGGTAGACAATCCCCAGCGCTTTTGCGTTATAAAAACTGATGAGACAAACACGGTTGTTCATATGGATACCCATTTCCTTTCAGAGGCGAAAAAATTATAAAGCCGCCACAATCGCAGCGACTTCACGGGATTCGATTGCTTTAGAGCAAATCAATTATAGTATCAAATCAAATGCTTGTCAAGGCGATGCAGGGGGAATCGCCGCAACTACAACAGGGCCCTCTACTCCATCTCTTTCTGCCGGCGGAAGATGGAGATAATCGGTATCAGGACAATGACCACAAATCCCCCGGCGAAGCCGTTGTTGTAGAGATTCAACCCGCCGTTTAAGAGCCCCACAAAACTGACGATATTCACATGGATAAACCCGCAGACGACGCCCCAGAAGAAACCGAACTGCCCCGCCAGAGGCGCGATGCCGGTTCCGAACAAAATCGCCAGCATATTGGAGGGACTGGTGGTCTCGCTCTCGTTCCAAAATGCGCTGAGGACCAGGCCGATCATGACAGGGATCACGTTCTTCAAGTGCTTGCCCAAGGCGCCAAATCCCACCATACAGAAGATGCCGCCCATAGTAGGGCCGTTGATGGGGCCGCCCACCAAGAGGGTCACTGTGGTGCCCAGGACGCAGAGCAGGCCCATGTTGAAATAGGTCACATTGCCGTATAGGGCGTAGAAATCCGTGACCAGGCGGCCGGTGTGCTTGTGGATTTTACGGAAATTGGCCCATTTCTCTGACCCGCCGGTGACGATACCCAACACTAGAAAGGCCGCGGCGATGATATACATGAGAATCGCCAGAGGCAGGGTGTGTTCCGTACTCCAGATGTGCATGGTGACGATCTCAAAGCCGCCGCTGCGGAGGATGCTGACGGCAAAAGTGGCGATGAGGCCGCCCACGAACCCCGCATTGTAGAGGAGGTATCCCCCGTGGACTTTGACCATGGCGGTGGACAGGGGCGAGAAGATAAAGCCGATAAAAATCCCCACCAGGCCCCCGATAATCGCGCCGAAGGGCTGGCCGTGGTCACGGGCCATTAAATAGGCCACCTCAGAGACGATGGGCGATACCGAGGCGCACATCATGGTGGTGACGGCCACGTCCCGGAAAGACATCTGCTTGTATTGGGCAAAGAGCCAGACCCCCAGGGTGATGGGGATGGTATTGAACAGGTTTTTTCCGAAAAAACCAAAGCCTAAAATAAGAAACAGGCCCATGAGGGTGCCGCCGCTGGGCTTCACGCCGCCGATAATCATGGTGGCCATAGAGAAGAGGCCCACCAGAGCGGCGCTGACCAGCATGGCCCCCATGCCGCCCAGGGCGGCGTAGTCCGTCACCAGGAGGCTGCGGGATATGAGGATCCGCCAGAGCCCCGCCCCGATCTCCCGCGGGTGATCCAACAGAAGGGCCGCGAGCAACAGAACGGAGATCAGGCCGAGCATCACCCAATAGGGGCCGTACATATTTTGCTTGATACGACGCAGGTAGTCGGGCGCACCGATCC
>Ga0123355_10002608_pt1 | contig 25579 bp, 27 predicted proteins | sample TergutEmb28metaG_3_FD_89872 | JGI IMG/M metagenome (GOLD analysis project Ga0123355, IMG submission 89872) | Embiratermes neotenicus P1 segment gut microbial communities from Petit-Saut dam, French Guiana - Emb289 P1 | ecosystem: Host-associated > Arthropoda: Insects > Digestive system > Gut ...
CCAGCCTACTATCTCGCCCGGTGTCTTCACCGTCACAGGCAGCAAATGCAATTGCGATCACGATAAATGTAAGAATCAAAAACAACTTTGATTTCATAAAATTTCCTCCATATTTTATTTTAATTGTTGGAAGACTATTGGCGAATATAGTTAAGGCTCATGTCGGCGACTTGCATACTCGTAAGTATAAGCATGTCACCTGAAATGTCAAACGCCCATTGTTCATAGCGCAACTCTCCACCAGGCACATTTGCACCACGGTCTAACCAAAGTTCATTGCCCACAGTTTCCCATAGGAATGATTCGCTCACATCTGATATAACCCGTGTACCTGTACCGTCGCTATTAAACGTATATGCCCATTCAGGCACTTCTTCCCATCCCCATGTTCCTACTAATGCCGAATATTGCTGGCCAAATCCAAAAACTGCATCTGTTTGACCGCCATAAACAGCTTCAGACCATAACATATCTGCGGCTAGAATATTGATTAAAAATCCTTCAATACCAGCCCAAAAAGCATCATAATTACCTTCTATTGCGGCTACTAAGCCATGATCTAACTCTACCATTGAATCATAGATAAGTGTTACTGCTACTGCTATAAGAATATGAGATTCCATATACTCTTCCGGTGCTAGATGGGCAGCATCTGTTAATTCATCTGCTGATACGGCTACCGCGTATTTAATTAGCTCAAAAGCATTAATCCACTCAAGTAAATCATCGTCGGTTTCAATGTAATCCAAGGCTTCTGTTAAGTCTAATAACACAGCTGTTAACTCTTCAAAAGCTGATATAAATACATTCATGGCAGCTATGTATGCTTCAACATCAGCTTGAGCATTGGTGTCATCTGCTTCTGACTCCTCTGGCTCTAAAATTTTGTCAGCTTCAATAACTTCATCTGTTTCTGGGGCTTCATCTGGTTCAGAGGCTTCTTCTGGCTCTTGAACTACTTCTGGTACTATTACTGAGGCAGGCTCTGGCGTATTGTCACAGGCAGCTAAAGCTAACACCATCATAAACACTAAGATCGTCATAAGTAGATATTTAATTTTAATTGTTTTCATTTAAACCTCCATAAATTATCCTGTCAGCAAGGGCATGTCATTTGTTTTAAAACAGCAATCCTCCTTTTTAAAAATTACATCCTACAAACTGCACAAATTAAATTACCATATTACATCACAGATATCATGTAACGTTTTTGTGTCAAAGCCCATATCAGCCTATTTTTAGCTTATAATATATGTACTTTTTTTGTGTCAAAATCCACAATAAGGAGATGTTTCAATGGCATTATTTAACGCAAACTTAATTATAAAAGAGTTACGAAAGGCCAAAGGATTAACTCAGGAGCAGCTTGCAGAGGGTATATGCTCTCGATCGACTATTACTATGATAGAACAAGGTAAACGTAAGCCGGATTGGTTTACCTTTAGCAATGTAATGAAAAAATTGGAAGTAGATCCTACGCAATATTTTAGCGATATCGCTAGCGAAGATGAGATTTACATCTATAATCAAATCAACATTGCTAATCGATTAATTGGGCTTTTTGATTATGAAGGATTAAAACTTGAGCTAGAAAAAATAGAACAAGATGAGCGTTTTGCCAATGGACTAGGATATCAGGTTCTCTTGGGGTACCGAAGTATTTTTTACAGCCAAGATAAATACATGAATGTGGAACTTGCTTTTAAATACTCACTGGAGTATATACAGTTATTTCGTCCCGATTTTGAAATAGAACAAATCCCAGATTATTTTTTGTCTGACAATGATATTAAAGCCATCAACAGGCTTGCTACTGTATATAATTCCTCAGGAGACAGTGAAAAAGCCATAGCAATCCGTTATGCACTTATAGAAAATTTTGAACGAAACTATAAAGTTGATGTAGAAAATAACATGAGGGATACTTATATCTACACAATATCGAATATTGCTCGCGCCTTAGTAGAAGAGGTAGGCCGATATGAAGAGGGTATTCAAATGGCTGATAAGGGCCTGGAAATATTAAAAGGTTCAGAAAATGTAAAGGCATATATCCGGCTTTTGTATCATAAGGCGTATTCTCTGATGCATCTTGGTCGCAAATCAGAGGGAGAGGAAGCATTCAAAAGATGCCTTCTGTTCTCTTATGCTTTGGGCGATAGCGCGCCTTCAGATATGAAAGTTGACTATCATAAGTACTATTTCAAAGACAAATTTGGATATACCTTGGATTTAACTATATCAATATAGTGTCTAAATTTATACAAAAGCGTTTGGAATCTAACGACATCCAAACGCTTTTAATGTATTAATGTTGAGGTATAAGATATTTAAGATGCGCCTATTGCATCCAACGCCTTTTCCAAATATTCGATCGCTTTCTCGTAATGTTTCGCTTGTTCATCGTACCCACACACCACATCAAACTCTGCCGACGAAAAAGCGTGAAACACCAACGCAGGCTTGCCGCTGTCGATATGTTTTTTGACTGCTTCGATCATTTTTTCAGAAGCATCATTGCCCTCATCGTCAAAGCATGGATATTCCTCAACTTCATACCCCAAAGACTTAATAAAATCCGTCGTCCACATATCGTTTGCACAAGTTGGCCGGCTGGGACACCCGCCAGAAATTATAAATGCCGCGCCAGATATCCCTTGGATATACTCTGGAGTATAGTCTGCCCCCATGTTGTTTAAGACTATTCGCGCAGCTTCATAAAGGGGCTCTGTGTAACGGAACGAATCATGGTTAATTTTAATCAATTTAAATTATTACGCACTATAATTTGCGAACGGGAATTTTAGTGCTAACTAAACATCTGCAAACCCACACCAATTTAAAGCGTTCTCCAAAACCTGCTGAAAATTGGGATTAAGCCAAACATCCAAATGATGCCCAGATGCAAGTACACAAATGCGTCCCTTACCTTGAGTACGTACATATCCGCTAGTACAAAGTTTAGCAGGTACGTTAAAATACGGCTCTTCTGCATATTTTTTGGATGACCCCTGTTGAGGAGCGTATGATGCCATTACAATATCTATATCATCTGCCAAAATTTCTAAATAATAATGTTCATCTACTTCGCAAAATGATTCTACATTTTTTGTAACCGGGTGTGGCTTAATTGGCTCCACTGTAACTGGGCAGTCATTGGGATGCCATTTAAAGCGGCAGCCAATTAATTTGTCTATTACCTCTGTATTTTCTCCGGAAACATCTCCGGCGACAGTGCCATTGTGTACAACCAACATGCCGCCACCGTTTTCAATATATTCTACAAAGGCTTGCTGAACCTCGGGCGTTTTCCAATTTCCGCCCATTTTCTCCGGAGAAATATCAGGACATTTAGCCATCAGTACAACTGAATAATTTGTAAGTGTCTTTGGATCAAAATCTTGCCCTTTTTTGATGATATCAAATTCAAACCTTTTGTCCTTAAGCGGAGCAACGCCACCTATAGCAACATCTCCAGGATGATAAAACTCGTCACAAAATAATAATACACGCATTTGTAATCGCCCCCTGCGGATTAATAACTTTCAAGTAATTCTATGAATAACTTCAAATCTTTAGTAGCGTCCAGGTAGGCGTATTCTCCGGACGCATCTCCGTATTTGCCTCTTTGGGTTGTGATCATGCCTAGTTTCTCACAAGCTTCTAGCTTGTCGTCCATTCCTTTAACGTTAAAAGCAATGTGATGGAGGCCTTCGCCGTGTTGATCTAAAAAATCTTGCCATGTGCTTTGCTCTCCGTTTGGCTCAATTAATTCTAAAGCCATGTTAGGCCCCACGTTAAAAAAAGCCAATTTAGCACCTGCCTTTGGGGCAGGGTTGCCCATATAAGTTGTGCCTGTTACTTCGTAGTCACCTCCACCTACAGTAGGGGGCACTTCAACTCCAAAAAACTCTGCATACTTCTGTTTTGTGGCTTCAATATCCCTAACTATTAAAGCTACCTGCGTTACGATGTTTGTACCTAATACAGACATAATTAATCCTCCTTCAACTATTTAACCGGTTTTATATTCAAGTTTACGCCAAGGCTGTCCTCACTGTCAACTACAGTCCAGCTACTGCCTGGATAATAGCCTACGGTTCGCATATCAAAACCTGAAGACTCAAGCTCTGCGATAATTGCATCTCTGCGCTCTCCTACTTCAAAACCCAGATGATGGACACCGTTTCCATGTTTATCTAAAAATTCTCTAAATGTGCTTGGATTATCGTCCGGCTCTATAAGTTCTACGACAAAAGCCCCTGCTTGTATTACCGCCATCTTTATGCCGTAGAAGGCCGGCTTACCTCTGTAAGTGAGGTCTGGATTTTCTCTGGCAGGGTCTTTCATAATCTCTGGCTTTGGGACATTAAAAAGCTTTGACCAAGTTTCAGCGGCCTTTTCTATGTCCTCTACCACCATGCAAACTTGGATAAAACCATCAAAATTAATAGGATTGTTCATATAATATTACCCTTTCACGCTACCAAGCACCAGGCCGGTAGTAAAATATTTTTGTAAAAACGGATATATCAACATAATTGGTATCATAGATAAAAATAGCTGAGCCGCCGATGTAGTACGCGCATTGATTAAACCAAGTAATTGTGCAATTTGATCTCCGCCAACAACACTTAAGTTACGGAAAAAGGCATCTGGCTGAATAATGACTGTGCGCAAATAAGTTTGCAGCGGATAATTTTCAACCTGTGTCATAAACAACATACCATCAAACCAAGAATTCCAATGATGAACAAAAGAAAACAAGGTGACCGTTGCCAAGGTTGGCTTGCATAGTGGCAAAATTACTTTAATCAGCGTATCAACATGCCCGGCTCCATCCATAAAAGCGGCTTCTTCCAATTCTTTAGGAAGCCCGCGAATATAGTTCATAACCACCAACATACTAAACACAGGCAAAGCAGTAGGCAAAATCAATGCCCACAAAGAATTTAATAATCCTGTGTTAAACACGATCATATATGTAGGTATTAAACCGGGATGAAACAAAATTGTAACCACAAAAAACCAAGAGAAGAAGGCGCGTGCGCGAAATTCTGATTTAGTTTTTGATAGCGGGTAAGCCGTCAATACGATAAGAACCAAGTTGACTGCTACCCCAACAACAGTACGCTGTACAGAAACCCATGTAGCCACTAAAAATGCAGGGCTGCTTAGTATAAATTCATAAGCCGCCGTAGTAAAATCTACAGGCCATAAGCCAACTCGGTTTTCTGTTACAGGTATTTGGTCAGAAAATGATATTGCTAATACATTAATAAAAGGCAAAATACAGCTTAAAGCCATTACTACTAAAATAATCATGTTACAAACCACAAATACTTTACGTGATGGTGAACTAGATCGCACCATATTTTAATTCATACCTCCTTCGTCGGTGGAACAAATAGGTTGGTATGAAAAATACGCAAGCGCATTTTTCATACTTATAGTGATTTCGATTCAAATCGCTTTTATCTATCGTCGGAAAAACGCCAGTTGCCGCGTATTTTCCGTCTCTGATAAAAGCGTTTTCATCTGAAATCACTATACCTCCCTCTAATAAATTCTATATCCGGCAATTTTATCTGCTAAATAATAACCCGCCACAACAAAAAGTAAAGAAATAAACGATCTAAACAAGCCCGCTGTAGTAGCTATGGCAAATTGTGCATTTTCTATGCCCATCCTAAAGATGAAGGTATCTAAGATATCACCGGTTGCATAAACTACAGGGCTGTACAAGTTTACAATTTGATCGAAACCGCCATTTAAGATATTACCCAAACTTAAAACTGACAGCAGCACGATAAGGCTAGTTATACCGGGAAGGGTAACGTGCCATGTTTGCTGCCATCTATTTGCGCCATCTATTTCTGCAGCTTCGTATAAAGCTGGATCTATAGCCGTAAGCCCTGCTAGGTAAATTACTGAGCCAAAGCCAAAACCCTTCCATATATCTGTCACAACCATTGTGATAGGAAACCAAAATTGATCTCCTAAAAAGAAAATTGGATCTGCCCCAAGCCTCATTAAAGATAGATTTACTATACCGGTGCTAGGCGAAAGTATATCTCTAAAAATACCGGCAAGCACTATCCAAGATATAAAGTGAGGCAAATACACCATAGTTTGAAGGCCGCGTTTAGTAAAGTTGCTTCTCACCTCGTTTAGCATAAGCGAAAAAGCTACAGGTACAACAATAAGCCCAACCATTTTGCTAAAAGCGATAATTATTGTATTTCTGATAATTGGCCAAAAGTTAGGCATATTAAACAGTGTCCTAAAGTTGTCGAAGCCAATGAAATCTGAGCCCCTAAGCCCGGCAGTTGGCACAAAGCGTGTAAATGCAATGCCTGTATAAACCATTGCCCCGTAACTATAGATTAGTACCAGCACAAAGGCTGGGATAATCATAAAATACAGAGGCAATTCCCGTTTAAATCTATCCCATTTCTTTTCTCGTTCCGTTGGTCGGATTATTTTTGCTGCATCTGCCACAATAATACCTCCCTCGTTGTATTAAAACCTAAGGACAACCACTCTCGGTTGCCCTTAGGCATTACGTATTAATTTCCTGCTAGTATATTTTCCAACTCATCCAATGTTTGCTGCCCACCGTTAAGCAGCCATTGTTCAACAAAAGTATCAAAAGCATCTAATGGCAGTGTGCCTCTGATGATGTCTGTGAACATAGTTTCTAGCATCGTATTAAGTATTGATGAGTTTTGCAGCCAAATATCCGGGATTTCTGCAGCCATTAAGTTATCTACCATAGAGCCTTCTGCCCTGTAGATGTTTAGCGCTATTGCCATTGTGCCTTCTGGGTTCATTTGTCCCCATGTACCAAAGGCACTTGGGCTGTCATCTGTGCCGGCTTCAAAGGCCTCTGCCCATACCCATGTTTGGCGTGCAACGCCAGTGATATTAGCGCCTCCATCTTGGAAAGCTTCAAATATTGCAGGTGCGTGAAGCTCTGTTGGAATACCGATAAAGATAGGGGCAAGACGATACTGCTCGTTGTCCCAGTAACGTAGGAAAACTTCTTCATCTTCAAAACCTACTGCGATTTCGTAGTAAAGGTTAAGAATGTCGATAATGGCTCTTGGATCTTGCGCATCAGCACTAATTACAAAGTACTCGCTTAGCGTGTTACTTGGTAAACCTATGCGCCTTTGATGTCCATCAGCTACAGGTACCGGGAATGGACGAGTGATAACCCCTTGGCTTTGGAAACTAAGGTTAAATGGATGCCATGTACCCCAGTTTCTATGGAACATCATACCATAGCGGCCATCACTGACAGCAGCAGAGAAGGAGTCGCCATCCATTGTTACAAATTCTGGATCAATTAAGCCTTCTGCATACATGTAGCGCATAATTTCTAAAGCGTAACGCACTTCTGGCATAATGTTAGAGAATGTGAGTTGACCGTTGTCATCGCGGAAAAATACCCCGCCTGGGCCATGAGAAGGTACACCAAAGCCCGAAAGCAGGCCTGTTAAAGTACCAGCTGCACTAGATGCAACGATATCACGATGTACGCATAAGCCAAAAGAAGTAGAGCCATCGCCGTTAGGGTCACCTTCGGCGAATATACGAGCCATTGCTACCAGTTCTTCAACAGTAGTTGGTGGCTGCCCGCCTGCATACTCTAGCCAGTCATCACGTATCCACAGATATGTACCTGCGTGGAAGTTATCGTTTAAGAACGGGAAACCATACAAACGCCCATTGAAGGTTACGCCGGCAAAAGCTTCTGGGAAGTATTGACGGAAAGCCTGGATTTCTGGCCTTGCGTAAGTTTCAAAATAGTCTGTTATGTCCATAAGCAGGCCTGCCGATTGTGCTTGAACCAGCCAGTTAGCATCTCCCCAACGCACAACATCTGGGATATCGCCTGTGATAAGCATCATGTTCATTTGCGTTTCGTAAGCTTCTGTTGTGGTATCCGCTGTAAATACTACATCTACCTCAATGCCAAGGCGGTCGTAAATTAAGCGCGTCCAACGGTTGTTTTGATAATCGTCTCCATCAAAAAAGACTTGTACCGCTGAAGCTTGCATACCTGTGGTGATTCTTCTGGTTTCGCCCATTGGTGCTGTTTCGGCAGGCGTTTCTTCTGCCGGTTGTCCGGCCTGTGTAGGTTGTTCTGTAGCTGGAGCAGGTTCTCCACTATCGCCGTCACATGCGGCAAATGCCATACTTACAAATAATGCCGCGATCAAAAGAAAAATGTGTTTCTTCATAAAATTAATTCCTCCTATACATAGAATGATGGTGAATTAGCCCCATCCTTTTCAAATTTGTTGTTATAATAGCATATCTAACACGTGTTTACAAGAAAATTTTTGTGGGATTTATTTTGCAATTGCATGTTATATTCAAAAATAACAAAGCCCCAACTTGGCATAGCCGCACAAGTTAGGGCTTTTTATTGCTGATAATTATTTTTCAAATCGTTCTTTTAGCTTGTGGTAATAGTAAGTTCTCTATTCTATCAGTGTAGATTCATCATCGGGGATGAAAGTCATTATGTCTTCAACCCTGCAATCCAGTATTTTGCATAAATCATCTATAGTCGTGCTTGATGTAGGCATATTCTTAACCATTCTTGAAATGGTACCCTGTGCTATTCCATGTTTATGAATTAACCTGTATTTCGTAAACCCTTTTTCTTTCATCGTTTTCCAAAGAACATTGTAAATTATCATTCAATCACCCCTTGCAATAATTTTAAGTTATAGGTAAAATGAGTAATAGCTTAGATATAATTAAGCTAAATTTTATTTATACTATGCAGGAGGAGTAAAACTATGTACGGCAAGGAATTTTGGAAAAGAACTCGCATTAACCATATACTTGAATTTATCCAAACTGGCGGAGAACTGTTATGCGAGGATGCTAAAAAAGGGACGCCAGAAGAAAGGCACGCACATTATACAACAAGCCTTTTTCATGGTATGGCCTTAACAAGGGATAGGATAACCACTTTTGATTGGAATAACTTGGGCGATGATGAAGCAAAAAAAGCTGACATTACATATGAAATGTTTGAGGAAATCATGAACGCATCATACGAATTGAGCGACCTTGCTTTTGAAATGGGTTTAATTTCTGGCTTAAATATTTGTTTTGAAATAAACCAAAGTACCATAGTAAAACCGCTTAAGCAGCAGGGAGAATAGCACGCGAATCTAGCTTTCGAAAGTGTATTATAAAAACTTCCAAAAACTCCGCAACTCGCACTACGTGCTCAAACAGGCTCCGTTTTTTCCAGTTTTTATAATACACTTTCTAGGTGAGTAGGAATCAATTAAACTGGAAGATGCGCAGCTGTTTGAGCGTGTAACGCGAGTTGCGGAGCTTCTGGAAGTTTAATTGATTCCTACTCACCGGACGGGTGGCAAATTAGATTCACGTGGGGAGAATAGTCTTGAAGAGGGCATATGACTGTCATATTTGGTATGATAGAATAAAGCTATTGACTCCTATACAAAAAACAGAGGCACGGCTAATTTTTAGCCATGCCTCTGTTCCTCAATGATCGTCTATCGATTGTTTATTTCATAATGCTTTTTCTTATCAAGTAACATTTGTAATTGCTCCTTCAAGCCCAAAAGTTGCCTATGAATATCAGCTTTCTCTTCCTCATCCGTAATCGTCGGCAAATATTTTTGAATATATTCATACATTTTGTCGGCTTGCTTTAGCTGTTTTTCAATCTGATTTGGCAGCATACGATGGGCTGTCCCAATTTTTAGCTTGCCGCTTTTAACGGCTTCTATTAATGCCGGGTTGCCTTGCTCCATTATTTGTGCGTATCTTTGCAGCGTTCCTTGCCCTACGCCGGCTTCTTTAGCTAATGATTTCCGTACAGTTCCAGACTCTTCACTTGCCGTTGATGATTTGGTCATAAGCTTTCCTTTGTGCTTACCGCCTAGGGTTTGCCGCTCTTTTGCCATTGATTTTAACAAGCCCTCCTTCTTCAACGCCAACGCAATCCTCGCCGCATCCGTAAGATTCCTCCGGCCCAACTGATTCTCCAAAATCCACAACTTGGCCTCTGCTCTCGAAACGAAATGCATATCCTTCACCTCAAACTCAATCCCATGCGCCATACATATGTAGAAACGATTGTGGCCGTCTACGATTATCCCATCCCATAGGAGAATCGCGTTTAGGCATTTGCCTTTTGAGAGTATGTTCGCCTCTAGCTGCCGATACTCCTCTTCCAAAAGTGGCGGGATTAACTGCATAAATTCCTTGTCTACTGCTAATTTGTGGGTCATTTTGACGCCTCCTTTTTTTGATTTGTTTTTATTATAATTGAAAAGATTGGCGATTATAAGTGGAACTATTCCTGTGAATTTTTCCTAAGAATTTTTCCTAAGAATTTTTCCTAAGAACTTTTCCTTGACACAAATCCTTGCACTGGGTTAGTATCTAAGTTATGATGAAAAAACTTACAAGTTCCCAAATTGCAGAGCTTGCGGGTGTATCTCGCAGTACTGTAAGCCGTGTAATAAACGGTTACAGTAACGTGCCAAAATCCACGCACGATCAGGTAATGCGAATCATAAGAGAAAACAACTACCACCCATACTTGTCTGGACAATTACTGGTCGGAAAAAAAACTGCTACCTTAGGCTTTTTTTGGATAGCAGGAAACTCTGAAAGTATTGCCAGAAACGAACTTAGCAGCGCATACTTGGTTCATTTAGTGGAAGCTGCTGCCCGCAAAGGGTATCTGATGTTAACCTGCATACTAAAAAACCTTACGGACGCAGAGAATATTGACTGGGTAAATAAAATTTTTATGCAAGGACGAATAGACGCCGGGGTTTTTATAGGCGTAGATAATGACGAGCCTCTTATAGAAGAATTAATTGCCGGAGGCAATATTGTTGGCATTTTCGATCATTACCATCCTGGCCGAGAAGAATCCAACAGAATAAGCGTCAACTACGAAGAAGACACCGGTAGCAAAATAATTGATTATTTGCATAGCCTGGGACATAGAAAAATTGCTTTGGTTCACGGGGGGAACAACCGCTATTCTTCGGTAACACGTAAAGAGAGTTTTATTGCTGCTATGAAACGGCATAACATAGAAATAAAGCCCGAATGGATGAGTCTAGGCGGTATAACAGAGGGGCAAGGATATACTGCTTCAAAAGAAATGTTAACAAAAGCTTTAACATCTGGCAATTTACCAACAGCCATCTGTGCTAATAATGACGCCGTGGCCTTTGGTGTGTACCGCTCACTTAAAGAACTTAATATCACTGTGCCTGATCAAATCTCTGTAACAGGGATAGATGGGCATATCAGGAAAGTAAGCCCATCTCTTACCACATATGAATTTGATTATTGCGAGCTATTTTCATCACTGGTGGCTCGTACTATAGCGGCTGTAGAGGGAAAGGAAGGCAACCCTACTACAGAATTTATTAAAGGACATCTAGTAGAAAGAGAATCTTGTAGGAGGGTATAGGTATGAATTTTATTGTTATTGGTGCAACACAAGGATTGGGTTACGAATTGGTAAAGTTATTATTAAACGAAGGGCATACAGTAGCGGCAGGCACTGTAGAAAAAGAGCCGCCGACAGCGCTTTTAGGCTTAGGAGTTTCCAAAAAACTTCACATCTTTCAAGCCGATGTAACACAGGATAGCCAGCTAAAAGCAGGGGCCATTGCTTGCGAAAAATTCTTCGAAGGAAAGGCAGATGCCTTATGCAATGTGGCTGGGGTACTGCTACCAGAGGACAGAGTTAATCTAATACACGAATGCAACCCGCAAGAGCTACGCTATACTTTTGAAGTAAATGTCTTCGGTGTAATATTGGTTGGAAAATATTTTTATCCAGTAATAAAAAAGGGTGGCAAACTGTTGAGTATAACTTCTGAAGGGGTGGGATTATCTAGCTGCGGCTCTTGGGTACCGTTATATTCTCTTTCTAAAACAGCGGCTACTAAAGCTTCCGGTATGTTCAATGCTGCCGTGTCGGATGTAGACTTTTATTCTATTCATCCCGGTAGGATGAACACCGAAATGGGGCGTACTACCGCGCAGATAGAACCGCTAGAGGCTGCTCAAGGCATACACAAAATTATAACCAACACAACAGCCTTATCACGGGATGTGTGGTATGTAGATTATAATGGAAAACCCATGAGTATGCATTAAGACTTTAAATGAATGACGTAACAAAAAAACCTCCACGATAATATATTAGGACATACAGATTATGGAGGTTTTTTATTATGAAAAAAATAAAAGTAGCCATTGCAATAGCCTTTTTTACGCTACTACTAATTATTATTAATCCAAACGCCGCTTTTGCTGCGCCTTCGCATATACCACAAGAGATACTTGATGCCATAAATACAAATGTACCAGGCACTAATGGATATTATGCGATTGTAATAAATACTACCGACGGCACGCCAGTATGGGTTACACAATCTGCGTATAGGCCGGGATCTCCATCAAGGGATGAACTGCATGTTTTTATAAACGGAATCTATGTGCTTACCACCCCTATGATTACAGGAACATACGGTTTTGTTCACGATTTTATTAGTGGCGGAAGGAATTATACTATAATTGTACGTGCGCACGGTAATCAGCTAGCACATTTTCGTAAAGTTTATGAAGATGATGGAGGTAGTAGCGTACTAATTCCAGATCCTTTGCCAGAACCAAGCCCGACTCCACAGCCAACACCCGAACCATCTCCGATACCAAGCCCTGAGCCTACGCCAGATCCTTCTCCGATACCAAGCCCTGAACCTACACCAGATCCTTCTCCGATACCAAGCCCTGAACCTACACCAGATCCTTCTCCAGCATCAAGCCCTGAGCCTACACCAGAACCATCTCCCGAACCAAGCCCTGAACCTACGCCAGATCCTTCTCCAATACCAAGCCCTGAACCTACACCAGATCCTTCTCCGATACCAAGCCCTGAACCTACGCCAGATCCTTCTCCAATACCAAGCCCTGAACCTACGCCAGATCCTTCTCCAGCATCAAGCCCTGAACCTACACCATCTCCCGAACCAAGCCCTGAACCTACGCCAGATCCTTCTCCAATACCAAGCCCTGAACCTACACCAGAGCCATGTTCAGAACGGAACCCCGCATTAACAATCTCACCAGAGTACCCTGATATCGGCAGAAGTTCAACAAGAAGACATAGAACCCCAAACCCACGTCCAACAAACCGAATTACAAGGCCAATTGCTACGGAAATTGAAGAAGTTGATGATTATATCAAAAGCTATGAAGCCTACAAAATTGATGTAGTAGATGAATACATTAAAGCAGAAACCGAATTACTTTCTTATCCAGAAGACATAAATGAAGATACGATAAGCCTTAATGAAGTTGTTGTAGAAGAAGCTATATTCGCAGAAGTTGTAATAGAGGAAAAAGAAACTACCACAAGTATAAGTGTTATCGAAACACAAACTCCAAGACGGGCAGCACCTCAAACAAACGATGATGCTCCTCTCCCATGGACAGCCTTTAGCTTGTCATTTATAGGCTTTTGGACTGCTATAGCAATTTTGGCAAAACGAATTAGTAAGGATGAATAAAATTTTCCGGCAAAAGAGAAAACCTTTGATAATTAACGGGATACTTATTTTATGTGCTATTGTTATGTGGGTGATACTTTCGCTAACTTCCTATGAAATTGTGAATAGATTAAACCAATATCAAGAGGCAAGATTAGAATACACCCAGCTTAGAGACGAGCTGGGTGTAGTAGAATTAGCAACAGAGCAATCATTCGAGGAGTTAGAATGCCAAGATTTTGAAATTTACAAGTCAACTTGGCAGATCAAACTTTATGCTTTAAAAGCTACCAACGAAAGAATAGTGGGCTGGATAGAGGTACCAGATACAAGCATAAGCTATCCCATTGTGCAAGGGGATGATAATACTTGGTATCTTTATCACACTATCAGTGGCCAAAGTAATCCCTCTGGGGCAATATTTTTAGATTATAGAAATAGCTATAAATTTGATGACGGACATAGTCTTATTTATGGTCATAATATGCGGGATGGCTCTATGTTTGCCGGCCTGCATACTTGGGATGGAACATTATTTTTTATTCATACTAAAGCGGGCAGCTTAAAATTTGAAGTTTGGAATAGGCAAGTGCTTTGTCAGTATGATGAGTTGTTTACCACACCAAATATATCATTCGATGGTAGACATTTTGTAACGTTATCTACCTGTGTATCTGGAAATGATGATTTGCGTTATGTGGTACAAGGTGTTGCAAAAAAGCCGCAATAATACTTACAATGTGAATTTGCTTTATCCGCTATTGCACAAGGAGCAAAATCATGGTACAATACTGGACGTGTTGGGGCATTGGCGCAGCTGGGAGCGCGCTTGAATGGCATTCAAGAGGTCAGCGGTTCGATCCCGCTATGCTCCATTTATATATGAACTCAGTCGAACCATTGCAGATAAAGATCATCTGTAATGGTTTTTTATAATTTACAATGTAGGTAAGCCATAGTAGTGTAATAACTCATCCGCTTCCTCTAAAGATAAATTTTTGTTAATGCAAAAAATAATGACAGAATCTCTGCGTATTTTTGAACGAAGCGTTGCAATTCCTCCTAAAGTGAGCAGACGGTTAGTTTCATCTAAGCTGAGAGAGAGGCCAAAAGCAAACCTCAGTAGTATATCTTTCCGCGGAGATTTTTTTTGCCCACGCATTAGTTGATGAGCATATGCAACACTTACACCACAGCCAAGCGCTAGACTTGTCACATTTAAATTTCTGTGTTGCAATAATCCATAAAGATATTTTTTAAAAGAATCTTCATCAAATGCCCACGCATAATCTTGCATAAACATTTCTATATTCTCATGTCTTTTTAGCTTATTGTTTAACTCCTCAGTATTCATATTTATCCCCCGAGACTTTTTTACTTTATTTATTATACATGCTAAAATATTTTGCGACAAGATTTATGGTAAGAGGTGACTCATGCATACATTAACTGAAGACTATCTTCTATCTACATTAAAGGAGACCAACACTATTTCCGATAAAAATGGTTATAGGATTTCCGTAGTTAAGGATGTTGTAGATGATACAGTATATATAAAAAAGCAATTCAAGACAGCCGCGGGATTAAATACCCATAGGGCACTCTTAAAGATTGATCATGTGAACTTGCCCAAGACATTTCATGTTATCGAAACGGAAGACGGCTTTATAGTATTGGAAGAGTATGTACACGGTGCCACGCTTAAAACTGCATTAACAGGCAATCCCCTTCCTACCGAAAAAATGGCAGAAATTTCACTTCAGTTATGCAATGTTCTTGAATTACTGCATAATGAAACTCCACCGCTTATCCATAGAGATGTTAACCCTTCAAATATCATAGTTACAGCCGATGGCATTGTAAAATTAATTGATTTTAACGCAGCAAAGGAATATAAGCCCGACACGATAGAAGATACCACAACACTCGGCACAAAAGCTTATGCCGCTCCTGAACAGTATGGCTATGCTAAAACAGATGCTCGCACAGATATATACTGCCTTGGGGCAACTATGTACCACATGCTCACCGGCAAACTTTATGTAAATGGAGGAGAAACTTCAAATAGCAAATTATATATGATTGTTAATAAATGTCTGCAAATCGATCCCAACAACAGATATTCAGATATATTATCTTTGAAAATGGATTTAGAAGTTGTACTGTTCGGATATTACAAATCTAATGGCAACAAGAAGAGACAATTATCTTTTTTTCCTGACTTTCACTCTGCATCGTCAAACAAGAAGATTTTATTGACGGTATTATATACCGTTTTGTCTATAATAGTTTTAGTATTTACATTCGTTGCAATAGGAGATGCACAAAACATGCGAGATATGATTGAATCATGGACACTTTTAGTTTTCATATTTTTTATCCCATATTTACTAATATGCAATGTCTATGGCATAAGAAGCAAACTTCCTTTGTTTAAAGAAGGTAGTATTATGGGTACAATAATTGGCACAATAATAATGGCTGTACTCCTGATTGTTTTTGGGTCTGTAGGTTTCTTTTTCGCCAGCTTTTTGAGTTAAAGTCATTGTCTTATGCTACCAGCATAAGACTTGTAGAAAAATCCCAATTATACTAAGTCTGTCTTCATTCTTTACTTGTAGGTAAGAGAGGACTGCTTTTATGTTAGAAGGGAGGTAACTACAATGAAGATTATAGGCATTCTTTTGTTAATCGTAGGTGTTGCAGGAATACTTTTAGGTAGCATGATGTTTGGTGATATAGGCATCGCCGCAATGATTGGTGCAGCTTCTGCTATTTTAAGCGGCATTGGTTTTATTCAGTGCAATAAAGCTATAAAACAAAACATTAAATAAACGAGTTTGCTTTTATCATTATAAAACAACATCAAAATAGAGAGGAATGAGATATAAGCCATGAAAAAGGCTAAATGGTATGTTTTTGTCCTTATATTTTTATTTATACTAGGTGCTTGTGATGGCGTAGCAAATGACGCCGCGGCTGAAGGAGAGCTTCCCGCAAATAACCAAAACGAAGCCCCTGCGCAAAACCAAGCACAACCGGAAGACACGGTGCGAGAGGAGACTGTTACACATGATGGTTTAGTAACCTTTGGTGACACTTTCCAATTTAATGGCTCTAGTGGAAATATTGAAATTTCGCTTGGTTCAGATGTTTTTTGGGGAGAACTCGACAATACTTGGTCGCAACATCATGGAGCAACTATCTTTGCTATTCCTATAACAATAAGAAACATTTCTTCTGGCACAGGGGGACTAAATCCATTTGATTTTACTCAGTTTAGTCCTGATGGTTTGAGATTAGATTCGATTGGTTCGTCTCTAGATTATGATATTACATGGGAAAGCAATATGAGAGCAGGGGCGTCACAGACTGGATTATTATACTTCCTCTATGACGACGACGGTGAATACGTACTTGAGTTTTCTGCCGGGTTCGGCTTTGGTGATTCACAAGAAGTCATTTTCCAAATTGAACAAGCAAATACTCCAAACATTTCTGAATTTGATATAAATTCTTTTTCACCTTCGACATTTGTGCCTCTGGTGATAAGCGATGCGCACACACTTGGAGACACCTTCACATTTAGCGGCTCAAGTGGAGACATTGAAATTGCACTTGGAACAGAAATTACTTGGCGAATAGTAGAAAACACGTGGTCTCAACATCACGGGGATACAGTATTCTCAATTCCTGTATCAATCACAAATACCGGGACTGAAACAGGTGGATTCAACCCTTTTGACCTTACTCAGTTTGGTTCTGATGGATTAAGATTACCTTCTGTTGGCTCCTCATTTGATGATGATATTACTTGGGAAGGCAGTATGCGAGCAGGTGCAACTCAACAAGGAAATTTCTTTTTTCTGTACGTTGGGGATGGACAATATACAATAGAGCTTGCGGCTGGGCTTGGATTTGGTGATTCTGTCGAAGTGATTTTTGACGTAATCAGGTAATTATGTGAATTAGCCACTTTCCTTTTTCAGCATAGAGTACTCCACATATTAAAAGCCTTGAAAACTCTAATTTTCAAGGCTTTTTTGAATTGTTAATTACCACAAAACACTAGTCCAAATATAATTATAGGCTAAGCTATCAGTTTGCTCCCACACATTCTTAACCAAAACCTCATCCCCAGAAAGCCTGTCGTACCCCTGTTTCTCCACTTCCCAAGGACGACAAACAAGCGGCGGCCTATCACCAACAGGAATCTCCTGGGCTTTCGGAACCCCCATAGCCCTAGCCGGGCTTGATTGGCTATACACGCCATGCTCCATGCAATAATCAATAGCTACTTTTACATTCTCAGGATTAATATCGCTAAGCATAAGCGCAGTTGCATCAAGAATGTAACCACCGCCATCTTTTACACTAGTAAATAGCTTCTTCATCGCATGGCATACATCTTCTTCATTTCCACGGGAAAGCACATCGTATGGAAGGCCTCCGCTTATTGCAAATTTACCTTTAAATTTTTGAGCCGCCAAAGCAGGATCGCCTTTATCTATGTGATAGATAATGCCGTAATCAGGCAGTTCAAGCAGATTATCGTAGTGATGCTCCCAATTGCCTTCACCATAAAATAAAATCTGATGACCTTGCCTTATCAGCTCCTCAAAAATTGGCTTTAGCGTAGGCCAAAAAATATTATCAAACATCTCTTGGCTAATAAACGGCACGCAACCCCTATGCGCCCAAATTGTAATGGGTACGTTTTTATCAGGGTCAGCACCGGCCAATGCATTCGCATAAATATGCGGCATAAGTGCTTCGCAAGCTTTTAGCAATTTCTTAGGGTCTTCCTGTGCATCTATACAAGTATTGATATACCCACGAAACTTATCAGCCATAATGTCAAGGGGAGCTTTTATCATGCCAGAATTTGCAGATACCATGCCTGCCTCGTACTTAAACTTATGTGCAGCAGGCCCAAAAGCAGACATATAATTAGCATAAGCTAAAGCACCAGAAATTAAGGCCAAGTTATGATCAAAATCCACAGCCTGCCCAGGAAATCGCACTCTAGTAGTTGCACGGGGTAGCCATTTGTTAATTAAAAAGGCTGTAGGATCCTCTGTAAACTCTTCATACTCCTCAAATTTAACAAACACGTCATCTTCATCATGGGGCTCAAAAAACTGATTGACATAGTCTACGCCAGTATCAACCCCAGGCACAGCTAAATACTTCCAAGATGCAGCCTTTGACACGCTATATGTACTCCAAATAGCATTTAACATGGCAGCGTCGTTCCCCATATCAGATGCCATTTTTCTAGTTACATCAAAAGCGGCGTTGTAGTCTACGGCAACTTTTTGATTAGTCACACCGCAGTACCGGGCCGCTGCTTCTTGATACAAAAAGCGGATTGGAATGCGGTCTGGTGTGCCGCCTTTCATGGCAGTCGTATAGCGGTTTAAACGTTGGTTATATAGCTCTTCCGTCTGTTTGTTATTAAACATTACTGTTCCTCCTCTTTAATGCAATACATCTGTCGGATAATAAGTAGAATGAAAGCCCGGCCATTTGCCCACATCATCAGCAGATTTTATTGCGCCCAGTGCAACAAAATCACCATCTTTTACAAGCCCTTTATTATAACTTGCTACTTGCTCCACTAATAATTCTTTAAGATGCTTTGCTTTATCTGGCTCTGTCTCTGCTAAATTACATTGTTCTATCGGATCGTTTTTAATGTCAAACAGTAACTCTTCGCCGCCAACGCGTGTCCACATATACTTGTAGCCATCTTTCATGATAGAAAAATATGTGTTAGAGCAATTTCCATAAAAAGTTCTGTCTTTGTTATTATGCATTATATCAAGCATATTTGTGCCATCCAGCTCTATTTCCTCATTTATGCTGCTAACATTTAATATGGTAGGCATTATATCAGCCAAGGTTACAAGAGCCTTGCACTTTTTGCCATTGAGAGATTTCTCCCTAGCTTTTGGCGGACGTATAATCATCGGAACGTGTGCAGAACCCTCTAAAAATACTGACTTTGCCCCCATATGATGATCTCCCATCATATCTCCATGGTCAGAAGTGAAGAATATCCATGTATTTTCTAGCAAGTCCATTTCTCTCATACGAGCAAATAACAAGCCCAAACTATAATCAATTTGCGTTATGCAGGCATAATAAGCGCGCTTAACGTCCAACAGCTGCTCTTCCGACATTCGATGAGTATTGTTAAGTGTGTAGGTAGAATGATAAAATCCCTGTGGAGCATTATTCAAATCCTGCGACCAGTCTCCGTATATTGGGCTTGGCAAAGCTTTATTTTGATACAGCGCCCAATAATTGCCACAAGGGTCAAAAGGTGGGTGAGGCTTTGCAAAACTTGTCCATAAGAAAAATGGCCGTGTTTCATCCCTGGTCTCTAAAAAATCAATAGAACGCTTTGCTGCCCAATATGTGGCACTATGCACCTCGTCTACTGTAGATATTACAGGTTCTATCTCATTTTCTCCCACTCCGTGGCCTTTTGGGATGCCAAGGTTTGTATGTTCAGCCATGTAACGATAATAATCTAGCGGTATTTCCATATGCTCGAAGCCATAATTTGCTCTTATCGGAGAAAAATGCATTTTGCCTTGGGCTCTGGTTTGGTAGCCGTTTTTGGTTAAGACGCCGGGCAAGGTTGTATTACTGTTCATGATTTTGAGACTTTCATCGTTGCCCACTAAACCTGTATTGTAACCATGTCTCCCAGTCATTAGCGTGGCTCGTGCCGGCATACAAATTGGGCTGTCAGAGTAGCATCGCTCAAAAGTAATACCTTCATCTACCAGCCAGTTTAAATGTGGCGTATATATGTGTCTGTTGCCTAAAGCGTGTATGGTGTCAAAACGCTGTTGATCTGTTGTGATGACTAATATATTTGGTCTGTCCAACTTATCCTACCCCCTTTTATTAATTATACCCCATGATATACCGCCTATAGTGCAAAAGCAAGTCATCCAGACATTCATCCAAAAATAAACGCATCCCGCAAGCTTCGCCATAAACAGACATACGTTTGCAACCACCATGGCACCAACTGCTATATCTACAACCATCGCAATGTAGATTTTCTTGATATATCGCATAAAAAGAGCTTATGACCAAATCATCAAAGATAGTTTTTATGCTATTTTTACTCAAATCACCTATTTTATATTTATCCAATACATAAAAATCGCAAGGATATACAGCGCCATCAGCCTCTACAACAAATTGCGGTGTACAACGGCCACTTAAGCTACAGCTAAGCGGATGGCCTGTAAGTAACGATACAGCCAAATCTTCAAATAGTTTAACAACAATCATATTACCTTTTGCGATTTCTACTTTCCATAGGCGGAACAACTCACTGTAAAAACGATAAAACCTTTCGCTGCTAAGCGCAGCTGGTGCACAGTCTTCAAGCGGCTGTAAACATGGGATAAATTGCACATAACTTATGTTTTCACGTAGAATAAAATCCCAAATTCGATTAGCTCTTCTGGCACTTTCAGAAGTTAACACACAAAGAACATTATAATCCACATTAAACTGCTCAAGAAGCTTTTTGGTTTTCATTACTCTACTAAAAGTACCTTTACACTGCTTGTCGATGCGATTTCTGTTATGTAACGCCGCATCTCCGTCCAAAGACAGCCCTATTAAAAATTTGTGTAATTTAAAAAAACGACACCAATCTTCAGTTATCATTAAACCGTTTGTTTGAAAAGCGTAGTGTACTTTCACACCAGCTGGAACAGTTTTTTTGACATGAGCAATAAAATATAAAAAAAAGTCCAAACCAGCTAGGCTTGGCTCTCCTCCTTGAAAAGCAAAAGTGATATGATCTCCAGATATAAGTTCGCAAAATGTGTTTTCAATAATTTTTTTGGCAACTTCTTTGTTCATAAATCCAAAAGAAGCATTGCTACGCAGAGCTGCCACATCGTGATAAAAGCAATATGTGCAGCGCATATTGCACAAGGAGGAAGCTGGTTTTAGCATTAAAGTTAGATGTTTCATAAATTTGCAACACTCAATGTACATCTCCATCGTCTTACGCCATTTTTTTCAAAAGACTCAGCTTCAAACCCACATTTACGATAAAAATCAACTGCATCATCATCGGTTTCTAATTCAATCGGCAGTTTAAATTTTTTCTGTAACATAGAAAGCATCAATCCTCCAATACCTTGACCCCGGCGTTCTTCAATAACAGCAATGTTAGCAATGTAAATTACTGCATCATCTCTGATGTAAAACTCTACTATTCCACAAATCTGCTCTTTGTCTACTATCCCCCATAACTTTCGTTCGTTGTTACTTTTACAACGTTCTACGATTCGGGCAATTGCTTCGGCTGACGCTGGTTGCCATAAACTTAATGATAAAACGTGTTGAACGGCCGTTTCGTCGATTCTCGGTTTTAGATCTGTGAATGTTCGTGCGGTTTTTGGCATTAACTCACCTTCAGATTTTATTTTACTATGTAGCTCAACTATATCACACTTGTAAGCACTTGCAAATCAGTTAGTTGCATTTTTGTGAGATTTTATGATATGCTACAAACGAAAAAGGCAAAGAGGGGCATCACATGAACAAACTTTTAATTGTAGATGGACACAATCTTTTATTCCAGATGTTTTTCGGTATGCCGTCTAGAATAATAAATAAGCACGGCAAAGCAATACATGGAACACTCGGCTTTATAGGTGCACTAAGAAAGATTATCAACCTTACAGCATCAACACACCTTATAATAATTTTTGATGGAGATCACGAAAACACTCGTGCAGAAACAGACCCCAATTACAAAGCAACCCGTATAGATTATTCGGAAGTCCCGGATGAAGTAAATCCATTTTCACAACTTGAAGATATTTACGCTGCACTCAATTTTATGCAAATAAAGCATTTTGAAACAACAGATTTTGAAGCTGACGATGTTATAGCAAGCTATGCTCTTACATATGAAAACGATATGAAGGTGGTCATTTCATCCTTCGACAGCGATTTTTTTCAGCTGATTAGCAACAATATATCTGTCTTGAGATATCGTGGTAAAAAAACTGCAATTTGTGATGCTGCATTTATAAAAGACAAGTACGGCATTTTGCCCGAGCAGTATGCAGATTTTAAATCGCTAACAGGGGATAAAGCCGACAATATCAAAGGAGCCAACAAAGTCGGAATAAAAACTGCAGCAACTTTGCTTAATCAATTTGGAAGCTTGCAAAACATAATAAGCAAGCCAAATGAAATATCAAAGTATCGTATTAGAGAGTCGATATTACAGAGCAGTCAACAGCTGCAAAATAACTATAAATTGATAAAGCTGGAGAATAATGTGGTTTTGCAGTTTGATTTAGACAGTCTTTTATATGCAAATAGTAACTTTGTAACTACTGAAGTATTAAGAAGTATAAAGCTTTACCCATAAACAAGTAAGACGAGTTAAAATAAAAAGCATCTTGCAGAAAAACTTCCGCAAGATGCTTTTTATTTTGTAAAGATATCAGATTACTTATTCATAGCATCCAATTTAAGCAACATTTCCCATTGGGCATCTGTTTGCTTTTGTACTTCTTCGATCATCCACTCGTTACCAGGTTGGAACATGTGGCTGAAACGGCCTTGAACTTTTAGGTATTCTGCAACCGGAATTTTATTTTTCGGTTGGTAGTTTACTGTTAAGTTACCGTCAATTATTTCATATAATGGCCATACGCAAGTTTCAACTGCAAGCTCGCACATATCCATTAGTTTAGATGTTTCGTATCTCCAACCACGTGGACATGGTGCTAAAATATTCATGAAAGCTGCGCCTTTTGTGTATAAAGCTTTTTCAGCTTTTTCGCTCATGTCTTTGAAGTTTTTAAGTGGCAAAGTTTGTGCTACATATGGAATATGGTGACCCATCATGATTAATGTAAGGTCTTTTTGGCGTTGTACTTTACCTGGAATAACGCTACCTGCTGGAGAAGTTGATGTGTTTGCGAAAGTAGGTGTAGAGCTTGAACGTTGGATACCTGTGTTCATGTATGCGCCATTATCGTAGCATACATATACCATGTCGTGTCCGCGTTCCATTGCGCCAGAAAGTGCTTGAAGGCCGATATCATAAGTACCGCCGTCACCGCCGATGGCGATGAATTTTGTATCAGGCACTGTTTCGCCTTTGCGTTTTTTTGCATTATATGTTGCTTCTACACCAGATACAGTTGCAGCAACGTTTTCAAATGCACTATGGATGAAAGAATCTTTCCAAGCAGTGTAAGGATACAAGAAGCTTGAAACCTCTACACAGCTTGTTGCAGCAGAAACTACTGCATGATCCTCTGGTTTAAGTGCGCGCAAAATTGTACGAACAACAGGAGTTGCTCCGCAGCCAGCGCACAGTCTGTGTCCACCAGTAAATCTTTCGGGGCGTTTTGCCCACTCTTTTAAATTATAAGCCATGTTGTACTAGTCCTCCCTTACGCCCAGATAGTTGAATACTTCTTTAACTTTACCTGTTTTAACAATTTCCTGAAGCGTATCGTAAACAACATCAATATCGTCTGTTTTAACATCACGACCACCAAGACCATAAATGTAGTTGATCATTTTAACGTTTTCAGAACGGCCATACATTGCAGAAGTAACATCTGTAAATAATGGGCCACCTGCACCGTTTAGTGAGTCAGCTCTGTCCATGATAGCAACAGCTTTACATTTTGATAAAGCAGCAGCAATTTCTTCTACAGGGAAAGGCCTAAACACGCGGATTTTAACAAGGCCAGCTTTTACGCCTTGGCTTCTTAGCTTGTCTACTACGTCTTTCGCTGTACCTGCTGTTGAGTTAATGATAACGATTGCAACTTCTGCATCGTCCATTTTGTACTCTTCAAACAAGCCATATTTGCGGCCTGTTAATTTTTCGTATTCAGCAGCAACTTCCAAAATTACTTTTTTAGAAGCTTTCATAGCTTCAGCTTGTTGACGTTTTGCTTCAAAGTAGTATGATGGCAATGAAAGAGGGCCCATAGACATAGGGTTTTCTTTGTCCATCAAATGGTATGGAGGGTTATATTTGCCAACGAATTTTTTAACTTCGTCGTCTTCAAGCAATTCAATATTTTCGATTAAGTGAGAAGTGATGAAGCCATCGTAACACACCATTGTAGGAGTCATTACGTCGGCATGTTCGCCAATTTTAACAGCTTGTAGGAAGTTGTCGTATGCTTCTTGGTTATTTTCGCTGTAAATTTGAATCCACCCGCTGTCTCTTGCACCCATAGAGTCTGAGTGGTCGCAGTGGATGTTGATTGGGCCAGATAGTGCACGGTTGATTGTCGCAAGAGTGATTGGTAATCTGTATGAAGATGCGATGTATAGCATTTCCCACATCAGAGCCAAACCTTGTGCGCTTGTGGCTGTCATAGAACGGCCGCCAGCTGCTTGTGCACCGATACATGCGCTCATTGCGCTGTGTTCTGATTCTACAGGTACAAACTCAGTATCAACAAGGCCGTTTGCTGCGTATGTTGAGAAGTACTGAGGCACTTCTGTAGATGGTGTGATAGGATAGGCTGCTACAACGTCAGGATTGATTTGCCTCATGGCGGTAGCAACTGCCTCGTTACCGCTTAATTTTTCTCTAATCGCCATTTTACTCAGCCTCCTGTTCTATAGCGTCGAAAGGACATACTGCTTTACATACTAAGCAGCCTTTGCAGAAATCGTAGTTGAAACCTTCGATTTTGCCTTCAGCGTTTACAGGTATAGAAGAATCTGGGCAAACTGGTGCGCAAAGTAGGCATTGTTTGCATTTTTCTTTAATCCATACAGGTTTATCAGTTCTCCAGTCGCCTGTTAAAAATTCTTCGGCATTACCAGGCTTAAATACATGGCTGCCGTGAGTCATTTGTTGCCAAGTGAGTGTTGCAACGGTTTTACCTATATTCATAGCCCTTTCACCTCCGATATTGCACGCTTAAGTGCGTTCATATTACCTTCAATAA
>Ga0123355_10002609_pt1 | contig 25568 bp, 43 predicted proteins | sample TergutEmb28metaG_3_FD_89872 | JGI IMG/M metagenome (GOLD analysis project Ga0123355, IMG submission 89872) | Embiratermes neotenicus P1 segment gut microbial communities from Petit-Saut dam, French Guiana - Emb289 P1 | ecosystem: Host-associated > Arthropoda: Insects > Digestive system > Gut ...
GACATGTTAGTCCAAGGACGAAACGTCAAACCAATCACTCTCTCAGTTTTCACAGTTTGGCTAGAGACGAAAACAGACACGGCTGGTTGCCGTGCCTGTGACCGTAAATACATTGTAGGAGGATGTAGGATGGCATATTGGATAGATGGAGAAAAGCAGTCATATATCAAAGAATTGCAAGACATTATGAGCGGAGAATTGCATTTTGGCGATATTGACAATTTGAAATTCCATGTTGATTTTCTAACCGACAAGGTTGACTCCATGCAAAAACTTGTAGACGAAACAGCGCAAAAGCAAATTACAGACACCGAAATTGTCACTATCGCAAATCAATTCAAAGACGAAATAGAATTTTATGAGTGTTTCATTAAATGGGCAAAACCTATTGTATCGGGATTCGAAATTATGCATATTAAAACTTTCGCAGAGGGCGATTTGAAAGGTTATGCTCAAGGCCGCATTCATTTATTCAATACGGGATGTTCACATGAGTTTCTGTATCGGATAGATGACCCTGAAAACGGCAACAGCGATACGTTGGTTAGCATTGACCACGGATATGTGAATAATCGAATTGACGAACTGTGGAGCGAAATTGAAACGGAAATAAAAGAGTTTGTAAAAACATCGTAAACGTAAATTTGAATGTAAAGGGAGTGCTTATAAGTATATCTAAACGAGTTGTCAAAGGGGGAACATATGAACATAAATTTACAAAACAGTATCAACAATCAAAAAAACTTGGACATCCATCCAAAATGGTGGGAAAACAAATCGAACCGCGAGCTGATAGAGGGTCTTGTTGATAAGGTTGCCAAATGGACGAAAATGATTGAGAGGATAGAAAATTACGACAATAAAACAGAACATGAGTTGTCTTTAGTTGCAGATTTACGCAAATACATCCGAATAGTTTCGCAAGACTTGCCGTGTGAGCCAAATGAAATCAAAAAATATCTTTGCGGCTTGTGGAATTACGAGTATCCAAAACAAGGATGTCTTCCAAGCTTCTACACATGGGTAAGAAAAACCGTTTCCCTGTCCCAAATTGTGTATCTCAAACCATATTCAAAGCTTTCACAAAAGAAAATCAGTCATTTCATAGCGTTGATTAAATCCGGTGTATCTCTGCCTCCGTTAGTATGCCTTAACGACGAATTGCTTGATGGACACCATCGTTATCAGGCTTACAAAAAATGTGGCTGTTATGACGGCATTGATATTTATATCAATGGTTAATAATCAACAAGGATTTCATTTTAAGACTTGGAGGAAAAGTGGTGCTTAACAGATTGATTACGGATTGTAATAAAGAAATTGTGAAGTACAAAGCAGGGAAGCGTAGCTACCCTCATTGGGCTGACCATGTTTTGCTTCCTTTAATAAGGGACATTGGTTGTCGCCTTGAGCTTGAGTATAAGGTAAGCGGCCCCTTCGGTATGAGAACACAATGCTACATATCTCTAATGGATGAAAACAACGATACCATCTATATAATTTCAGTTGTGCCATATTTCCAAAAGTGTGGAACATTCATTGAAAGCATACATTACGACACGGGCGAACTAAAGGAAGGGTGCATTGCGGACCTTAATGGCTTTAACTATATAACAGCCCCGCTGCCAAATGAATATGACGAAATTATACGCTTGATGAAAGAGCGTGTAGAAGTTGATATAGCATGAAGCGTGAGTTTCATCCGAGGGGGTTATCATGGTTTATATAAAAGGGAATGGGCAGACGATTACGTTGTTGAACGTTTTTTGTTTCTGATAATGGAGAGCCGAAATAAAACTAAAAACGAGGAGGCATTTTTTTTATGAAATTACGTGATCTTCTTAAGGAACTGAACAATAACCCAAAAGACATAGACTTGTACCATTGGGACCATGAAGAGGAAAGCGCGACAATGGTTGAAGTTTCTTTGAAAAATTTCACCGAGGATGGTTTAACGGTATTTAAGGCAACTCTTGATATGGAAGTAGTGCACGTTAAAGACGAAAGCGATACATGGATTTTGGTCTGGGTCAAAGGTGCCCATCGTTCTCATGTCGAGAGCCTGGCCCTATCACATGCCGGTCATTGCTCTCTGGAAAATTATAATAAGTGGTTTACGAAAGATAAAGAAGGGGGGCATCTCTAAATGATGGAAACAATCATAAAAAAATATACCTGTGGTTTCTGCGGTTTCATGACCATAGTACACGGAGACGGTATTTTTACCGCAGATACAAAAGAGCGAGCCCAGGAACATGAAGATAACTGTTTCTATGACCCGCGGCATAAAAAATGCGCCACTTGTACACATAGAGCAACGTCTCACTTTAGCAGTGATGGTGTTTGCGTTTTAAGAACCAATGAAGCAGAAAACATTGAAAATGGATTTTTTATATGCGTGGGTGTCGGTGATTCATGCAGAAAATGGGCTTTGAACACTAGGCCAACACCGTGGTATGAACACAAAAACAAGCGCGAAAGCATTTATATTGAACAAACGCCGGTTCATTGATTTTAAAGTAAAAACTAGAAAGGGGCCATCAAATGGCTAATTATTATGGCAAGAGCAGAACAAATTACTTCACCGTTACCGACGTAGAAAAGTTTGCCGACATTATGAAACACCTATCCGGTGAGGGCGAAGTCGCATTCTATGAACATAAAACCGACAAAGGGAAATACATGTTTTATTGCGAATGCAATTTAATCGGCTACACTGCCGACCCCGATGAAGATGATAGCTGCGATGAAGCACACGATAAAATGATAGAAGAACTTCAAAAAATCCTGCCGGACGGTGAAGCCATCATCTTGACCGAAGCCGGAAGTGAAAAAATAAAGTTTATTTCGTGTACTGCGACCATCATCACCAATTCGAAAATCAAGTATGTAAGTTTAGACGGCATAGCGCTTGCTACAGCGCGTGAGATGCTACAGAATCCCGATTATACAACTGTGATGGATAATTGAAGTCAGCGTAAGCCGTTGTATTGTAACTTGTTTAATGAGGTTGGCATATGCCGATAACCGCACAATAATAATTGTTGGAGGAGTTAAAAGGATGGTAAACGTAAAAAGAGATACAACACGGGATTTATTTAACGCTGTTTTACAACTGGTAAAGGCCAACGGGTGTTACGCAAAAGCTGAGGTTATCATGGATTACCATTTACCAAACGTTTCTGAAAGCAATATCCGTGAAGACATAGAGCTGTCGAATTACCGCTTTGACTTCAACGCCACGGCGCAGTTCGGCGGTTCGGAAGGCATCTATATTGACTGCTATCTATCCGGCGAATTTACGGAAGATGAGCGGAAAATCTACAATTTCAACACAGGCTCCGTCAAAAAGGAAATACGGCGACATATTGGTACATTTAAGACCCTAAAAACTGACCTTGATTCGATGAAGATAATGGGTGAGTTATGCGGGTCTTTAATTTATTTCGCAAGCGAATATGTAAATAAAAATATTGGCCGTTATACGCCTCTCCAACAGCTTATTAAAGAGCAACGGTTCAGCAATTGCAACTCATCACGAAACCAATATATATCAAAATTCGCAGAAACAATGGACTCAAGCGGAAAATGCGAAGAGTGCGCGGGCAAATCGTGTCGTGGGAAAGAGGGCGGATGTCTTGAAGGAAGAATAAACTTTATTACGAATAATGTCAGTAGGCATTGTACCACTACACGGTATGAAGGAGATTCCCGTAACCAGTATTTTACGATACTTGATGGCTCAAACAACGCTAATAGCGACTCATTCGCTGTGTATGTAGATACTCTGATGTCTGCTTGTTCTGAACTGACCATATATCAGGTCATAGGATATGTGTTTGTTTGGCTCTATACAAGGGAGCAGGATTTCAAACCGGATTAATGGTGTTCCAAAGCCGAATAAAACATGGATACGATTAAAGAGGAGGAAATTATAATGGGGCAAATAAGTGTTGATGTAAACAATGGCGGCATTATGACTCTCGTACAAGATAAGCACGATGGAAGCATAACGCTTTCATCTCCCGGTTCTGAGTATCGGATAAGCCCTGGCGAATTGGTAATGCTTATGAACTATTATCGAAACTGCAAATCGGGGTGCGAGGAGTCTGACTATATTCAAAGTCAAACGATAAAAAGTGGAACGGAAAGAACAAAATTTGTACTGAAATGCGGAAAACTTTTGAAAGCCGCAAAACCACATTTGGTTTCTTGCGAATTAAAAAAGGGTGAGGAAATCTCCGTAAACGAAAACAATAGACAATATGAGTGCTATATACCTAACGATGAGTATGTCGTTATAACTTGCGAAAACGGCTTTCATTATGTGTTGCCCGTTGAGGGTAATAGCTTGGGGGCAATTGCAGAAGAAATTTTCCGCAGCATGGCGCACAAGTGAGGTGACAAATGGAAAAACATCATTACCAATGCAAAACGTGCTACCACACATTTGATATCGGGAAAGTGAGAGTTGACGATGATGGGCGCGAATGCCAGCGATGTCTGTTCTGTGAGTCGTGGAATTATCATTTAACCAACCTTTCAGTGACTTTTGTTGAAAACAGCATATATCGCGTTGAATATGTCTCACCAACTCTTGGCATTACCTTGTTTAGTTCCAAAGACAGTACAGAGGTATATCGCGTTTTTTATCGGATGCAGAACTTAAAGTGGGATGTGTTCCAAAATATTCTAGCGGAAGAACCCGATCATGAAGTAAGGTTATATTTAAGCGATGAACCATGCATGATGAACGGGTTTAAGCCGCTGGCGGCAGAATGTGAGGAGACCATTTTAATATGTCAGATGTTCTGAAAGGTAAAACAATTTTAGCGGAAATAAGCGAAAACGACATTGGCTGCCTGGTTATTGTAGATAACAAAGATGTTGACGCTACAGCTGACGCTATTAGGCTGGCTCGCAACATTTGGCTTAATCACGAAGACAGCGACGAACATATGGATTTATTATCTGATCAGATAGCCTACATTCTTGATGGAAGAAACATAGTTTATTACATGCCAGATTTTGAGGAAGTTTAGCCATACTACTTGGTTAGGAGTTGAATAAGTTGGAAAAATTTTATCTGCCCGTTATTTGGGAAGAATGCGGTGTCGTTGAGGTAGTAGCAAACAGCCTTGAAGAAGCCATTGCGTATTTCAAGGAAAACACTTTCGACATAGAAACACCACATGAAAAACATTACGTTGAAGACAGTTTCTGCTTATCATCTGAAGATGTAGAAGGATTAAGACTAATGCAGGAGGATGAAAAAAAGCTCAGAGAACGGCTTTAAACCTCATACAGTCTGTTAAGGAAAATGCTTGATGAGAGCTTTCTACCAAAAAATAAGGCCTGCATAACTAGCAATATTAATTTGCATTGGAGGTAAGCGATGGAAACTAAAAAGCATGTGCTTTGGAGCAACCTCAATCTTGATTTAGACGATTGGGAAAGTGGGCTTCGTGAGCATTACGAAATAAATAATCTGTCCTATGATGATTATGAGGAAGAAGACCACTACGGTACGATGTGTGAATTAAACAGCATGTACTTAGATGATGAGCGCGCCAACTTAAACAAACAATTGAGTGGCTTAATCATTGTCATAGCTGATTTGGGTTTGTGGCACGGCAGACGCACAGGCTACAAATTAATAACCAGTGGAAACATATCTGATTGCTTGAATGACAGTAATTGTAATCACTGTGAATGGTATGTTGACGAAAAAGGCGAGATGCGTTTTACAGGCCATCACCATGACGGAACAAACCATTATTTTTATCGCGTGGTTAAACCAACTGCTTCTGATGACCATATTGAGCAGCTTACGAATGCCTTGTACTTCGGCGAAACCGAAAAAGCGGAAAAGCTGATCAAGCGGCACACGAATAGGTTGGGCGATTATATCGGCGATATTTACGGATGGAGGTTTCCATATCGGCGTAAATCAACAATGTCAGCTTAATATTGCGGAAGGATGAAAAACTATGGATAAGGATATGCTAAAAGTTTATATTGTCTTAAATAACGGGACGATAGAATCCATTTATTCAGAAGACGGAAATATGCCAGTTGTTGTACTGAATATGGATGCTGCACATAATGAACCAGGTGAAATCCGTAAAAATATTGAGCAATGGAGGCAGCACTTACGGAATGAAACATTCACAGGGGGCACTGGCACTCTATTCGAAATAGAACCTTGGGACGCTACGGAACTACTGTAACTTTTGAAATTACTACACGAAACCGCGGAGGCATTAAGCCTGAAGGCGGTTTTTTTGATTGGGATTTATTATGTTTGAAGAATTGCGGCAGGATTTGCGCAATGAATCATCTGAAATAAGCAATCCGGTTGTCGGCGAACCCACGCGGGTTATGGACAGTAAATAAAAAACATGGAGGTGGTATATGAGCCTATGGGAAGAAATAAAATGTGTCCATTTTGATGAAGAAGAACAAAAGTGGCTCGTAGATGCCTGGCTAACCGATGGAGGCGTGGAAGAAGGCAAGGTTATCGCAAAGCTGGATTTGCAACGCAATGTCGAATATCTCGACGAAAGAGCAAAAGCAGATTCCTACGCTCAGGAAATCATTGAGATCGCCCGATTCGATATTTTGGCAGACCGTGCTTATGAATTATACACCAAGGATTGGTGTGAAAGTCGTGGATATGACCTAACGGACTATGATTTAGAGCATGGTTTTAATGGTGAATCGTTCGTCTGTTTTGATGAGTTTACGAATACGGAGTTCAGAGATGCAGAATATATGAGTCGCTTGCTTGATGGAAATATGGATTTATGGCTTGAGATTGTAAATAAGCAACGGCATAATCCACTGTTTCCTTCTAACAAAGATAATTTTAACAACAACAAAAACGCACTCATATTAAAATTGAAAAGGGGGCTTTATCTTGCCGGGTTAATTATACAAGTGGCAGGTCTCATATGTTTTCATATGGATTTCCATAGGCCAATCGCTATCACTGTTGTAAGTTTAATAGCAATAACGGCCAATGTGGAAGAGGTTGTAAAAAGCTATAAAAGGAAAAACAGGATAGCGTTTGTGCTTGGCATAACATGCATTCTATCTTTGATTTTTTGCGTAGTTTTATTCTTGAATGGAGGCGACCGATGAACGATTATTTATACGCAGTAAAGGACAAAGAAAACCTTTGCAAAAAACGCGATTACGCTATGCTGACGCTTGAGGGAATATCGCTTTACACAAACGAAACGGCAGATGATTACGTTGCACAAGGTTATGAAATCCTTAACACGGAGCAGTTCCGAACCTTGTGGGACGAACACTGGGCGGTATATGAGAGCGAGTTATGCGGAAATTGGAAAGAAATTACTGCTGAAAGATACGACGAAATGTTAAATGTTCTGCCGCCCATGCAATGGACTAATGGCGGCTTTTTTTTATCGGAGTTGTACGACGGTAATATCGGGTGTTTTTTTCAAGAATGGTTTGGAAAGCATTACGAGTCAATGCAAAATATTAAAACCAAACGCAGCAATATACTGGACGAGCTTCAAGCTTGCATAAAAGAAGGTAAAGTTGAGCCTTTAGCCGACGACAAGTAGAGCTAAATGTTTTCACTACCATAAATTTTTGGAAGGAATGACGATGTTTATGAGAGAAATTAAAGTCAAATTATTTGCCCATGAAAACGACAGTTATGTGGAGTTGTACAAGGTCATCTCTGGCGATACGAAAATCGAATATTTTGCCAGATACACCTATGGCGGCGATGACGGCGAATGGTATTTCGTGGCCGACCCACTCGGTTATTGTGAACTCGACCACGCATGTAACACCGATTATCTTTTCATCGTTTGCGATAAACGCGGCAAAGAGCTGTTCAGAGACAGCAACGGTGAAGTAAAGAACCCGTTCCCACCACTGGAAAGGAAAGCGAATTTAGCGTGGCAAGAAGTAGTGGAACAATATCCATGCACACGGGAAGGTCTAAACGATTGGCTGCTCTCATTCTTAACGAAAGAAACCGCAGAAACAAAACTTAAAGATTTACCGTGCCATGAATCCAATTGGATACATGCTTGGCGCAACAAAGGAAGCAAAGAAGTAATCCATACGTTTACCCATCTTGGCGAAAATTACTGCATCTACAAAGTCAATATGGCTCACAAATATTGTGATTGTCAATGGGCTTCCTATTACGCCGGGTATGAAGTCATGGACGAGTACACCGGTTATATCCAATGGTTTGGAGACCAATTCGATGCATCAAGCAGAGGTCCGAATTACAGCGCGAACGAAGCCGGCAGGTTGGTGGAAGAGATGTTAAAAACCGTTTACCCGGACAGATACACACTTTCATACCTCAATCGCACCCAGTACGCAGATTATGAACAAAAGCTAAATTACAGGCAAGCGGCCGATGCACTGCTCAAGAAAAATTATGACAGGGCATATGTTCATCAGGTGATTGCTAACGAAAAAGAGCATAAGACCTTCTATGACAATTTTACGGAACTTCGTAAAGATTATCCCAACGCGGTTATGGACTTGGGATTCCGGTATTGATTAGAGATTGGAGTGGCAGATATGGAACGGAAATACAAGCTTGGTGTTGACCTAATCGGCAAAGATAGCCTTTTGGACGGTTTTACGTTCGAAGAAGTCATCGACGCTTTGAATTGCAATGAAGCGGTAATTGATGAAGCCGTCGTTCGCCGTGTGGTAAATGAAATGCTTGAAGAAAACATAACCAATATGTACGAACTCCTTAACAATAATGTCATGGAAATAATCAAGCGCGCAACATAAATAAGATATTCCAAATCAGGAGGTTGATTATGGAACAAACAGAAATATTGCCCGACATTGATTTGCAAGTTTGTTTAGGAATCATGCGCCTCCGTGAATTGGAGTTTGATAAGCTATCTATGGAGCGCATGGTTTCGATAATAGAACTTGGTGCAATTTGCAGAGGTTATCAAAAAGAGTTCAATAATAATCCGCTTATACCTGTTATATGCCATAAAAAAATCGAATTTATTCTTCAGGCAAAAACAAAAGCGGATTTAAGTGAAATTCTGTCGCTGCCGAGGGTTCGTTATAACTTTTCTGAAGTCGTACCTGTTGGCAGCTATCATCTCGAAGAAGAGGAGTTATTGATTTGGTCATTAGCTTCTCTTTGGTGCGGCGGCCCGCTGAATCAAGAAGGCTTTAAGCGTTATATGAAATTGTTTAATAAATTTTACCCGGAATTTGCAAAAGAAATTGGTGTCACTGGATTCGAGTAACCCGACCGACAATATCAAAAGAGAGGAGTGCGCGCAATGAAAATAACAGCAGCATACGAATACCAAGAATCATACATTCCGCCACGTTGCCGAAAACCCCGTTACAGGAAAATAAAAAAAACAATGTCGGTGAATATTCGTGAAATCACGTCATCGGAATCCCCGGTTGCCATGATTGTCACCGATTACGAAACCAGAGACAGCGTATATGGTATTTGTGACATACCATATCGGTGGTACAAAAACAAACTTTATAAAGTGTACAGGCATCAAAGCGGTTCAAACACAGGTAATTTGCATACGATTGATGATGTTGTATACGACATTAACCGGTACGGTTACGGTTATCCCTATGACACAGATGAAAAACAAATAAAATCAGACATTAGGAAAGCAGCAAAACGCTACCTCATAATCGACGGTGAAATTCATCGAGCGGTTGGGGAGCCAAGATACTGTATCTATACATTTGGATTAGGGCATAACCACGGCGGTTCCTCGTTCTCCATCGACGAACATTACAACGGCAATGTCGGTAAAGAACGCTATTTCAATGCGTTACAACGTAAAGAAGCCATATTGTTTTTCAACAAAACAGCATTAGGCAGAGGCGACACTAAAAGCGCAAATGAAAATCCGGTTGACAACATAAAAGTCCTGATTCCTGAAGCGGTCAAATGTCGTCCCCAAAAACAGCATGGCAATGGCTGCGATTTTTTAAACAGCCTAGAATCCGTGATAACAGGCTCAGCAAGCAAAGCGGATTCCGGCTTAATGGTAATGGCGATGGGAATGACCGAATTAAATAAAACCGGAAGCTGACAGTTAGACAAAATTGAAAGGGTCTTTGCATGAATGATTCAACGATTACATTTATAGAAAAAGAAGCATTTGAGTCATCTCCGTTGCCGACACAAGCTAGGGGATGTATGTTAATCCCCGTTTTTATGTTAAAAGGCGGCAATGAGTATTTTGTAATCAACCGAAACCAGGATAAAGAAGAACATTATGATACCGAGCATATCAAAATGAAGTTAATTGAAACCAAAGGCGCATATTTCAAATTATATGGCGGTTTCGACGACCCATACAGCTTGATCCAATGGGTGAGGAAAAAGAAATACTCGTTTGAAAGTAGCAGTGAAAAAGGCAGGGTTTTCAACGATGTAGCGTCATTATTCAATGATTGCAGGAACAACGATAGATACGGGAAAGGGTTCGTTGATTTCGGTGGGAATATACGTGAGGTTTCATGTGCCTTTCAATATCGGATATATGACGTTTCTATGGTAGAAGCTCTGAAGGAACAAATAAATAAATTGCGATAAATCAGCAGGCGTTTGGTTGATTAACGAATAATTTAACCAAATGCCCGTTTAGCGAGGAGATGCATCGAATGAAAAAAAAGAGAAAATTTAACGATATTAACGAACATGGTGCAAGGGTCAGCAGAGATATAGAGAAATTAAAGGATGTAAAAGACCTTACAAGCGTCATGTATGGCAAATGTTCAGGAAATCATATTTCTGGATACTTCGTTCAGATTTACTCGAAAAATCCGGATGAGGTTGCTGGTATGGGCTTTAACACGTATACAAAAGCAGGTGCCAAACATTTTGCACAATTAATAGGAGAGTCTCTAGGAATTCCTGTGGAATCAGATTGGGATTAAGCAGCACACGAAACCAGTATTAGTTTTTATATGGAGGTTACAACTTTGAACAAGATAGACAACAGCGTTTAATGTTCCCGGAAATGTACGCAAACAGTTAAAAGGAGGAAAAACGGCATGGGAATGTGTTATTGGGTTTGCGAAGGTATTGGATTTGAACAAAGTAAAATCCTGCCCCTTATGGATGGTGACAAGCTAAACGAGTTGTTCAGCGAAGTACCGGGGGGTGAATGTGAAAACGATTGTGGATTTAATGCGATGTCAAATGATAAGAAAGTCGAAGCCGTGATGGAGTTCATTGATGACTCTGACTTCAACGATAAGTTGCCTGAATTACTTCAACACAAGGATAACAAGGGCGTTTTATGTACCGCGAATGACAATGACGGCCAGTATTTCCTTCTGTACTCCCCAAGATACCCGTGGAATGAAAGCGGCGGTTTTACGTCACAAGATGAAGTCGTCAAATACTTTTATGACTTGCTGCGCCCATTTTGCAAGGATAGTGTAACGGATGAAGAACTGTTCGCCGTTATTGATGTGGATATTTACGCTCATGGTTGCGGTTAAACATTTATTAATATAACTATCCAAATCAAAAAAAGGGGATAAACATATGAAAATATTAAATCTTGTCATACAGCTTAATAAGGGATTGGATAAATCTGATATAAGCGTTGTGTCATATTCCATCCGCAATGATGTTATATCGGCGGAAGCGGCTTTACACGATGCCGTTCAGGACTTTATTAATTCCGGTACTGAGGAATCAATATCGGCATTAAATTACGCCTGCGGAAACTTTAACTGGGGCGATGTCATGTCAAGCGTTCCCGAAAATTATTTTATCAGCCGGGGCCTTATCCCGTTGACCGACCAAGAAAGCATCGACGTATTTGTCTGCCATGATGAAGTGTTGGACGATAGAGGAGGCTTGCATGATTAAAAAATATCAATGCCCCAAATGCGGCGAAAAAACTTTTTCATCAACCGCTTATGTGACCCAGGATTGGATGCTAAACGATCATGGCGAGTTCATGGAAAGCATAAGCAACTGCATTGATGTTACCCATCGCCCGAATGACGATGTTTTATGGCAATGCCTTAGCTGCGAATATAACGCTACCGGTAGTAAGTTCCGCGTTGGGGGTGACTAAAATTGAGCCAAATAAAAATAACGCAAATTGATACCGGGTATATCATTGAAAATGATAAAGGCTGCCTTGAGCTTTCTTGGGCCGATTTTTGCGGTATCGCAAAATACACCGATGAACGCGATGCCCGTAACGAAATTGAGGAATATTTATCCGACTACGACGATGAATCCGCTAAAAAATTATTTGGCAGGATACGGGAAGAAGTAACCGGTGACACGGAATTAATAAACAGAATCATAGCACGGCTAATAAAAATCCGCATAAATAAGGAAACGACGGATGACATCCATGAAGCGATTGTATCCGAATGCGGGTAAGGAGGGCAGTTTGTGGAACAAAATAATTTAGAAGGTGAAAGGCTACCGCACATAAACGAAACGCTGCCTTTGCCTTTTCAGGATGGTGATGCAATGCAATTCGTTTATAAGGGTAATACATTCCAACCGATAAGAAATCTAACCGCGGCTGAGAGCGCATTCGAAAACATTGAAAAGCGAACTTACGGCTTTACAAATCCTGTTGTTGTTGATGGGTACCGCCATGATGATTTTTACGCTGTCGCTAAGGAAAATAAAGCTGTTGTGGATCTGTATTTTATGAACGGAACAGTTGTAATCATCCCGCATAGTAGCGGTTTTTTGGAATACGATAGTTCATTACCCCTGTACAAAGGCAAGCTGACTTACTTCTCTGCTTGCTGCGGGAAAATAGTAAATAGCCACAAAGTTGAAGTAAAAGACGGAAACACCATCAAAGGTATCGTAGAGGCAACCGGCGATACTTACTGTCCCCGATGCAAAAGGGATGTTAAGCGAACCGGTGAAGTAAAAAAGACCCCACGTAACGATGATATTGATATAAACGGCAGCTGGGGTTATACATTGGTTTCAAAAAACATTCAAAAAATAAAACCATGAAAGGAAGATTGAATAATGCAAGAAAAACGAATTAGAGAGTTAGTCGAACAATTAAATATTTACCGAGACGAATACTATAACAAAAACAGCCCCAGCGTGACGGATGCGGTGTATGACAGGTTATACGACGAGCTTGCAAACCTTGAAAAAACAACGAGTATAGTTTTATCGAACTCTCCTACACAAACGGTCGGCTACACCGTGGTCAGTAGTCTGGAAAAAGCGCAGCACCCCATACCATTGCTGTCATTGGACAAAACAAAACTGATAAGCGATTTGGTTAAATTCGCCGAAGGACGCGAGCTGCTAATCATGCACAAACTGGATGGCTTAACTCTTAAGCTGGTCTATGATGGCGGCGTATTAACAGAGGCATCCACCAGAGGCGACGGAAACACAGGCGAGAATGTCACGCACAATGTGCGCGCGCTCATCGGCGTTCCGGTTGAAATCCCATACAAAAACCGTCTTGTTGTGACCGGCGAGGGTTATATACTTGATTCAGACTTTGCCGAATTAAAGGAAACTCTGCTTGACAGCAACGGTAAACAATATAGGAACGCCCGAAATCTGGCATCCGGTTCAATCCGATGCCTTGATGCTGAAGTGTGTGCCAAGCGCCGGATTAGATTTACGGCGTTTAACGTGTTGGAGGGGTTAAACGAGGATGACTCAATATCAAACAGCAAGGCATTGAAACTCATCTCTTTAGAGCAGATGGGATTTTCTACTTGTGAATTTATCCTGACACATAGCAATCCTTCGGAAAAAGAAATAAACGAAACAATCATCGGCCTGGATGCTACGTCACATGAAGCCGGGCTTCCCATTGACGGAATCGTTGTCACCTACAATGACATTGCGTTTTCGTTGGCATGTGGCAGAACAGGACACCACAACAAAGATAGCTTAGCCTATAAATTTGACGACGATTTGTATGAAACAGTCCTCCGCTCAGTAAAATGGAACACTACCCGCTTCGGTGAAGTGTCCCCTGTAGCTATTTTTGATACTGTCATTATAGACGGGACCGAAGTATCCAAGGCCAGCCTGCACAATCTGAGCTTCATCGAAGGGCTTCAGCTTAACATCGGCTGCCGTATCCTCATATGCAAAAGGAACATGATAATCCCTCATGTAGAAGAAAATCTTGACAGAGGAATCGGCATTCTTTCGCCCCCGGCCGTTTGCCCTCGCTGCGGTGAGGAAACATCCGTAAATGAAAGCAAGGTTAAAGGCTCGGATACGAAAACCCTGTTTTGTAATAACGAAGCCTGTCCCGCCCGAAACCTTAAAAAATTCGTCCACTTCGTAACGAAGAAGGCGATGAACATTGAAGGTTTGTCAGAAGCCACGTTGGAAAAATTCTTTGACGTGGGTTGGTTACAGACCTTCGCGGATATTTACAGGCTCAACCAATACAAAGATGAAATTCTGACAATGGAAGGGTTCGGCGAAAAATCCTATACGAAAATGATGCAATCCATTGAAAACAGCCGAAATACAACTTTTGAAAACTTCCTTATCGGCATGGATATACCGTTAGTCGGCAGGAACGCAAGCAAAATATTCAAAAAGGTATACGGCGATGACTTGACGGCGTTCCTCGCTGCCGTAAACAGTGGTACAGATTTTACGGCAATACAGGATATCGGTGATGTTATTAACGCGAACATCCATGAATGGTTCAGAAACGCTGAAAACCGCAGTCTTTGGGATGAGCTTTATGGCTTGATGACCTTCGCGAAAGCAGAGCCTGCGGCACAAGCTGATACACCTGATAACCCATTCAACGGCTGTAGCGTGGTTGCTACCGGTACGTTTGAAAATTTCACACGCTCCGAAATCAATGCTAGGTTAGAGGCTTTGGGCGCAAAGGCGGGAAGCTCCGTATCATCGAAAACACACTATGTTATTTACGGTACCGATGCCGGGAGCAAGTTATCAAAAGCGCAATCCCTCGGCGTTCCTGTACTGTCAGAAACTGAGTTCCTGGTCATGATTGATATGTGAGGGGGCAAAAATATGAACTCAACTGAAAGCCCGAAAGTGCTTGAATTAACTGATGAAATGGTCGAGCGAAACGATGAAATTGACAACGCTGTTTATGAGTTAATTCTTACGCTGACCGAAAAGACCGACGACGAATTACCGTGGAACATGGAAATGATAGGCACGGTAACGGACGCCGTCAAAAATTTGCTATGGGAGCAATTCAAGCTGACAGTACGACATCCGGCTGTTGTTACCAATGAAGATGGAAGCCAACACTACTCCGATAACGAGTGGGATGCCGACGAATAAATGCGGATTGCAATTTAATCATTATACAAAGAAAGGGCGGTGCCGAGATTGATCGTCAATTTAAATGACCCGGAATATAACCACAAACATGGACGTAAATCATTTTGTAGCACATGTAAATATTGCATCAATAATTCCGGGCAGAATGTGACCAGTAAAATCATTGCAAAAGTTGACGGAAAAAAGAAAACGATACACCTTAAACATGGTGCGATGTATTGTACATTTGACGGAGTGGTCAAAATAAACCGCAATCATGTTAGATGGTGGGGTTTTTCCCGGGATTGCCCTTTCAATATTTACACCCACACATGCCTAGGCTGCGGAATCCGTATGTGTTCCCCCAAAAAAGTATGCAGCGGATGCAAAAAAAACAATGAAAGGTTCATGTATTAAAATTCAGGAGGGAGCGAAAAATGAGCCATTCTATAATATTTGAAACAATCTTTGTAAAGCTGTCCGATGGCAGGTTGCTCCATCTGGACAGAAGCGGTTGCAACAACGACAATGCCGGGCGCAGTCGGGATGATTTCACCGGTAAGATTTACACCACTGAATCATTGCATGAACGAATAAAACGCTTCCAGCATGATGATGAGCCGACAAGCGATTATCAGTTAAAAATCGGCGGAAAATGGCGCAGCTATTATCAATACGGCGAACATCTTCAAAGGATGTCAAAGCGGGCCTTGCCTTACATGGATTTCGTCAACCAACGAAGGTTTGAAGCATACAGATACGACGGGGCTCAGGTATATAAGCCGGTTGAAAAGATATTTACGGCAAAGGAATTCAGTGATGTTTTTTACAAATATCTTTACAGCGGAGAAGCGTTTGAGTATCGACGATTACTAACTAGGCTTACAAGTGAAAACGAAATCATAAGGGCACTGGACGATAACGAGCCGGTGTCCTTTTTTGTTGGCAAAAACCACAGGAGGCGAGTTCTATGATACATCTACCGCCCGAAATAAACGGATGGGTCTGTACGGATACGGATTGCTTTCAATATCAAAAAGCCTTATCCGAAACCATGTTTAACATGATACAGGCACTTGAAATACCGGATACAGGGTTCATTGTAGTCACGGGAATTATTGATTTGGAAGATTACACCGAAAAGGAAACTGAATTTTTCGTAGCTGCGTACTATGACTCGGTAGCGCATTTGAAAATTGAATATGGGTCAAAATCCAATGGAATAATTGTCGAGTGCATATTTGAATCGTTGCAGCCGATTGATTATGCCTATCAGTTTCCCGCAGCCAATGAAGAGGAAGCCAAGAAAATTGTACATGACATAATAACGAGTTCGTAAAAAAGGAGCGGACAAAATGAAAACCAGTATTTACGAAATGGTAACAACCAGAATCCTTGAGCAGTTAGAAAAAGGTGTAATCCCCTGGCGAAAAACATGGAGAGGCAGTGGGCCTCGTAACTTTGTCACACAAAAGCCATATAGAGGTATCAATACCTTGCTACTGCCATATGGCGGTGAGTATCTCACATTCCTACAAGCGAAGGAAGCAGGGGGATCTGTGAAGAAGGACGAAAAATCCAGCATGATTGTGTTTTATAAGCCTCTGGAGGTAGAGGACAAAACCACCGACGAAGTTAAAACAATCCCCTTCCTGAAGTATTCAAACGTGTTCCACATCAGCCAATGCGAAGGAATCCAGTCCAAAATGGAGCCTATTATACCCGATTTAGAAATTGAACCAATACAGGCTGCACAGGAAATTATCAATGCGTATACCAACCGTTCCGGCGTTCAAATTACCCATGTAGAAGGAAGTAACCGAGCCTTCTACACCCCGTCTACAGATATTATAACTCTACCCGTAATTGGGCAATTTGAAAGCGCGGAGGAGTATTACTCCACCGCATTCCATGAAGCTGCCCATTCCACAGGGCATAAAAGCCGATTGAACCGTATTACAGATACAGCCGCTTTTGGAAGCCAAATATACAGCCGAGAAGAATTAACCGCCGAAATAGCCGCCTGTATGGTTATGAATTTCGCAATGATAGAAATTCCCGAAACATTTGAAAATTCCGCAGCCTATATCAAAAGCTGGAGCCGAAAACTCAAAGAAGATGTAAAAGCCATCCTTACAGCGTCCAGTCAAGCACAAAAAGCCACGGATTTAATTTTAGGAGTTGAAACCGAATAACACGCAATATCACAAGTGGTTATGTATTCATAGCAAAGGCAGGTGACTTATTCTGAATTATATGATTTATGCCAAACACAAAGATGATAAGCGATTCGGCCCGGTTGATTTGCGTAATGGTCGCGTCGGCGTTGGATTGGTGTTTGCGACCCTAATTCCCGACATTGAAAAGGCAAAGGGCTATGCAATGGAGCTGAAAGAAAATTGCCCTGATTTTTCATGGCAAGTCAGAGAAGCCGGAAAATCAAAAATTGTTTTTGATGCACAACGAAACTAGCATAATAAGGAATCTATGCTTCTTGGCAACTAGGAATACCGTGCCCGCATTCAAGTGTATGTTGCTGTAACTAGCAAACGCATTGAAGTCGTAATTAGCATGAAGTGATGGAGGTTAAAATGAAACACTCAAATATTTATTATATTACCAGCCGTAATAAAGAAACCCAAAACTTTGAGTTTGTTGAAGTAAACGGCATAGCGGTAAGAAATTCGCATGGGCTTGATTTGTTCCGTCATAAAGTCGAAGGAAAGTCACATGAAACAGTATTCGAAGGCATGACCGGATACAAAGTATGCGATATTCGCCCTAGCTCAACAGGAAATGATTGTGTTTCAAGTCCCAAGTACATTGATGTATTCCTTGAAACATATCACCAAATCGACAAAATCCACACATATGAAAGAATCAGAAGAAGCCTGGAACAAATGAAAACTGAGGGAAAACTCTCACCACGTTACACCGAGCCTGACAAAAAGCGGCCACCTAAGACCAAGGCAACCAATCCCGATGTGGCATTTTCAAAATGCCTTTACGAGAAAGGCAAAAAACATTTCATTCGCATTCATAATCAAGACGGAGTTCAGCTATTCAAACGAAAAGACAGCGGTAATGGTTCACACTTCACAGTTTATGCGCCGTGCAATGGATGGATGATCACCTTAGGTTCAAACTTTAATATGGACGAATATATAAAAAAGCTGAAGGAAGGCTTAGATATCTATGTGTGGCTTCATGAAACTTTTGAGAAGCAAATCGCTGACCCAAATCAATGGGTAGATATTGGTGTTGCCGAGTACCTTGACCGCAGAGATGAAGCGGATGAACACAACGCTCCGATTAAAGCCGCAAGGGAAGAAAAGCGCATTAAGGAAAATGAAGAGAAGGAAAATAAACACAAAGAACAAATACAAAAGAGAAGCGACAAATACGATGCCTGTATTTCAAATGCAGTAAATGCAATCCGTAATAATGAAGAACTCAGTAACAATGATATCGAAACGCTAACCGGAAATGTTACATCTATCATACTTGAACTCATGAGGGTGTACAACATTGAAATCCCGTTGAAAACGAAGGGGTGGATTAATTCCGCGCTCGTTCGGATTTACCATAAAAACGATGCATACACATACAGCTACTATTCAAAATCAAGGGATTCAAGCGTGTTCATGGATTATCTGAACAAATTAATCAATGCGATAAAGGAGGTGTAACCATGGGTACTGTAAAATGAAACTGAAAGTAAACATAAGCATAACCAATATTAGTAATAAAGGAGAACTACATGAAAAAAATAGCGATTGTTGAAGACCGCTACGTGCGTGATTTGCAAATATACATTGGCGACCCAGAAGGCGTTGATATTGACCCTGATTGGGAGAATAATTTTACTGATGTAAAATACCCTCGTCATTTCATCGGCATATTTGAAGGAGAAACAGACGACAAAGTATTGCGGGAAGCTGCGGATTACGAAGGTGTTCATCCCAGTGTTGTTACTTTAATTGACATTGACGGGGATATCGTAAGTAGCTGAATGCAGTTACCGCATTTATAGAGATGCAACCGGGTTAATGTACCCCATTACTCCTTTATGGAAATGTACTTTCTTATTTATGCAGCAATATCAAAAATAAAATATCTAATTTTTGAATTTTACAGAAGGGAGCTAAATAACTTATGAGATTTGTTGTCAATCGACTGACGATGTTGGATGTAGCCAAGAGTGTAGCCAAAGTTACACCGTCAAATTCTTATTCGAATGTGATTAACGGCGTTTTAATCGAGTGTAACAAGGATACAGGTGAAGTATATTTGATTGCTACCAATGAAGAGGTAAGTATTCAGCAGAAAGTTTTTGCTTCTGTTGTAGATGACGGCACAATGCTCGTCAATGCTCGCCTGTTGGTGGATATGATGTCTAAGCTGGAAGGTGATTCTGTTACCCTGTCGGCAGATAAACCGGAACTGTTGAATGTAAACGGGGGTAGGTGCACATTTAAAATTAACTGCACGTCGCCAAGCAGTTACCCAAAGCCAGTGATGCCTTTCCCAGAAGAAACCGTTTTAATGACAAGCATATGCTCGTTGGCTAAGAGGACTACATTTTTGGTGAAAAAGGATGCTTCAAAGCTGGTGTTGCAATGTGTACAGGTTAAACTCAAGAATAATGCCGTACATGCGGCAGCCAGTGACGGTAATAGAATGATGATTGTAAAAAATTCCGCTGACTCGACCGACGAGCGGGAGTTTCTACTCCCTGGGCATTCGTTACAGTTATTAGCATCGGTATCCAGTGATTCAGATGTATTTGAGGTTGGCGACCTTGGCAAAGAGGTTGTTTTTGTGCGCGGCGACATGATATTCACTATCAAAAAAATGGCTACAGGCAATTTTATGGATACTAACGCCTTAATCAAAAGTCTTAAACCCCTATATACCGCCGTAGCAGATGTGAAAAAATTGAAAGAAGCATTAAATATTGTGTCAATTACGGCACTGTCAGGCGATATCAAAGTTCCGATAAATTTAGTGCTTTCAAACGGTGAGATCATCCTACGGTGTAGTAACGATAATAGCTGCGGTACAAGTGTTCTACCCGCCAATATATCTCAAGACACGCCAGAAACAGGTTTTTATTACGATGTTTCCGCACTTTTGAAACTCTTTCAAGTTGTGGGCGGCAAGGTAAAATTGGAAATTGACGCCAAAGGCTTTATGTTGGTAAAGACCCGAAGTGAAGCTTACTTACAAGGGCCTGTTCATCCACCCGCCAAGGCGGAAAAGCCTGTTATTCAGTCTGCAAACAAGAACGGTTCGCAAAGCGAACAAGGGCATAATAAAGAGCAAGAACGCGCCAAAGGCGCTGAGGAAATGAAAGAGGTTGCTGCTTAATACAATTCTGATGGATGCATGCTTTAGGCGTGTGTTTAACGAGAAGCGATTACCGGCAGTCTCAAGCAAAAAAAAATATATGAAACCAAAAAGGAGATGTTCACATGAACGTAACATTGCTTAAAGGTCGCTTGACTGCTGATCCAATCCTCCGTTACACGAACACAAACCAAATCCCGGTTGCCACTTTTGCAATCGCAGTTCCCCGCCGTCTTATAAAGGACAGGCCGCAAGAAACAGATTTCTTTCAAATTGTTGCATGGCAAGGCACTGGTGAGTTTGTTTGCAGAAATTTCGTCAAGGGCCAACCGATTATCGTTGAAGGTCGTTTGCAACAACGATCTTACACAGACCCTAAAACAAACGAAACTCGCCAAGTTGTTGAGGTTGTAGCTGAAACCGTGGACTTTGCCGGCCACATGCTCAACGATCCCCGAAATAATGCTGCCATTAATGACGCTAACTTTGACCCGCATGCGGACCAAGTTGCGGCGTAAATAATTTTGTTGTGGTAAATGAGCGGGTTTGTCTGGATGTAATCTTCGGGCAGACCCGCACCTCCCTAAAAAAGTCATGAAAATTGCTCAAAATACCTCCATCATATTGACAGTGACAGCATATTATACTAAAGTGGAAGTATGAATCGGCATGAAGTCGATGCTGTTGCGCAGTTTCGCGCAGCGAAACTATCGAGAGGTGACAAAAATGACAGCCACAAAATCAACTTTGAATGTTAAAATTGACAAAAGCGTAAAAGAAAGAGCTGCACAACTTTTGGAGAGCATGGGCTTAGACCATACATCAGCTATTGATATGTATTACAGGCAGATTATAACGGAGCGGCAGATACCGTTTCAGCCTAAGTCTGGACTTTCTCTTGATGAGCAGTTAATAGCTGCTATTAGAGCCAGAAATATTCCGAGCACAACAGTCGAGGTAAATGCTGAAGGTCATATAATCGTTGACAAAGAAAAAGACCCTCAGCTTTACGACTGGGCGGTGAATGGCTGATGGATGTTTTTGATATTTTCATAACCTACGTTAGATGGGAGGGCGATGGAAAACATCGCCCGGTACTGGTTATTGATCGGCAGGATACAGTTTTGTCGGTATTTAATATTACTACCCGATACGAGGAGAAAAGCGAAGCTATCCGAAATAAATATTTCAAAATAAACGATTGGCAACAAGCGGGGCTTGACAAGCCTTCCTATATTGACACTAACATTATCCGTAAACTACCCAAAACCGTATGGGATGGTAAAGCACCTATCGGTAAACTTACAGTGGCTGACAAACAGCGGTTTCTTGATTTTTTGCCATACTAAATAAACAAAGAGTTCCTTTGCGGTAAAGCCGCAAATGAGATTAAACGACTTATAGCATAGTAAACGTATGCCCCATCAATTACCTTCAAGGTAGGTGATGGGGCTTTTTACGTCCATTTCAAATAAAGGAGTGTTATACATGGTTGCTATCAACAAAAATGAACCCATCAACTTGGACAATATCCCGCCTGCGGATTGGGAGCCGTTTGCAGATGAAGATGAACTTGCAGATGACGGTACAAAAACTCCCGTAACTCAAACCCCTGCACCGCAACCAGCCAAAACGGAAGCGCAAACACCCGCGCCGGAAGAAAACCAATCAGCGGCTGTAACCGTTGAAGCTCTCAGCGATGTTGAAAATACCGCAGTAGCTGAATCTGACAATCTGCCGGCAGCTACCGCTGATACCACAAAACCTAAAGAAACAGGAAAAGCCAAGCCGAGTTTTAATGAAAAACTGCCCGTGTTCGATTACTCAGGAGCATTGGAAGATATCGAAGACGGGTCTCAAACCTTTGACGAGCTGCGCATGGCCAAGGCCGCCGACTTTCCTGAGTTGGAAGACGGCAAGCGTGTGAGTTGGACCATCGAGTATGGCAAAATTACTAAAAAAATAAATGACGAAAAAGAAGCGAAGGGCATGACCATAGGCAAAATGAAGTCTGATATTGAAACTTCCACGGAATTTCTTGATGCTTTGAAAAAATCCAGGGATAAAAACCCGGTTTGCAAGGTTAAGCCGCGCGCTACCGCTCAACCTAAAGGTGCGTCATCGGCATCCTCCAGCTATAAAGGTGTTTACACAAACAAGGCTGAAGCTGACGCATCGGGCAAGTTCATATCCATTCTGCCCGCCAGCGATGGCAACGTATACGAGATGCGAAATACTCCCATTGGTAAATTTATCACACCTGTTGTTGGCTGTGAATTGCTTTCTGATGTTCAGGCTGGGTTTATCCCGGCCTTGGACATCCCGCTCATCCCAATGGATTTAATTATGCGCATAATTGATTTTTTCCGCTATTTTACCATCCATGGTGGCGATAATGAAGTTCTGGTCAATATCTATTGGGATAAAGTGGACAAGGCATTTGTCGTAGATGCTCCGGAGCAAACCGTTTCTAAAGTTTCTGTGCACAGCAATGAAAATCCCGATTACCTAAACGAGCGATACATCCATTTCATGGATATTCACAGCCATAACAGTATGCGGGCTTTCTTTTCACCCATTGATGACGAGGGCGAAAAAGCCACAAGGCTGTACACAGTTATTGGACGTTTGGATAAATATTTTCCGGAAATCAAAACCCGCATTTCTAATGGCGGCAAATTTCATGAAATTGACTCCGCTGAGGTTTTTGAGTATATTGCCCGTCCGTTTCCGCCTGAGTGGAAGGAGAACGTAATTACAAGAGCAGCACATAATTATATTGACATCCTAGATGTAACCTGCGATTGTGCGACCAATCAGAATCCTGATTGCAAGGGTAATGATGAAGACTGTCCTTGGAATTTGAACAGGAGCAGGGATGCTAGGTCTTCATGAAATTCTCATTGCGCAAGCCAGTAAAAATAATTATGCTTGGAGCAGGCGGAACTGGCGGGCATGTCGCACCACATCTATACCGCCTGCTCCACGCTCTTGACCGCTCTACAGAGGTTGTTGTTTGTGATGGTGATATTGTTGAGGAAAAGAACCTTGTACGTCAAAATTTCATATCCCTCGACCTTGGAAGAAACAAAGCGAAAGTGCTGGCAGAACGGTACGCCTCTGCTTTTGGGCTTGAGGTATCATATATTCCTGAGTTCATTGAGGATGAAAACAAGCTTACGGAATTGATTAAGCCCGCCACATATCAAGCAGGCCCTTACTCTTACAAGAAAGAGGAAGGGCTGTCTATTTTGATAGGCTGTGTTGACAATAACCGCAGCCGCCAGTTATGTCATCAAGTGTTTAAAGCTGCTGATAACCTTATTTACATTGATAGCGGCAACGGTGAATTTGGCGGTCAGGTGGTCTGCGGCATCAGGCGCAGCGGAAAGACATACTACAAGCCTATAGGTGATATTTACCCGGATGTGCTTATAGAAACGGATAAATTCCCGACCGAGTTAAGCTGTGCTGAAGCGGCTGTATCCGCTCCACAATCAATCGTTGCTAATATTATGGCGAGTACGGCTGTAGTGTCGTATCTCTATAATATTTTGGTGCTTGGAAGTATCGAAACCAGATTCGTTACCTTCTCCACAAAGACCGTCAATCTTAAACCTACTATTTCAAAAGGCCGCACGAAAAAGAAAGCGGCATAATTAACATGGTGAATATTCAAAGGAATTGAAATTACCTGGACAAACATGCATAAACAAAAAAATGTGAGGAGAAACAACATGGCTAACATATGTTGCAATAGACACGCTTTTTATACGCAAAGTGAAAACAAAGACGAACTTCTGCGCCTTCATAAAAACCTTTCTGCTGTCATGGAGGCTCCCTCAGAAGCAAAAAATGCTTATGATCAGGGTTGGCTTGGCTTGGTCGCAATTAAGCATGGACTTGATTGGGAAAAAGAGATTTCGTGCAGAGGTATGATTGAGCATTTAGATGATTACGAACCCGGAAATAATTTCTTCACATTGGAATCCGTCACCGATTGGGTCCCAATGGATGAGTTGTGGGAAGCTGTCATTGCTCAGTACAAGGGCGTTTCTTTTGTTTACACCGCGGAAGAATGCGGTGAACGCATTTATATCAACACAGATATTGAAGGGTTGTATTTCCCGGAAAAATATCTGTTGGAGATTTGCGGCGATGCGGCAATCCCTAAAGGCTGGTACGCAAACCAAGAAAAACCAAACTGTCTTGAAATTCGCGAATATTTTAGTAGTTTTGACGATTTACGGGACTATTGCATCAAGCTCATGGGCAAAGAGTTTGATACCCTTGAAGAACTGGAAGGCTATCTTTCTGACCTCTTTGACAAGGAAAGCAATACATTCGCAAATATCCATGAATTTACGACCGATTAGGAAGCACGCACGCAAAAAAAAATGCCTGTGTATTCAGACCCTATACCAATATTTCTGCGTAGAATCGCAGTTTTTTTATTTAGGAGGTGAATTTTCATGTTGAAAATAAACATCTCACAGTTGATGGTCGCTGTACAGGAAGCTCCCTCGTTTGATTTTCCCGAAATGAACGAGGGCACAAGCTATTTGTTTATAAGTCTTTTCTGCCGCCTGGCAAGCGATGAGGATGTGTTGTTATCCGATCTGGATCTTAATGCTTTCAACATAGAAGATATAGATTCTATTAACGACTTATATAACAATGTTTTCGAACAGAGCAATTATCAAGTAAACGGCATTGCGAGCGCACTACGGCGGATTGCCCCAGTAAGCAAAGCCGCTGCCTATGTCTAGTGGGTGATGAAAATTATGAAGGAGTCCTGCAAATAAAAGTCAAGGGGTTAAATGATGGAAATGAGAAGTAATTTTTCCGCGCTACCGCGCGGGAGTTTAACGCTTTATGTTTCCAGAGAAGGTATGAAAAACAAGAAAAA
>Ga0123355_10002610_pt1 | contig 25565 bp, 17 predicted proteins | sample TergutEmb28metaG_3_FD_89872 | JGI IMG/M metagenome (GOLD analysis project Ga0123355, IMG submission 89872) | Embiratermes neotenicus P1 segment gut microbial communities from Petit-Saut dam, French Guiana - Emb289 P1 | ecosystem: Host-associated > Arthropoda: Insects > Digestive system > Gut ...
TGTAGTTGTTAAAGGTGGTGCTACCGATATGCCTGTTTCGCCTTCTTGATGTGATGAAGCTACCGGTACTGACGGGTTAAACGTTGCCGGTTCTTCACTTGTTACGTTATATGTCACTTCAAACATTTGGTTCGGTGTAAATGTCCACACGCCAGTGAACTCTACATCACTGCCCGGCATGGTGAATGTGCCACCTGTTACTGTTAAACCTGCAGGTGCTGTCCAACCGCTGAATGCCCATGTACCCCATTCGGTTACTCCACCTACTACTCTAGTTGTTTCCGTCGTTGTCAAGTTGCCCGCTACAGTCACTGTTTCCCCTATGTAATACGCTCCGCCCAGTGTGTCGGGTGACGGTGTGTATGTTGCCGGAGCAAGCCCAGTCACTGTATAGCTTACTATAGGATTTACTCGCCATACTGCATGGAATGTACGATTCGCAGAAATAGTTGCTGACGCAGGATCTACAAATGTAGTTGCATTTGCTGTGTCGCCCCATCCCAAGAAACTATAGCCGGGACGCGTGAAACCTGTAGGCACATTTGTTGGCGATTGATTATGTATTACATATTCATATTGATTTGCATCGCCGTTATGCAATATATATGTCACCACAAATCGACGGATGTTTTCTACAGTTACTGATGGACCTGTGGCATCATTCACATTTATGATAAATGTTGAGGAAAATAGCCCATTCACCGGCTCACCGACGAATCCGGCTGAACTAGGAATATGGTACGGCGCAGGGGTGCTCACCTGTCTGAAGCGGAATGTGCCGCTACTAAGTGCACCTGTAACTGCGTAACCTTCCACATTGGTTGTGTATATTCTACCGGACATATCTGTCCATGTACCATCTACACCTTGAGTTTGTAGCTGGAATACACCTCCTCCGATGGGGACACTCGTGATTTCATCAATCAATCTGATTTCAGCATTGTCACCCACAACTATCACTGCGCCACCACCCATAGGTTGCTGCACTCCTGTCGCACTTGGCGTAAATACAGTACCATTGCGCGTTAATCTCATTGTGTTTGATCTCGTGGTAGGCGTTGATACACTAGGAAATTGCTCAGTCAAATTTATATGAATATTCGATAACCTACCATGTATAACATTTCCGTCACCATGCATTGTGTTAAAGTAGCTAATTAGTGCATCTCGGTCACCCGGGGCGAAAATCCCTTGAGTAATGCTCAGGTCTGCGGCCTGTTGCGCAAAATTTGGATTTAGGCTACTAACACGTGGTATAAGTGGGTTATCTACACCCAATGTACCAAAATATGCTACAAATGTCTGTACTCCTACGTCACTTGTCCACACACCCCACTGCATAGCAGTTGTGGTAACACGTGCAAGAAAAGCTGCATAACTCTCTCCTACATTTGGAGTAAGTTTCGTCATATATGAATTAAAATTTGGAAATAGTGCAGACGTTGATGTCACAAACCCATATTGAGGAGTTCCGGGAGTTATACTTATCGGATACGCAATTCTTGTAGTAAAATCGGCACTGACAAACTCACCACTCAAAACATCTTCTACAATAAGACGTGTATTGGTAAACTGTGTACCATATGTTCCCGGTGCATTCCACTGTCTTCCTCCAAGAAGAACATCTCCACGAAACACATCCATTTGCCAATTAATACGATTGGCAGATGTTGAAAGGGCGCGCTTGGCTTGAAGCGTAACTTGAACGGTAGCCGGACGAAACTGTAAAAAGTTAACCGGTCTGCATTCTTCACTCATAAAGCTGACATAGCGTGTTCCACCGAGCCTTGTATTATTTCGTATCACTAGTCCTGTTTCAAAATTTCCGCCAATATTGGCGCTTCCTGCTGCGTTTTCATTGAATTCAACTTCAATATGGCTGTCGTTAATGCGCCAATGTCCAATTACAACATTATTTTCGTCAGTAAAACTTTGCCAGTTACTACCTACGAAGGTGAAATTTCCCTGGGTTTCTATTGTTGGCCTATAAATACGGAAATAATCGCCTGCTTGTACCACTCCGCCACCCGCAACATCTACACTCCATTGCAAACGGAACGCTAGCATGGCACCATATGCAATTGAATTCGATGTTTCAAATATTGATACACCATTTGAGCCAACTAGATCCCAATCTATCACTGAGACAAAGCCGGTGAGGTCGGTGGCTGACATTGGTGCAATGTTCTCATATTCTTCGTCGTGCTCGTCATTTTCTGTGTCGAACTGGTCATCGACATACTCACTGTAGCCATCGTCTAACTCTGTGCTAGAATCGTCGTCAGATTCGACATTATTTTCGATATTATTATCGTCAACGATTGGTTCGTCGTCAACTTCCACTTCTACTGTAGGTGTGTCAACAACAGGAACGCTATAGTATTCATTACCATAATCTAACGCCGGATATGATGCCGTACCTTGAGCCTCATCATTATAGCCCAGGGCCACATTATTTGCGCCATCTACAAACATTCCTGCTATTGGAATTACTACTGATATCAGCATTGCAAGACACACAATAGCTGATATAACTTTACGTCTTGTTTTCCTTGCATTAGTAAGGTTATTGAAAATTTGATTATTCGATCTGTTCTCCATTTTGTTCTCCTGTAGAATTAATAGATTTGCAATTTTTGAGTTTTTCTCAATAAACGCATTTTACGACATAAGTAATGCCACTATTATAATAGAGAACCTTGAACCAGATTTATTTACATCAAAATGTGAATAAATTGTTAACATTTTAATGTATATATTCGTCACACTAGAAAAGGTCCGATGCATAGAAGCATAGCTTAATATACACAGAACCTTTTAGTTTTATCTACATAACATGTGTGAATACCTGACGATCATTTTGTCAGTTGTCAACTTGACACCTACACCCAATTATCTTTCTTTATTGCGCGTTTTCGTTGGAAGAAATTTTCGTTATAATCAAAGCTGCCTTTTCTGGCGTTAAGCAGAATTTTTCTACCCTTTGCGTTTCTCGTATAAACCAGCTTAGATTTCCCCACGTACTTTTTCCAGTATCCGTAAAACAACTCGGCATTTGCCTTGTTGTTACCAAATAATGTCGGCACGTTGAAGTATGAACTTCGGAAGATGGTTCTAACTACCAGCACATAGCGAGGATTATCAACGCGCTGATATATCTCTTGAACACACCGTATGTATAAATTATTTTCATAAACTGTTGCACCATGTAATTTCGTGCTGTAATGCTTCACTCTTGGGCTTTCATTTGGAGGGCCCAAAGTCATTTCAACACGGTTAGCTACGAGTCCCCGATGTGTTTGTATCGCACCATGATCTTGAAGTGAAGCTAAGGTTGCATTTCCTACGGCTTGCATGTTTTTGACAGGATTAAAGTGCCCAATCAACTTTCTTAGATAGTAAAGCTGCCATACGGCTCCAATTATAGCAAATATGAATTGCGTGATAATATTCCCGGCAACCTCCGGTGGAAAGAGCCAAACTGACAGTGCAGGTACAACAAATATATATAATCCAATAAAAAGTAAGAGTACTAAGATCATGCTTTGCAAATCATAGAAACCAAATGTTTTTAGTCGCACGTCCTCGTCAGTCCGACCTCCGAAGGTGTTTACTATTTTAATATCTTCGCCTCCGAACATTGCCAGTATGTCTATCCAACGCTGTCTTGTGTTGGCACGATCTTTTGCTAAGCGGTACATACCTTCGTTGATTTCTTTATACTGCTTCAACAATTCTTGCTCATTAACCATATCCAAACGCTCAAGACCGTTTTGAATGATGTCTTCCGTATACGCAATCCCGACAAAGCCCTGGAAGCGACGCTTCAGGGTGTGATAGTCACTCAACTCCAGTTCAGAGAACATTTTTCTTTGATAGTCATGCCTTGTGATACTGACCAAGTGCCAAATGTTTGCAACTTTATTCGGATCGCTCTTGCTTCGCCTGATAGCCCTACCACGCATTTGGTTTGAAAGCATAAATGAACCGACAAAACTAGCCATTATCAAACTATTCACCGCCGGACAATCCCAACCTTCACCCAAAAGAGCTACCGTTCCGATTACGATGTTTATTTTCTTCTCAATTATAGCATCTGTTATTATGCCGACCAGTTGATTTTTGTGTCTATCGCTAATTCTGATCGAGACATATCCATCCCAACGTGTATTTTGCAGCTCACATTCGGGAAGTCTGTCTCTCACATACGAAATCAAGGATTCGGGAATGATTTTCAAACTTCCTGTTAAGATCGCTACGTTCGGGCAAACTTTCGCCTCGATTAGTTTTTGAAATATAGGAACAACACCGACTTTGTTTATGTCATTATGATCTAAAGCTTCTCGTCTAATGTAGTCAGTTAGAACTACCATGCTCAAGTCATATTTTAAACACTTATATTCCCTGCGTGCGATTTCCACAATGCTTTCCATTTTGCTTACACTGCTCGCCATGAGCTTCTTGAGCTCGTTATTACTTTGGATTATAACTCTTCGCTTCTCAATTCCGCCAATCCGACTCAAGTCAGCTCGCACAGCTTCGATTACTTCGCGATTATGCTCAAAAAGCTCTCGATTACTAAACAATACACCTTGTAGCATAATCTCCAACCATCCCAAATTCAAGGACGGAATTGACGAACCTCCACCCAAGGCACGTGCGATTTTAGCGTCGACTTTTTCACCTGCTGAGTTTAGAAAGATCAGCAGGCTACTATATAATTGGGGATTCTCTAATATCTTTTCTTCGTGTCTTGCATAGTGCTTAAGTTCCGGTATATTTGCGATTGCTTGAATAAATTCCCGGTTATTCTGGAGCCTTGCTGCAAAGTCTTGAAATTGCTCTTGAATATCCAAGACGGTCTTTTCTTCTTCTCTCGACAGCTTATTGAATATAACAAAGTCCTGATGGGGACATAAATCCTCTGTTGCTACCAGCTCCGGAACTGAGATTTCACAATCAATCGGACCACAAAGCTCAACGTATTTATCCCACTCGCTTTTATCTACATCATAGGGCGGTGTTGCTGTAAGGGATATAAGCTTCACGCCGTCCAACGCTTTTATAACTTCTGTCAAACTTTTCCACCATGTGCTACGCAAATGATGTGCTTCATCCAAAACAATTACTTCAATGTTATTCGCTTTAAGCTCTGCAACCAAATCATAGTCAATATTCGTGCCTCGAACATTCTTCTTTGAAGTTTCCTCTTCTTCGGCAACTTCAGACTCCGACTCTTCGTCGATTTTCTTGCGACGGTGAGCAAAATGCAACCCCTGATATGTGGAAACATTAAACCTGTTCAAGTTGTAAATGTCTCTGCTGATAAAATCAGGAACAGGATCATCTTGAACGAACAATGTCAAGAAACGATCTACCCATTGATTTTTGATCGTGAGTGTTGGTGATAAAATCAACACATTTTTGTTAATTCGACGCACGATTTCTAAGCCCAGAATCGTTTTGCCCGATCCCGGAGCTGCTACCACATTCAATTTGTCATCGTTCATATGCTTATCAAGCTCTGCCAAGACGTTAGCCTGATATTTTCTCCATGGGTATTTGAATGTGTAGCTTTCCAGAAACATAATTATGGCTGCTCCTTTTGCTTTTCTTCCTTTACTAGTCCCTGTACCCTAAACCCTATACCCTGCGAACGCAGTTCGCTTACTCGCTTCGCAATGCATCCACCGGTGCTTTGCTTGCTGCGGCTGATGCCGGCATTAACCCCGCAATATATGTCAGGAACATACTGATTGCTATTAACACAAGTGGCACACCCACCGGAAGTATTACAAGTTGCTCAATATCCAGTGCGTTGTAGAGAACTATGTTCGCAATTACTATTATGCCAACCGTTGCCAGCACACCGATGACTCCCGCGATGAATCCAATTATCAATGTTTCAGCGTTGAAAACCAATCGGATATTTCCTTTACTTGCACCTACAGCACGAAGGATCCCGATTTCTTTTTTGCGCTCTAATACAGATATAAATGTTATAACGCCAATCATAATCGACGAAACAACCAGAGCAACAGAAATGAACGATACAAGTGCATAGCTGACCATGTCAATAATTTCTGTTACCGTTGACATCATCAGACCCACGATATCAGTATAATGTATGATTCTTTCATAATCGCCCGCAGCTTCCATTCTCGCGTTATAGGCATCAAGTATCTCTATTATCTCTTGCTTTGCATCAAAGCTACGCGGATATATAAGAATCTGTATCGGTACAGCAGGGTCGGCATATCCCAGCGTACTCAATGTCTGTTCAAAATTGCTGACTGATGGATTCATTATGGCTGTCATGAGGTCAAAAATTTCCTCTTCGCCCATTTCAAACTGAAACGCTTCTGCAAGCGCTTCGCCGTCGAAGCCTTCCATTGACTCTTGCATTTGCTCCGCTATGCCCTCGAAGACCTCGGATATACCCGCTTCAATCTGGCTACCTATGCCTTGCATTGCAATTTCCATTTGGCTCGATATTTGCCCCATCGTGCCCATAATAGCCGACTGTAGCGACGAAGTAATTTGTGCTGTCATACTCTGCATAATTTGTCCCAGCATTTGCTCCATAGCACTCATCATTACATGTTGCATAGCCGCTTGGATTTGCTGCTCTATAGCAGACGCCATAAGTATCATATATTCTGTAACAGCCTGTTGCATAAAGTCATTAATAGCTGCTGTTAGCTGTCCACTTAAATCAATTGGCTCCATGGCTGATTCCAGGAGATCTTCTATCATATCTTGTGTTTGTGGAAGATTTATAAAGTCAATGAACGCATTTCCCCAGCCGGTCGGGTCAGTTTGCATATCTGGAGGTGAAGTTTGCAAAAACGCTGCCATCAATGCATTAAGTTCATCAACGATTGGAACATTAACTTGCCCGGCTACTGTTGCTAACAAATCATCCGGGTTAAACACCGGTGGAGGCGGAGGTGTGAATCCATCAAAAATTCCGTCAAAATCTATATTATCAAAGTTTATATTACTAAAGTCCATACTGCCAAAATCCATGCCACTAAGGTCTATGCCACTGAAATCCATGCCGCCCAGATTCATGCCGCCCAGATCAAAGTTCATATTTCCAAAGTCCATGTCCTCAAAATCGAGAGATGAGAACATCTCCTCAAAGTCCATTGCATCACGGAATACATCTTCATCAACAGAGAGGATTCGCGAGAAATCGAATTGATTTTCCGGGTTTTCCTGTTCATACTCAAATGTGTTGCCTGTCAGTATATTAACTTCCGGATTGGCGAGTTGATCTATAATAATACCTCTGTTTGCGGCTTGTTCCATCAAGTGCGCAATCAGCATTGGGGTGTAGTTTACACCCATAGACAGCACGTTTGCAGAAGCATCTTGGCTCGGCTGCACTATGCCGACAATTCTAAGCTCCAATCCATCGTTTACGAGGTCTGTCATAAACTCATCGTCGCCGGATCTGTCCACCCACACATTGAATGTGTCATCGTACTGGAACCAGTCGGACGGCTGAACAATTCTGAATGATAAGTCCATAAATGTGTCGAATGTGAAGTCACCATCACTTTCAGCCACTTCAAGTTCCATATCAGTCCCTTGCATCATCGACTCAAACATTGCTCTCATTTCATCACGATCACGTACACCCATCGTGAATAGAGCAAAATCAGATATCCTCCTGCCAAAACCGAGGACAAGCACAGCTTCGTCATAATTTTCCGGCCAGCGACCCGCCAGAACATCGTATTGATCTTCATACAATGCCGGCTCATTTGGCATTTCATTAAACACATTCATGCCGGGCATAAACATATTTCCGCCTTGAGCTCCCATGTCTGCACCGCCCATCATTGCGGTGAAAATCGAGTCGGGGTTTACTTGGTCAACACCATCTGATGTATCAGCTAAAAATATCTGTGGCGTAATGTTAAATGTATAATGAATCGCACTTGCATACGTGAACATTCTTTCTTCGTTCTCTTCGAAGTATGTTTTTAAAGCCTCTAGATCATTATTATTTTGTGTAGCAAAGAGAGTTTCCATGACCCTCATCTCGCGAACAGAATCAGGCGAACGCTCCGGTCTTGACTCTGTTTGACCATGGGGACCTCCATTATCGTCACCACCGCCAAAAAATACAGACAGGTCAAACCCCTGACTTTGAATCGCCAGCGGATACATGCTCAGGGTTTCTTCTTCAATGTTTCTAATATACTCATTTATTCCGTTTGAAAGTGCAAGAATGGTTGCAATCCCAATGATTCCTATTGAGCCCGCAAATGCGGTTGTGAGAGTTCTCCCCTTTTTCGTCATTAGGTTGGAAAACGACAGCATTACCGCAGTAAAAAATGACATTCTCGCTTTACGCGGCTCGCGACCGACAGGCAAGCTTTCTACTTCTGGATCATACGGCTTGGTATCTGACTTGACTTTGCCATCTGTAAGATGAACTATGCGGTTGGCATACTCTTCTGCAAGCTCGCCATTATGTGTAACCATTATGACCAGACGATCTTTGGCTATTCTTTTGAGCAAATCCATGACTTGTTGGCTTGTCTTGGTGTCAAGTGCACCCGTCGGTTCATCAGCCAGTAATATCTCGGGATCGTTTACAATCGCACGAGCAATCGCAACACGTTGCATCTGTCCTCCACTGAGTTGTCCCGGCTTTTTGCGTATATGGTCTTTTAGCCCAACTTCTGTCAGAGCATCAATGGCACGCTTGCGTCGCTCTTTTCGTGAAACACCGCTCAATGTAAGTGCAAGCTCTACGTTAGAAAGCACACTTTGATGGGGGATCAGGTTGTAGCTTTGGAAAACAAACCCTATACGGTTGTTCCTATAAGTGTCCCAATCGCTTGCTTTGTAGTTTTTCGTTGAAATCTTGTCAATTTCCAGGTCCCCTGCATCATATTGGTCAAGTCCACCAATGATGTTGAGCATTGTTGTTTTGCCCGAACCTGACGGTCCTAATATTGCGGCAAATTCGTTGTCTCTAAACGCAATAGAAACGCCGTCTAACGCATTTTGCGTAAAGCCGGCGGTTGTATATGATTTCCTTATTTCTTTCAATCGCAGCATTATTTTTATTTTTCCCTTTTTGTAGTTATTTATCGCTATTTGCTCTGTCTACAGTGAGCAATTTCCTCCACTTATACATGGAGTGTATCTCAATTTAACACAATATTTTGAACTTAGTGTGAACACAGACCATAAAATCGGAGGTTGGTGCTCAAAATGAGCACCAACCTCCGCCTAATTCTTGCTTGTCTAAAGTTTAGACTACTTAACTTATTACTCTATATTTCAGTTCTGTCCATTTTTTTAATTTTTGTCATTGTGACAAAACCTGTAAATAGAGCAAGTAATGTAAGTGCTGTCCACGTAGTAACACTGCCTTCAATACCTGTTGCAGGAAGTCCACCCGCTGGTGCTGCCGGAGCTGCTGGTGCTGCCGGAGCTGCTGGTGCTTCAGGTGTGCCGAGGGTCCATATTGCAATTAGCTCTATTGTATGATAACCCTCATAATAAGGGGAAACTGCAGGAACAGTAAAGGAACTATGCAGTGTGTTAAGATCTAAACCAATGAGATATGTCCCGGCATACTGTCCATTAACAAGTACAAGCCAACCAGCAAAGTTATATTGAGAACCGTAAACCGCTTCTCTGTCAACTATATGTCCAAGATCGAAGTAATCACCTGACTGGCGAACATACGGAACTTCTCTCATATCCGCATAGATCTCAACAAAATCCCCTGTATAGTAATCAATTACCATGTGGTATATGAAGATATTAGTATTACCCTCATATGGTACATAATCATCTTCCCACACCCAGTTGTCCCAGCTAGCAACAAATACTAAGGGGCGATCAACAAGTAGTCCTTCAACTTGAGCGACAGTATAGAATTGCCCATCCAGATACCAACCGAGGAATGTTTGTCCTGGAGAAGCCAGAGTCGATACAGAAATAAAATCAATTACATTGCCAGTACCCGACTCAACAGAAGTACCGGAAAAATATCCTGTGAATAGGCATTGGAAAAGAATTACGACATAGTTGTCTTCACCTAATGGCATGATTCCACCACCATAGCCATATTCATCATAGCCATAGTCGCCATAGCCATAGTCACCATAGCCATATTCATCATAGCCATAGTCGCCATAGCCATAGTCGCCATAGCCATAGTCACCATAGTCACCATAACCATAACCATAGTCACCATAGCCATAGTCACCATAACCATAGTCTTCTGCCAGAGCTGTTATTGAGAAAACAGAAGCTAGCATCATCATCACAGTTATGAACGCTATAACTCTTCTTCTCATGAGAGATTTTGTTCTCTTTTGCGTTGTATTCATAAATACACTCCTCACTTTTCTTGTTACTATTATCTTATTTTTTTCGACAGAACATCTCTATTCTAGATGAACCATCAATACGTTGTTACGAATTTTATCATAATTAAAACACAAATGCAAACATTTATCTCATTTTTTATCGTGCACTCTCTTGATTGTTTACAGTTTGTTCATAATACTTTGACGTTTTCGCAGGATGACACAAGGGATCAGTTCTCTTGTGTCACTCATTCACGTGCCTTGGCTTAATGATAGCATAAGAAGAAATTTGGTCAATAGTTTGGCACCGAAAAGCATAAAACAGGCCTCCAACGTTGTAAACATTTCGACATAAGCTATTACAATATCGCAAATTAGTCAAAATTTTCCATTTTTACAAAATTGTGGTATAATAATCGCACCGTTTACTAATAAGGGGTGTTCTTTCTTTTATGGAGTTTAATAGACTGACGCTTGCCAATGCAACTGAAATAAAGCCGTTGTTTACACATACATATTCTAGGCTTTGCGACTACGTATTTGGCACTGTTTTGTTGTGGCGAGATATGTGGCCCACGGAGTTTGCCGTCCATGGTGATAGCGTGTTTCTTCGTATAGAGGTTGAAAAAAATCAATTCGAGTATATGTTGCCAATAACTAACAGTTTGCCACTTGCACTTAGCGCACTGGATTCGTATCAACCCGAATCTAAAACTTTTTGCTATGTTCCAAAAACCGAAATCGACATACTTAAGCGTCATTATAGCGATGCCAAAGTTAGACCGGGTAATCTCACAGGCGATTATCTGTATTGTGCAGACGCTATGTCCACACTCTCGGGACGCAAGCTTCACGGCAAACGTAATCACGCAAACTATTTTGACCGTACCTGGTCACATCACTTTGAAGAAATCACAAGCTCTAATGTACAAGATATAAAAGATTTCATCGCACAAAAAACTGTATCGAGTTCTTCAGACATTTTTGTAGAGGGTAATAAGAAGACCCTTGAGGCTCTTGACAATTTAGATTTATACGGTTTCTCGGCTTTGGCTCTTTATGCAGAAAGTCATGTCGTTGGCTTTACTCTTGGCACTCTTTTGGGAGACACACTTTATGTTAATGTTGAGCAGGCAGACAGAGATTATCGGGGTGCTTATCCAAAGCTTGCAAGCGAGTTCGTTACAAGGCATTTGAACGCTGGTGTGGCATTTGTAAATAGAGAGGATGATCTCGACGACGAAGGGCTCCGCAAAGCAAAGCTTGCATGGAACCCTTGTGATATTATTGATCGTTTTTCTGTTGAGGTGAAGTAGCGGGTTTCCCTGCCCACCTACCTGCTCGGTCTCCATTGATTCGTGTCATCAATACTAAATAGACCACTCTTTCGCTCGGTGCCACCTATCATAAATTTCGGATTAAACCTTTTAATGTTATTTAATGCGCTTTCCCCATACGCACCCTCTTCTCCCATACGAATTGTCTCATGGAGACCCTTTGCAAACGAAAGCTCTAGTTTATATGTGTATCTAATACCCCACATTGCGTACCTTCCTCTGGCACGAGCAGTTTCGATTAAGTTGCCTCGTACAGCTTCATCAGTAGGGGCTATAACAATATGTGAGCGATGACGTATAATAATGAATTCTTTGTTGGTATTTATTTTTTCATTATGTATAAATGCATTGGGACCAAAGGATTTTTCAAAATCCTCTAGCAATTCACCTGCATCTCCGTACAACGCAAGCTTACGATAGATACCGGACTTCTTAGGAGCAATGATGAAAATCCACGCCCGCACCATGGGTAGGAGAGCTATGAACCCCACAACAGCAAAAGTAAGTCCTGCTATGGTCGGAAAAATTTGCCTTGCTTCGGTGTTTACCACAGTCAGTCTGATCTCTCCAAGATTGTTCGACATGTTTGTAAAATACACTATTTCGTTTTCGACTCTTTCAATAAACGAATCATGGGACTGTTGCATCATTGAGTCCGTCTGATTACGAACTTCATCGACTATAGATGCGGGTATATCCATTGTACCCAACATAAAACCACTTACTGTCGCCGGAGAAGGAGTTCTTGCTGCATTCTCCAGCGCCTCGATACGTCTGTCGATTTGTGTTCTGATAGTTTCCGGATTTGCTCTTAATACGGATAATGTTCCCACTCCACCCCTTCTAATGAGGTGTCTGTCACCACCATATACCATCACATAAGTCCCCGAAACCTCTATGTAGCGTCGTTCATTTGGATCGGGAGTAGAACTTAAGCTCACAGTTGTCGTAAACGGACCTTGGACTTGTGCCCCTACGTTGAATGTTCTTGTGCTGCCTAAATCCGCTGACACAAAGGAAAACATTTCCTCGTTTATGCGTTGCAAATCTTGATATGTGTTGAATGTTATAGGGTTATTTATCCTATTCATATATGTGATGCACAAAATTACAATGAATACGCTGACTGCGACTAAAGCTGTAAACAACACCACACGCTTTTTGTAAAAATTGACAACAAACTTAGGAAATGCGGAAAAATGTGAATTGCTTTGAACTCGTTTGTCAATTTCTTTTTCAAATTTCGTTTGTGCGACTTCTTTTGCACCTATTGGTTTATCTGCAATCCTAGCTTTTGGCTTCTCAGTTTCCTCAGATTTTTCGCTAATTTCATCATACTGCTTTGGTTCGCCCTTTTCAGCATCATCAGGTGTTGCTGTATTTTGTTCTGAAACATCAGGTTTTTCTTCAATATCTGATGACATCACAGTAGATACAATATCATCACGCATATCACTCAATTTTGACACAGTGTTTTCTGTATTATTAAATATCGAAGAAGACATTTCATCCTCAGCAACAGCTCCGCATTGCGGACAGAATCTGTACCCTTCTTCAATAATTATGTCGCAATTTCTACACTTCATAGGCCACTCCCCTTGTCTTTTTTGTACTTTCACTCTGCACGAAGTTGCAGAATCTAGGAAATTTATACTTGCTGGATTCTGCGACTTCGCGCAGAATGACGTTAGTTTTTCATAGATTATTTGACACTACTCACTTTGAAATTACTGTTGACCCAATCCTTACTATCTATATATAACACCCTTTTGTCGCACAAAAAGTTGCATCTGTTACAAACTCACCTAAAAATGCTCAATATCAAATGATATATCGCCGGGATGAATATTGCGGGTAACAAATTGCCCGTTTTTATTTTGCCGATTTTCAACATATTGAGACCAATACTCATTATGAGAATTGATCCGACAAGCGACATTTGCTGAATAACAATGTCGCTCAAAAACGGTGCAAGAAAAACCGAAAGTAAGGTTATAGTCCCCTGATATATAGCAACTGTGAATGCAGAAAATAAGACACCGATTCCCATTGCAGCGGCAAATATCATAGCGGCAATTCCGTCGATAACGGACTTCGCGATAAGAATGTCGGGATTTCTATTAATACCATCTTCCAGTGAGCCGACAATCGCCATCGAACCGATACAAAACACTAAGGTTGCAGTCACAAATCCTTGTGCAAATGTGGATTCTTCATCCGGCTTTGTAAGTTTCCTCTCGCAAAACATTCCAAACGATTTCAACCTGTCTTCAATTCTCAACAGCTCACCAATTAGCCCGCCGAGTGCAAGAGACACTATCATTATTAAAACATGTTCACTTATGATGTTATAATCGACAATTGTAAATGCGGCAACAAGGGTGCCGCTGATTCCGATTATCATTACTGCAAGGGATATCCCTTGCATAACAGTGTCCATAATGCGCTTCGCCAGGACTCGTTTCAACACAAGTCCCAGCGCTCCGCCAATTATTATAGCTCCAAAGTTTACTATCGTTCCTAAACCTATCAATGTTTACTTCCTATCTCTAACTAAACTCTACACCCTATTACCCTAATGCAGTTTGCTAGTCTCTAACAGCGTACCCTTTTATCCTTGTCACCTCAACGTTACCCAATGACACCTCGCCTGTTACTCGCAATGTAGGTGCATCTGCATCATTTTTTTGAAGTTTCTTATTTACCTCTGCGTTTGCTAGTGATGAGTTCATATCATCAATTACACGCCAATGCGGTGGCACAAAAATCTCTATGTTACCCAGATTGCACGATACATTGACCTCTGCACCATTTGGACTCAGCGTCACGTTGTCAAAGTACACTTCCAAGCTACCTAAGCTGCACACTAATTCTGCAGATTCCAGACAATCCGAATGTAAGTATCTACTCGCAGATCCAAACGAAACGCTTATGTATGGATTGTTGGGATCATCGCCTTCCTCAATCTTGGTTTTCTCATTTACTTCGTCGTCGTAGTTTCCATCTATCACGACGTCAGCATATTCATCTTGTCCAACGACATTTCCATGTTTATCATATCGTCTTTTCTTATTTTTTCTGGTTCTTGTTCCAATACCCGTATTAATATGGATATATTTTCTGTAATTAAATTTGTTCGGCAATAGTATGTGCAAGCCTATTGTGAGCAATACTGTAACAAGTGCCAGTGGCCAAAAATCTACATGTGGTAGCTCAAGAGGGCCTTGGAGAATAAAGTAGAGTGTCGCAATGGGTGCTGGCAGTGAGCCAAATGACAGCGTTGCAAAGCAGTGAAACAGCATAACCAGTGCTATTGCACCAAAAACAATGTTCCATACGCTCAAATCTACAAATCCGCCGAATTGATTTGCCATAATTAGTCCGGCAAGAAGCAGCCAAAACAATCCCCATGCAATTTTTGAAATCACCCTTCTAGTGTTCTTGTTCATAATATTTATACCTCTCTTCTCATCGTTATCGTTCGTTTTGTACGTTATTTCGTGTTAATAATAATGACGGAGCCGGACGCTTGTATCATGACATATATGCTATTCCCTGCCGTCGCCCATCTTCTCTCTCAACATTCTGTAATAGTGTCGCGAAACATAAATATGCTTATGTGTGTTGCTAAAGCTGACTCTGCTTGCCGATGTTAGGTTTCTATCGATTGCATAAATCTGCTTTATATTTACAATCGTACCTTTTGAAATTCTGACGAATGACCGTGGAAGCATTTCCTCCAACTCATAAAGTCGATGTTTTACCTTAAATGCATCGTTGGATGTATGTGCAAATACCTGTTCCCCTTCAGTTGCGAAAAATAGTATGTCCTCAAGGGGTAAGTAGAATTCTTCTGAGCCTTTATAAAATACCAACTTTGGGGCAGACAGATTAATTAGAAACTCTTGAAGTTTTTGCACATTAGCATCAACACGGCTACAGCGAACAATAACCTCGTCCTCTGTTGACCCATCTGTTAGCTCAATACGCATTTTCAAAGTAAGTTCACATCCTTTTTCTTCGCTGTATTATATCAGTTACGCGTCGAAAATTACAGCTTTTTTTCGCATTTGTTTCACATTCGCTCTTACACTGTCATTGCTTTGCTAGCTCACATCATGCGTGTTCGTATATGTGATACTTCATTTAACATTACTCTATTTCTTTCTGCAAGCTCGTGTAAATCTTTTGCACTCAAATGACGCTTGCTGCATACCCGATGCACACTATTGATTTCTTGTCTAATTTTTGTCAAATATCTTCTCAACACTTCTTTCACCTCATTTCTTTTGTCTGACTGTACTTTAGCAGATGAAAAACAGCCATACAATAGCAAAGCGACGACTGGTCAGCAGTCGCCGCTAAGTGGTATATTTTTGAGGTGTAAGTGGTAAGAGACACAGGGGATCAGATCTCTTGTGCTCCCAACTGCCGTCATTGCGGTCCGCGCCTGCCCTGAACTTGATTCAGGGAGCCGCAATCCCCTAGGGTATGTCTCGATTCATGGGATCCCGGATCGAGTCCAGGATGACGAAAAAGGACACAAGAGATCTGATCCCCTGTGTCCTCCCCATTCCGTCAGCGGCAATCTTGCACTGAGACTAAGTTTGTGTAGCACCTTAGGGTAAACATTCCGTCATGTGCTTCTCCAAAGGCATAGTTCGACATTTCAAAGCCATCAGAAACCTTTAACACTCCAATTTGCAATAGCTTTTGTGCAAGCTCTGCGTGTTCCTGCTCTCCACAGATTAATGCCGCTGTTTGCAGATAGCCTTTATATGGACGAAGTGTAATAATATCATCTTTCTTCAACGGCTTGACCCAAATATTTCTATACATAATCGACGTTTCCAACTTGTTGTCCGGTTGAGCTGTGATGCTACAATCGCGACCTCTGAATATGCGTGTTTCACTGTTTTTGTTTTCAATCTGCCGATGATAATTTTCAAGGGTGACTTCTGCCTGAACAAACAAGTTCGTCGCTTCGTCAAAAGCAAATGGATGTTCACCACAGATCTTTTCAAATATCGGAAGAAATTCCTCACAAAAGTTATAGATGTCTTGCATATCGTCAGTATCTAAATATATGCCCTGACAAGAACTGCAAAAGAGTTGATTTGTTAAACATATATGAAGTGCCAGTTTTTCAAGAGCATCCTTATTTACACCATTCTTTGTCACATATGCAAAGGAGATTTTATGCCCCCATTCAATAATTCTTGTGTTCGGATCAGCAAGCCTTCTTACCGCACTAACAGCCTCGTCGCCTCCCCACAAAACTATTGCGTTCGACACAGTCGCCAGTTTTCTCATCGCGTGAATATCTTTTGATGAATAATCAAAAACATAAACATACTCACTAAGAGACGGTTCGACTTTGAATAGTTCTTCGAGCAGTGACACAGTTATGCCACCTTCTTCTTTTGGTAGCTTTACTATATTAATATTCCCGGTCAACAGGCCATCCAAAAGACTAACAAACGGCAATCCATCCACATTGCCGGCAGTGATATGGAAGAGAACGCCGAGCGGTGCAATGCTCTGAATTGCTGTCGCTTTGCTATGCGAATATGTCAGAACTCGTGGTTTGTCGAAATTCTCGCCAAGCTCAATTCTCATTCTCTCCCTAATCGACTCTGCATTGAGCATTTGACCAATTTGCTTCATATACATTTCCGCCAAGACCGGACTTACGCCGAGCTCTGGCAACCTCTTGACAACTTCGAGATTTTCCATGTTTTTCACGAGTGTGTCACAAGCATTTATCACCAGATTTACATCCAGTAGCGGCTTTTGCAATGTGCTCATAAGCATTTCGTCAATGTTCTCCAATACGGAATCACATTCGCTCTCACTTATAATCTTCCCGTTGACAAAATTCATTTATTTGAACATTCCTTTCACAAAAGTCCACCCTCTAAACAACAGTCATTGCGGACTTGATCCGCAATCCCTATGGATGTAGCGTCGATTCAGGGGATCCCGGATCAAGCCCGGGATGACAAAAGATACTTAATTTAGCAATCGCAAACTGTTCTCGTTTTCGCTCATCAAATTTTATCCAAAAACTCTGACGCTGCTTGTGTGCAGGTCTTGATGCTTGCCAGCCCCACTCGACCAATAAGTTCAAAGTATGGCGAGCGTATGCCACAGCCACACTCGTTGCCATCTTTCAACACTGCAATATCATCAGTCACAATGCTACCATATGGCACGCTTGAAAGAAGCGGCGTCACCAAATTTAACAGCCCGGGCGTGCCGGTCGGCACAGGCTCAAGTGTTCTAACATCACGAATAACCACGCGACTAAAAACAGGCACATGAAAGCGATGGTTCTTACAAGACACATAATTTATTGGATGCTCGGCAGTGCTGAAATGATCTTTGAAGTTCTCTTCTCGTATGCCGAGAGTATCACTAGCCATACGAAACAGCTCATCCTTTGAAATTTCGTCAGAGAAAAACGCTTTCCATCCACCACCGAGCATTATTTTGGAATTTTTGTGTAGCTTCAACTTGATGTTACGCTCATTTAATTCATCGAGAAACATTTTGAGATATGCCGGAAATCCGATGATTCTAACCGGACGATTTTGCTTTCCGAATTTAACAATGGCATCAATGATTCCCTCTGTGTTAATTTGATATTCGCCATTATCGGATGTAAGCGCATACTCAACCTTCTTCGCCGGAGCCAGTAATGTTATGGCTTTTAAGGCTTTCGCCATCGCTGTTTGATTGAGCTTATCCGGCTGATAGCCGAGAATTATATAATTTGTGCGTCGAAAAGAAAGCATTTTGTGAAACTTGAAAACTCTTAGCACCATGAAAAGTGCGCAAAGCCCGGAGCTGACATCAAATCCGCTAAGGGTTTTCTTGCCGCCGGTTCCGGAAGATGTGGTCTTTATCAACAGCCTACTATATGGCTTGCTCAATAAGGAGTTACTCTTCAAGTATGAAGTCGGCAATGGAGGGATTTTTGACAAATCGTCAACACTTTGTATCGAACTTTGATCAAACCACAAATTCTCAAGAACAGCCTTATAATCCGGACAGTTCTTCATATGAAAATCAACATTTGCCCTCATAGCCTTGATGAAAGTATCATCCACAGACTGCAAGTTGTATATATCCTTTGACAAAAAGAGCTTCTTCCTATACTTCATGCTATCCTTTCATGTTCGACAGGGTTTGATTTCTAAAACGGAGTGAGCATTACCGTCAATGATTCCTACGTTCAAGAGACGCGCTTTGCCGCACCTCGTTGCGGATTCGCACTCGGAGTACGACCTTCCTCCCTTTATCTGCCACTGGCAGCGGTCGTCGGTCGTTCCGTCTATGGTTACGCTTACGAAATGCATTGACGGCAACACTCACTCCGTTCACAGCTAACCTCCGCTCAACACTTTTCCAAGATGTACTACAAAGTCTTGAGCATTTGTTATGATACTCTTTGCCGATAAACTACCGCGATCGGCAAGTTTGTTCGCCGAAAACTCAGAAATGTCTACAGTGTAGAAATACACCGGGCGTGTTACACCTTCATCTGTAACAATGTACATTGGCGAAATGTTCCCCGCCGCAATCGTGTGTAAAGTGCTCGCCATTGCAATTACCGTGGTCGCCTTTGAAAGTTCAACACGCATCGCATCTTGTGCCTCATAACAATCCTCATAGACACCCGGTAGCGGACCATCATCGCGGATTGATCCCGCCAGCACCAACGGAATTTTACGCTTTACACATGCGTGAACTATGCCATTGTCAATACCTTCCGCCTCTATGAACTTCTCGATTGAACCATGCAGTCTTGCACGATTAATTGTGTCAATATGATTATAGTGCCCGTTTGGCATAGATACTTGCGTATATATATCTTGACCAAGAGCTGTGCTTCGATAAGCACCTTCAAGATCATGGGTTGCCAGCGCATTGCCTCCAAGCAAAGCATTGACATAGCCCTTCTCAATAAGTGAAGTAAACGCATTTCGTGAGTCAGAGTCAAATGAGCACGCCGGACCCATAACCCAAACAATATATCCATTATCACGCTCATGTCTTAGCAATTCATACAGGAAGTCATAATCAATCGAGAACGCTGTTTCACGACTGCGTCCTTGCCGGAACACAAATGATTCTTGCGGACCCTCTTCTTCGCTTTCGGTGAAACAGTTTGGATGTACATAGATGCCTTCACTTCCGTCTTCGGTGCGACCCACAGCAACTTTGTCACCCTTTTTTATATGCCTGAACTCTTTGACGATGATTTCTCCATTTTCAAGAATCGCAACACAGTCCATGCGACTACGCTTCGGGAATATCCATCGTCCATTAACGTTGAAATATTCCGGAAATATCGTTGTTGCATGATAGTTGTCCGGCGCAACAAAGTCAGCGGGTGCAGATTCAAATACGGCATTCGATGCGTTTGCAAACTCTTTCGCAGAAAAATCCGGTGCATGATACTTTGGAAGTGAGAATTTCATAGTGACCTCCTAAATCAGTGGTGTTTCAATGGTTTTGAAGTATAGTCAACATTATATCAAATCACGCAAAAGAATGGTACTGCAAATTTTGCAATACCATTCTTTGTTTGGCTTTTGTTCAGCTTCTACAATTCAGTTTGATTATACCGCTACTGCACTTGTTGCCGGCTCTTCGACCATTGAGCTTGTGAAAGCATCGACGAAACGCTTTGTGTATTCAAAGTCATTTGTCATACGCTTCACGCGTGTTGCGAGTATGTCACTGACGTGTCCAATGCGAAGTGCGTTATGCATAACTGTTAGATCACATACATGCCTACCTCTGAATGTTACTGTCCATACGTTTACTGAAGACCACTTAATCTTCATTTTGTTTTCGCGAATGTTATCAACGATGAATAGTGCATTCTTTAGAGCAACTCCATCGAGGTTCTGACAGATAATTGTGTCAATTTCAGGACGATTTTCTTCTTGGTCAAAAGCTGACATTTTCGCAGAGTTATTCTCTGCACCTTGATTAATTTCTTTTGTCATTTCTGCAATTAAAATGCGTGTGTTTACGTGTAAGTTCATATGTTCTCCTTTTCTCCTACCTAATGTACTCGTCTTTCAAAATAATCAGTACATCTTCTGTCACCTAATACCAACATTTAAAAATTTATGTTTGGTATTCTACTTATTGAAAACGGTCGAAAGCTTTAATCGTAAGCTTTCGACCGTTATTCGCATAATTTATCCATTAAATCTTAATGAGTAGACAGCAAAAGCCTAGTTTCGGACAGCATGAGATTAACGTTCGCGATGTTCATGCTGTTCTGTGGTTCGATATGCACGCGTCTCTTTGTGCTGACAGTCATTTCTCATGCCTCCTTTTCCTTTTTTACAATACCAATGATAACGCAATAACGTCAAAAAGTCAATTTGTAGAATCGCCAAACTTGTATGCCAACCACCCCTTCTGTTGGTGATTATGTACATATGTTGTGGTGACATTCTGTGCAACATTACTATATTGTGGTTAGGATATGTCCGTCTTCCCGAGCTTGACTCGGGATCCCCTAGGTGTAGCATCGATTCATGGGATTGCGGGTCCAGCCCGCAATGACGGCTGTGTTAAGCACAGGTGATCAGTTCTCCTGTGTCATCGCTCTAGGACACAGGAGAACTGATCTCTTGTGTCGTGCGCTTGCCAAATTACGTCCTGTAGAGTAAAATAAGCTAGGGCAGAGGGATTCGAACACCCTAGTTATCGAAATGCAACTTCTTTGCCACAAGAAAGAGCACAACACCAATCCACAGTATCCCTTACAGTGTAGCATAATGACCTTGGAGAGGGTCAATAAAAACTCCTACTATATAATACGAGGAACACACGATTTATGAAATACAAACTTATTGCGTCAGATATGGATGGTACACTTCTTAACGACGACTCAATTATGACAGATCGCAACAAAAACGCCATCAACAAAGCTGTTGATGCCGGCGTGCTTTTCGTCACGGCAACAGGAAGACCATTTCGTAACACACGATTTGTATGTGACGCATTAAATAAGGATATGCCGTTCATTGTCTTAAATGGCGCTGAAGTATTTATGGGAAAATCCGAAAAACTGCTGTTTGAGAGATTTTTGGACTATGATCTTGCTATGGAGGTCTTTGAGCTTGGTCAGACGCGTGGCGCTGCACAAATTGTCTGGACAGGTCCGCATCTATGGACAAATCGTGAATGTGATGAAACACTTAAATATAAATGTCGCACAAAAAGTGAAGAAATGTCGATTGTAACAGATCTATCCACAATAAGAGATAAAGTGACCGGCATTTCAAAAATTCTCTGGGTAGACGATCCTGAGAACGTAAAAGTGTTATCAGATGAAATGAATCCATACTTTGGAGATAAGCTAACATGTGCATCATCATTGCCGCACCTATTGGAGTTCATCGGCAACAACTCCGGCAAAGGTGCTGCCCTTGCCGATGTTGGAAAGCTATATAATATTGACAAAAGTGAGATGATTGCAGTCGGAGATGCCTACAATGATGTGTGCATGATCAAGTACGCAGGGCTCGGCGTCGCTGTCGACAACGCACCGGACGATATAAAGGCTGTAAGCGATTATGTCACAGTCTCAAACAACGATGACGCCATTGCTGACATCATCGAAAAGTTCGTTTTATAACTTCGCTAGGGTATGCCTCGATTCATGGGATCCCGGATCAAGCCCGGGATGACGAAAAGGACACAGGAGAACTGATCCCCTGTGTCCTTTTTGTGAAGTTATAGCTGGCTAAGCCCTTTTACACCATAGCTACAAAGATGTCCTTGATTGCGTTAAAGTCTAGAACCTTGAATGCACCGATTGTGCGAATTTGATGGAATGTACAATAATCTGCAAGCTCTTCTACATCATTCTTGCAACTCTCTCCCACTGCTTCTGTTAGAGTCACAGGCATCTTAATCAGACGGAAATAATCCTCTGTCTTTGCAATACCTTCAAGGGCAGCAGTCTCGTCATCAGTTGCATCTACGCCCCAGACAGTGCGGGCGTACTTTGCAAAGCGTGCAACATCAGAGCGATAGACATATCTTGCCCACGCAGCCCATGCAATCGACAAACTCTCACCATGAGGAAGGTCGTACTTGCCGGAGAGTGCGTGACCAAGCTGATGTACTGAAAAATCCATCGCCTGACCGAGTCCGGTCAAACCATTATGCGACAAACTGCCTGCCCACATTATTTCCGCTCTTGCCTTATAGTCATTTGGCTTATCCATAACAACTTTTCCGTACTTAATAATAACGCGCATCAATGCTTCTGAGATTTCATCTGTCACAGCATTGTTTGCGTCCGGTGCGAAATATCTATCTAAAGTATGCATTAGGATATCCGTTACACCGCATGCCGTATGACGTGGCGGCAGACTATATGTTAATACCGGATCCATAATTGCAAATTTAGGTCTGTTGAACTGTGTTCCAAGACCACGTTTTATGCCCAGTTCTTGGTTCGTAAGAACTGCTGACATACTTGTTTCGCTACCCGCTGCTGCGATTGTTAGTACTGTTCCAATGGGTAGTGATTTTTTTACTTCTGTCTTTAATGTGAAGAAGTCCCATATTGGAGTTTCAGGTGCCGCAAGACCGTGGGCAACTGCTTTTGCTGTGTCAATTACACTGCCGCCGCCAACGCCGAGTACAAAGTCAATACCCTTGTCTTTATAGTCCTCAACTGCATTTTGTGCAAAATCCAAAAGCGGATTTATTTGCACTCCGCCGACACATGAATATTTTATTCCTTCAGCTTCGAGAGATTTTGTCACAGTCTCAAGCACACCGCTCTTCACTGCACTCCCCCCACCATAAAATACCAGACAATTAGTCCCGCCGAATTCTTTAACTTCTTTGCCTGTTAGTTTTGCCGTGTCTTCCCCAAAGACAACTTTAGTCGGACTCCAAAATGTAAAAGCGTTCAATTGTTATTCCTCCATAAATTATATTTAGTCAAAAGGAAGACTGCGTATGCAGCAGACACTGCCAGTCTTCCTTTTAGTTTGTTTAGTTAATCATAATCATCATATTCTTCGTCATAATCCTCTTCTGGCTCCTCATCCGGCTCGTCCTGTGGTTCGTCAGTATCGTCTGCATCAGGGTCGTCCTCGTCCGGGGTGATGTCAGGTGTTAACTCGCCTCTGATGCCGGCGGCTGTTCTAGCAAGCAATTCTTGCAAACTTATGTTATCCGGATTGCCCAGTACGATTATTCCAACGAGCTCTTCCATAGGACCCCAGAAGTTGCTGAACGCATCTAGGTTAATTATTGCTGAATAATTTGCTTGTGCACCTAATGCGGCAAGTGCGGGACGTGACTGCGCTATTGATGATATTGTTTGGATATTGGTCGGTGCGTGATTCGTTGCCGGACGCTCTGCGAACGCTAATTGGCTCCCATAGCCCGTCAAAAAGTCTGCAAGTCTTTCAGCCCATTCAACATTTTCACTATGTGAGTTCACTCCAAGAAACATGAATCCGGCAGCACCGCCCATTTGGACTTGTTGACCGCCGATATTGACTGTTGGAAGTTTTGCAGCGGCAAAGTTCTCACCCAATGCACTTTCAACAGAGCCTGCAAGCCATGCTCCATTTACACCTGCCATTACATGACCTTCATTCATGACAGACACGAGATCGCCATCAGAGAGTGGAATAAATGCCGGATGTGCCACGATATCTAACATTGCTTGTATAACATCTTCGCCTATAGGATCGTCAATGTTCGTTTCTGTTTGACCACCACCCGCAGGCCATGCGTCTAATCCGGCTGCTCTGAAGAAAGAAAGGCTGTACCAGTTGCTCGCGATATGCATGGTAACTTGCACACCGGCTTCTTCTGCCACTTCCAACATTCTATCCCAGCTTTGAACGTCACTTGCTGAGAATATTGAAGAATCATAGTACAAGAAATAGCCGTTATAAACAGACAGTGGGTATGCAAAGAGGCTACCATCTATTGATGCAGCTTCAACTGCGCCGGTTACATTCGCAGATTTAACTTCGTCTGCATTGTATTGTATTTCTTGAAGTGCACCTGCCCAGTAGAGCCTCATAAGCTGACTATCAGTCATTGTCCAAACGTCTGCTGCATCTTGAGCATCTGTAAGAACTGCATCCATCATGTAGGTGCCGAACTTATCTTCAATATCGACTGTCAGATTTACTTCATGTGATACGTGCTCGATAAACGCGTCAACTCTTTGGCGTAGTGCCGCCAAATCTTCATCTCTTCCCCAGAGTGTAAGGTTCACATTTTCACGATCGCCTATTACTACTACATCGTCATTTTCGTTATCTTCCCCATTTACATAGGGGTCTTCATTTTCTTCTTCATAATCATTTGCACACGCAACCAGCGGCACAAATATAAGTGCGAGTATTAATAAAATTGATATTGCTTTTTTCATGATATTTAGATTATTCCTTTAGTTCATATATTGTTCTTTTTGCTTCAGGGCTAGCATGGTTCTTCAAACCGAAACTGTCCCATAATATATGCATATTCTAGCATGATTTCATCAAAGTGTCAAAAAACACAGCGCTCTTGCTCTGTCTCGACTACCTAGGGTAGAGGGATTCGAACCTCCATCGGTTTTAACAGGCGTATTTCCGCCTATGTCTTGCCAAACCCCTTGCCAATACGAAAGTATTACCTGCGGTCTTTGTCAACACATAGACAAAAATCCGCTCTGCTAAAACTGCAAGCACCTGACGTATATCAATTTTCGAGTGATTTTAGCTTTGTTTGAAGCCGCCTTGCTGACGCAAGGCAATGAAAACGGAGTGAAAAGCGCCGAAAAGAGGTTACGTCAGGCGATGGGGTTCGAATCCCTCTACCCTAA
>Ga0123355_10002612_pt1 | contig 25555 bp, 15 predicted proteins | sample TergutEmb28metaG_3_FD_89872 | JGI IMG/M metagenome (GOLD analysis project Ga0123355, IMG submission 89872) | Embiratermes neotenicus P1 segment gut microbial communities from Petit-Saut dam, French Guiana - Emb289 P1 | ecosystem: Host-associated > Arthropoda: Insects > Digestive system > Gut ...
GAGAGGTGATTTTCAAATGAAGCAAAAAGATTGCGGCACAGCTTGTAACGAAACTATTGCCCAGAAAAGGGAAGGTATCAAGAAGCTTTGCGGTATGGCTTACGTTATTTTGACAATCGGAGCTATTGCTTGGGTTGTTATTGGTGTAATGTTTATAGCCGAAGATATTTGGACAAGGCTGAACTTACCCATTGAAACAGTAACAGTCGGTTGGGGGTGGTTTTGGGTTGATGTGATACAATTGCGCTTTCAAGAGTCAGGGGCATTTATACCCATTCTATACACAGGGTGGACACCCGCAGGGGTCGAAAATGTAATCATATCTACAATGATTTCCTTTGCTGTATTCGGATTTTTCTTATTTATTATTCTGCACATTAGGAATATTTTCAAAGACCTAAAAAACGGTGGTTCCCCTTTTAACAAAAAAATTGCTTCGGCTGCCCATGCCATTGCATTTGGGATGGCTTTTCTTGGAATCACAGACGGAATATTGGGCAGAGGTTTTATGATGTTGATTCCGGCCGCTTTAATCGCTTTGATGGGTTATATTTTTGACTACGGGCGCTTGCTCCAAGAAGAAAGTGACACAACGCTGTAAGGAGGGCTATATGGCTATAATATTGCGTCTTGACAGAATGATGGCTGACCGAAAAATATCACTCAACGAGCTTGCATCAAAAGTTGGTATTGCCAATGTAAATCTATCCAATATCAAAACAGGCAAGATTAGCGCAATCCGATTTTCTACGCTTGATGCAATTTGCGATGTTTTGGATTGTCAACCGGGCGATATTCTTGAATACAAACGAATCGAAAATGATGTAGAAAAAACGGATACCACATGAGTATCCGTTTTTGCAATATCAGCATTTGAATTTAACTTAACTATCTTCGTTATCTTTGCCTGCATCCTCAATCAAATTTGTAACCAACTCGCTAAAATCGGCGGCATTTTTGGAAGTGATAACAGGCTTGCCTGTGGTAGAAGTACTGTGGATGCATTAACCGGTAAGATATTCTTACAGGTTAATGCATTTGAATATATAGCCACATTGCAATTTTTACCAACATGAAAGCCCTTGTGCTTGTCAAATTATTATGCTATAAATTTTACTTAATTGACGAACAAACAAAGGAGGCTTTGCAATGTTTCATATACAAAATAAGCGCACAGCCTTCATACTTGCGGATAAAGTTTTACCATTCTTGCAGCAAAAACAGGGTAGAAGATATTTTTGATTTATTAAATATCTTTTACCCTGTTTTTATATGCAATAGGAAATTGCTCTACAATTTCGCTGCAGTCTTGTTAAAAAAAGCGGTGCGCCGCTTTCTTATATTAAAAAATAGAAGGGAACAAATAAAATGTCGAAAAAAGAAAGACTCAGCTATCCAAAAATGGCCGTGTTTGGCCTACAACACATGTTTGCTATGTTTGGGGCAACCATTTTGGTACCGCTGCTAAGTGGGTTGAGTGTGCAAGTTACGCTGGTAGGTGTGGGCGTTGGCACACTAATTTTCCACTTTTTTGCAAAGGGAAGGGTTCCGGCATTTCTTGGCTCGTCTTTTGCCTTTTTGGTTGGTATCAGGTTAATAACCGACCCTACTGCAGGGATTTTCCCGGCGGTACAGACACAATATCGGCTTATAGATGAGTATGGCCAATATATTCTTAACGCTGCGGGCAATTTTGTTTACGGTGTGCAGGTTCAAGGAGCTATGCATGGCTTGGATATTGGGAGCTTAGTTCACCCAAATGCATTTCGGGACGCAACGCTTGCTTATGCAACCGGCGGTATCTTAGTTTCTGGGTTTATGTACCTTGTATTCGCACTTATTGTTAAACTAGTGGGCGTTAAAAAATTCATGAAATTTGTTCCCCCAATTGTTACTGCACCAACGGTTATTCTTATTGGTATAATGCTTGCGCCACACGCAATAAACCAATCTGCAGAAAATATTATACTTGCTGTGGCAACGCTGGCTTTTATATTAATTGCGTCTTCCTGGGGCAAAGGAATGATAAAAATTATACCAATACTGCTTGGTATAGGCGGTGCGTATATACTTGCGCTTATACTAAACACTGCAGGGCTTACAAATGCAAATGGCTCAGCCATAATAGACTTTTCTGCTGCATTAAGCAGAGTTGGCGGCGACGGTGGGATATCTGGCAGTATTGTTGGCTTACCGCCATTTATGGCACCTCGTTTTAATCTTGTAGCTATATTAATTATGATTCCCTTCGCCCTGGCTACTATTGCGGAACACATTGGGGATATGGTTGCACTAAGCAGTATTACAGGAGAAGATTTTGTCGAAGACCCAGGTCTGGCTCGTACGTTAATGGGTGATGGTGTTGCAAGCATGTTCTCTGGAGCAGTTGGCGGCCCTGCAAGCACGACATATGGCGAAAATGTGGGTGTTGTTGCGCTAACACGTATATTTAACCCACGGGTGGTGCAAATAGCGGCTGTTTTTGCTACGGCACTGGCGTTTTCTCCAATTATTGCGGCGGTGATATATTCAATTCCTAATGCGATAATTGGCGGTGCGTCGTTTATGTTATATGGTATGATTGCGGCAGTTGGTATCCGCAACCTAGTAGAAAGCCGCATAGATATGGCAAGAACGAAAAACCTTACAGTTGTTGCAGTTATGCTTGTAACGGGGCTTGGCCTGCGCTTTGGTAGCCCAATAACCTTTACAATTGGTTCTACTAGCGTGCCTATAGACAGGTTGGGTATTGCAATTGCTGTAGTGCTAGGCGTTTTGCTTAACGTAATACTCCCCGACAAAGATCCGGGGGAAGCAATAAAATAATGATACGTTTACAAAAATGGTTGTCTATGGCGGGGGTAGCCTCCCGCCGTAAGGCAGAAGAGATGATACAAAACGGGCGAGTTAGCGTTAACGGGCAAGTTGTTACAGAGCTTGGCGTAAAAGCCAATCCACTAAAAGATACTTTGGAGGTGGACGGCAAGCCCATAAAAATTGCTAGTGAAAAAGTATATATTATGCTAAATAAGCCGGAGGGGGTCGTTACAACAGTAACAGACCCCTTTGGGCGCCCTACGGTTATGGATTATGTACCAAACAAAGTGCGCCTATACCCAGTAGGCCGCCTAGACAGCGACACAAGCGGCCTTTTGCTTTTTACAAACGATGGGGAGTTGGCACAAATGCTAACCCACCCTAAACATGAAACAAAAAAGACATATGTGGCAGAAGTGCGTGGCGTACCCACTTTGGATAGCCTGCGTAATTTTCGAAGAGGACTTGTAATTGAGGGCAAAAAAACAGCACCTGCGCTTATTAAGGTGCTGGAGAGGCTCCCTGTAAAAGGTACGAAGCTGCAAACCTCCAAGTTACTAATAACTATACACGAAGGGCGTAACCATCAAGTGCGCAATATGTGTGAGGCAATTGGCCATAAGGTAATTACCCTGCAGCGTGTAGCAGTGGGCGGCTTGGAGCTTGGTAACCTTGCAAAGGGTAAGTGGCGGAACTTAACAGCGAAAGAAGTAAAAAGTTGTGTAAAGCCACAGCCACGCTGATAATTTGACACATGCAAGTTAGAGTATATAATTGAGTATACTCGGCAATATTTTCTATGGCGAACTGCAACTGCATTCGCCCGTATTTACATAAAGTATAACAAAAGATTGGAGGCGATCGAATGTTCGACAACGAAGCCATAAACATGCGCAAACGTGAGCAGGGCAGACAAGCCAGAATGGCAGCAAGAAAAAGACGTAAACAAAAATTAATAGTATACCGTATTATTGCAATTGTAGTAATTGTAATAATAGCAGGCATTAGCGCAGCACTATTACGTCAATCCTCAACAGAAGACGCCCTGACTACATCGCAGTCGTCGTCATCAGATTTGCCTACAATACCCACTTCTCCGGACGAACTTCTCATACACTATTTTTCATACATCGAACAAGGTAACTTTGGTGCTATGTACAACATGCTATCCGCAACCAGTCAAGAAACAATTTCAAAGGAAGATTTCATACAGAGGAATCAAAATATATATGAAGGGATTGGCGCAAACAATGTGTCAATTGCTATCAACTATGTTTACGGTCCAGCAGAAAGGCCTGGCAGGAGGTTTGTTAATTATAGCCTGACCATGGACTCGGTAGCAGGAGAAATAACCTACGAAACCCTACAAGCCATTTTCGAGCAAGACAGTAACAACGTATACCGTCTAATGTGGAGTCCGGCCATGATTCTACCAGAGTTAGGAGCAGACGATAGAGTGCGGGTTGGTATTCTACCGGCACAGCGAGGCAACATATATGACAGAAACGGAATAATGCTTGCAGGTCCGGGCCCAGCTTCCACTGTAGGCTTTGTCCCGGGAAGAATGCGAGAAGAAGAATCCGAAGTGGACGAAGACATAGCAATGGTTGCCGAGCTATTGGAAATGACGCCGGAAGCCGTTGTCCGCCGGTTAAATGCATCATATGTAAGAGACGATACCTTTGTTTTGCTACGGACCATTTCCAGAGACGCTCAAGACCTGATAGACGAACTCCTAACAGTACAAGGCATCATGATAAGTAGTGCCACTGTGCGGTACTACCCATTAGGCAGAGGTGCCGCCCATTTGATTGGTTATGTGCAAAACATAAATGCTGAAGAACTAGAAGCTCTAAGAGACGAAGGCTACCACATGAACAGTATAATAGGAAGAGCCGGGCTTGAACGAATATTAGAAGATCAACTGCGTGCAAGAGACGGGCGGGAAATTTTTATAGTAGACAGCGAAGGAAACAGGACAACAACTGTAGCAAGGCAGCCGGCGCAAAATGGCGCAGACATTCACCTGCACATTTGCGCACATATTCAAAGGCAGCTATATAGCCAGTTTGTCGCAAACAATAGCGCATCCGTAGCAATGAACCCATTAACAGGGGAAGTTCTTGCCCTTGTAAGCACCCCGTCCTACGACCCAAACGATTTTGTACGTGGTATGACCACAAGCATATGGACAGGGCTTATGGAAGACGAAAACCTGCCCATGTTTAACCGCTTTAGGTCAACCTTTAGCCCTGGCTCTACAATGAAAGCCATAACAGCTGCCATAGGCATAGACACAGGAACTTTTACGCACTATGAAGACTTTGGCTCAAGCGGACGCAGTTGGCAGCAGGACAGTACGTGGGGCGGTTTTTTTGTAACAACCGTAACGCAGTACAGCGGCCCCGCTAACCTTAATAATGCTATGGCTTGGTCCGATAACATCTATTTTGCAAAAGCTACGCTAAGGCTTGGTGCGGAAGCATTTGTAAACGGCCTTGAAGACTTTGGTTTTGGCCAACCTATTCCGTTCGAATATGGGTTGTTTTCCTCCATTGTTTCCAGAACAGGTGCGATTGTATCTGACATACAATTAGCGGATAGCGGGTATGGACAAGGTGAAATACTTGTTAACCCAGTTCATTTGGCGGTAATGTATTCTGCATTTGTTAATGCGGGCAGTATTATACAGCCACGGTTAATTAATCAGCGCGATGTACTTTCAGAGCCGCAATTTTGGATAGAAAATGTCGTCACGGCAGAAACGGCAGGTATAGTACTTGATAGCTTAATATTTTCTGTAGACTATGGTACAGGCCGTCCTGCAAGAATTCCTGGGACAGTTTTGGCCGGCAAAACAGGAACGGCGGAACTAAAATTGACACAAGATGATGAAGATGGAACAGAGCTTGGTTGGTTTGTTCTTATGACAGCAGATGAAAGTGAAGCACAGCCCCTGTTAGTAGTTTCTATGGTGGAAAATGTACAGGGGCGTGGTGGTAGTGGTTATGTTGTGCCTAGGGTTGCGTCTGTGTTTAATTGATATTATTAAGTATGTTATTTATGAACAGAGTGCGAACAAGAAAGTGGCTCGGCGGCTTTTCCCAATAGGCTGCATCGAAATTGCAGAGCAATTTGCCTAGCATATAGAAAACCAACTGGTTCAGATTTTCCGACCAGTTGGTTTTTTACTCGCACTCTTCAATCCTACTGCTTGTTAACACTAACAAACGCCTTGATATCTCTAACAGCCTCTTCCGTTGGAACTCCAACTCCTGTTTCAGGGTCTCTTACAGAATTATCAAATGCAGGTATTGTTTCAAATTCCGGCGCATCGAACGGTTGTAGTTCTGCCGGGATATTTTTTTGCTTTTTAGAGGTTATTCCCATGGTCATTGCTCCTTCAACTTGTAAAGTTTTTGTAGTATTTGCAAATTTGGAGTATACTATTCATTACCATACACTCGGAGGAGCATGCTCATGGATATCATAACCGCAATAAAACAAAAAAAATTATTCCTAGACGGTGGCACAGGTACGGAATTCCATAAACAAGGCCTAACTGGCGACCCTGTTACAGCTAACTTATCTCACCCTCAGGCGGTAATAGATTTACACTGGGCATACCTTTCTGCTGGTGCGAATATAATTACCGCCAACACATTTGGCGCATACAACCATAAACATTCCAACTTTGCCCAAATAATTTCCGCAGCAATTGGCAACGCTAGATCTGCAATTTCTCATAACTCAGATGGTCTAAATAAATGGATAGCATTAGATATGGGGCCAACAGGCCTAACCCTAGAACCCTATGGCGATACCACTGTACAAGAAGCTGCCGCAATTTTTGCCCAAACCATAGAACATGGTGTAGAATGTGGTGCGGACCTTATATTAATAGAAACCATGATGGACCCTGCAGAGCTTAAAATTGCTGTGACAGAGGCAAAAAAAACAAAGCTACCTATTTTTGCAACAATGAGTTTTGACATAACTGGCCATACAATGTATGGCGCAAGTATAAAAGGCATGGTGGAGCTATTAGAAGAGTTAAAGGTTGATGCACTAGGTATGAATTGCGGGCAAGGGCTAAAGCAATACGCCTCACTGGTAGAGGAGTTGCTAAATATCACTAATCTACCAGTAATATTTCAGCCAAATGCAGGTTTGCCAGAAATGATAGATGGCGCACCGAAATATAGTATATTGCCAGAAGTTTACGCAAACTTTATGGCGGAAATGGCAAGGAAAGGTGTGGCAATACTAGGTGGGTGCTGTGGCACAGAACCTGCTCACATAGCTGCAATGGTTAAAAAAATATGATATCGTTGTTTGGGGGAATATCCGCATTTATAGCGACTGTATGTATTTATACGTTGGTATTACACCATAAATTAATGCAAAAACGAAGCCATGTGGACAACGCATTAGCTCAAATAGACGATCTACTATACTACCAAAAACACGATAAAGAAGACTTGGACGCAAATATTAAAGATGCTGTCAAGGTTTATAATGATGCCGTTGGTCACTATAATGCACATATATCAAAGTTCCCCGGTGCGGTTATAGCGGGATTGGTCGGAATGAAAAAGGAGAAGGAAATGCCGTGAGTGTTGATCTGCAAGCATTTGCAAAAACCAATAATTGTGTAGTAGGTGTTTGTGACGCTTCTCCCCTTGACAATGCCCGCTTGCAAAAAAGCGAGTTTGTACCGTTTGTTAGCGGAAATTTGCGCAAACGAACAGACCCATCTGCTATTTTACCAGATGTGCAAAGTATCATTGTATTTGGAGTAGGGGCAAGCCAAACTCACTCACCCCAAAAAAACACTGGCGAAAAATTAGCACAGCTTTCGTCCCTTGGCGCAAATGCGGATTATCATGTAAATGTGAAAGTATTGATAAACAAATTTATAAATGAAATTACCCAGCATACCCAGAACTTCAAATGCAAAATCCTGATAGATAGCCCAAACTTAGATGAACGAGCGTTTGCTCAACGTGCCGGCATTGGTTTTTTTGGGCGCAACGGGCTAATAATTTCTCCAGAGTATGGCACGAGATTTAATATTGGGCTACTCTTAACAAATGTTTGGTGCCAAGGGAACAGTTATAGTGACACAGGGCGCATGGCCCAGCGTATCACCAAGACGATCCCCTTGGCACCCTTTCAATGCCCACCCAACTGCAACCTGTGCATAGCCGCCTGTCCCACCAATGCAATACAGCTAAACAAGCCCTTAAACACAGTCCGTTGCATATCCTATCTAACTCAGAAGAAATACCTCACTGCTGACGAAGAACTGCTATTGTCACAATCTAACCAGCTATACGGTTGCGACATATGCCAAGACGTTTGTCCCTTCAATATACCCAATAAAAAAAACTACATCGCCCCCCAGCAATGGCTGGAAATGGACGATACCGCCTTTAGTAAATATTACAGACACACTGCAATGTTATGGCAAGGAACAGACATATTGCGCCGCAATGCCAGACTTATAAATATAAGCGCTAAAGAGAATTAGCGCATGTACACGCTACATTGGAACACAGTTTTATTTGCCCTTTGCATACTAGCTATGGTATAGTTATTTCAGTACAGGAGCTAATGGTCGTATAAAAACAAGGCTTGGCGATAGAGGAGGTTCCAAATGAACAATGAAGAAAAAATCTTAGTGCTATTAGAGAAGCAAAGCACTGTGCTTGATACGCTGGTAAAAGGCCAAGAGGAAACAAACCAGAGACTTGATAAACTGGAAACTGATGTTTCAGTGTTAAAAACCGATGTTTCATCGTTAAAAACCGATGTTTCATCGTTAAAAACCGATGTTTCAGTGTTAAAAACCGATTTAGCCGAAACAAAAGAACTTGTTATCTTAATGGAGCATGACAACAAACAGCAGTTTGGTATTTTGCATGATGGATATAAGCTTGTATACGATAAGCTTGAGCCTATCCCACCTATTATTGAGAACCTCCAAGAAGATATTTTTGTTATTAAATCTGTCATAACAGCACATTCACAAGACATAAGTACTTTGATGGTTGCTACATAACAATCTATAATCTTTCACTAAAATTGAACCCATACAACTAAGAAAGGCACTCCGAAACTCGGGGTGCCTTTTATTACTTAAGTCTAAAATCATTTCACAAATAGAGTGAGTATCACCTTGACAACACCCTACTCAAAAGCATAAACTCTACATATCAAAATTTCTAGGAGGAACATAAAATGAGCAAGCCAGTAATCGCACTACAGCTATACACAATCAGGGACTTCACCCAAAACGACTTACCCGGTACGCTAAAAAAAGTAAAAGAAATAGGTTTTAACACAGTTGAATTAGCCGGAATGTACGACAAAACTGCGCCTGAGCTTAAAGCACTACTAGATGAAGTAGGCCTTACGGCAATTAGTGCCCATGTAGGAATCCAAGCATTCCAAGCAGACATGCAGGGCACAATAAATGCATACAAAACCTTGGGCTGTAAATACATCGGCGTACCATGGCTAGGCAAAGAAGACCTGCCTGGTGGCGAAAACTGGGCGCAAATGAAAGAGTCTTTCAAAGAAGTTGCAGCGCAATGTAAGGCGGCAGGCATTACCCTTATGTACCACAACCACGCTCACGAATTTGACAAACTACCATGCGGCACATACATTAACGACGCATTGTTTAATGAATTACCTGAAGTCGAAACAGAAATAGATACCGGCTGGGTACATGCAGTAGACCTATGCCCTGCACAATACATCAAAAAATATGCAGGCCGCTGCCCTGTTGTTCATCTAAAAGACACAGACAAAAATGCAAAAGAAGACCGCCCAGTAGGCCAAGGCACTCAAGATATGCCTACCATAACAAAAGCGGCAGTAGAATCTGGCGCAAAGGTTCTTGTTGTGGAGTTAGATAATGCTGTTGGTATAACTTCGCTAGAAGCAGCTAAGCAAGGTTTTGACTATCTAAAATCCCTGGGGTTTTAAATAAACAAAATAATAAAAACAACGTATATTATATAGGAAAGGGTTGATGCCAATTGGGTAGAAGAGGTGGATTAGGCGGCGGCGGCCGGGGCAGCTTTGGCGGTAGCCGGGGCGGCGGATTAGGCGGAAGCAGAGGCTTAGGCAGCAGCCGGGGCTCTGGACTAGGAGGTACAGGACGTGTAGGAGGTACCGCAGGTTTAGGCCGCACAGGCGGCGGCTTGGGAGGTGCATCTCGTCCAGCACCACGCCCCGCGCCAAGGCCAAGGCGCAACCCGGGCTTTGGCACAGGAATGGCAGTTGGAATGGGAATGGGTATGGGCATGAGACGCCGCAGACGTTGGGGAATGGGCCCCCGCTGGGGCTGGGGTGGCCACAGACATAGAGGAGTTGTCCACCACAGAGGAGGCGGCGGGTGTTCGCTGCCGTTTATAATGTTGATTTTCTTAGTCCTTGTAGCAATTATTATATTTTCAGAAAATCGCAGGCTTAACCCACCATTTACACCACCGGCAGATGGTACTTTTACTGCAGGCATTACACCATCAACCAGAGTGCGTGAACCCTTGGCTCCTGGCCTTGCAACAGCAACGGGCCCATTATTTACAGATAATGTCGGTTGGATAGCCAACCCAACCGTCCTGCAAGCAGGGCTAAATAACTTCCATGTGTTGACGGGTGTGCGTCCACATTTATACCTTGCCGGGGTTAATGATATCGAAGGGGCAGAAGGCCTTTCACTATCTGAGCTTAACACTTTCCTGCGAGCCGGGGCATTGCAAGACTTTGCAGATGACACATACGATAGGCTATTTACCGACGAAGCTCACTTGCTCTTTTTGGTCTTCTATCATTCGGAGACGGCGCAACATTATATAATCCAAGAAGTCTTTGCCGCAGGCAGGCAAACAAATGTTGTGTTCGACCAAGAAGCAGCAGACATTCTACGGGATTATTTCTTCCACTACCTGTATCTGGAAGGCCTTACAGACGATCAACGGCTAAGTGCAACATTCGACCGTACAGCCCAACGCATCATGTATCGCCCAGACGGCCCTATAGACAACCGCCCCATATGGATAACAATTGCCATAGTTATTGGCGTAATCCTACTTGTGTTAATCCTATTTACTTGGTGGAAACGCAAAAAAGAGCAGCAAAACCTAGAAGCAGAGCAAACAGAGCGCATTCTCAACCAATCCCTAGATACATTTGGGGACGATGAAGCGTCTCAACGTGCTCAGGATTATGAAGACTAAAGCGGTTATACCGTACACTGTGTGTCTCGTACAAAGTGATTTTTTAGAAAAAAATTTAAGGAGGACAATCAATGGGAATATTAACGCGTTTTAAAGACATCGTATCTTCAAACATTCACGCACTTTTAGACAAGGCAGAAGATCCGTCCAAAATGATAGACCAATACCTTCGCAACCTGTCAAACGACTTGGCAGCCGTTAAAAAGGAAACCGCAGGCGTTATGGCAGAAGAAAGCCGCACCCGCCGTCTGGTACAAGAAAATGAAAAGGAAGTAGCCAAGTTTACAGAACTTGCAAAACGTGCTCTTGTTGCCGGTAACGACAATGACGCACGTGTGTTCCTGTCCAAAAAACACGAGCTAGAAGACGTTGGCGCAGGCCTGCAAACAGCCGCCGCCGCCGCACACGACAACGCATTAAAAATGCGCCAGATGCACGATAAGCTTGTTAAGGACATTAACTCTCTTAATGCCCGCCGTAACACAATTAAAGCAAAAGCGGCTGTGGCCAAAACCCAAAGCCGCATAAATAAAATTGGCGCAGCAGGGGATAAGGCACAAGGCGCACTTGGTGCATTCGACCGTATGGAGGAAAAAGTTAACCGCCAGCTAGACGAGGCAAATGCCCGTGCAGAGCTAGACTCTACCCCATTTGACGAGGCTCTTGCCTTAGAAGAAAAATACCGTGGTGTAAACATCGACTCTTCTGTAGAAGACGACTTGGCCGCACTAAAAGCGCAGTTAGGATTAAATTAATGAAAAACAAACAGCATAAAAAAACGGCGGGGGCTACAACAAGCTCTCGCCGTTTTTCTAAGGAAAAACAGAGTCAAGTAGTTGTCGGCAAGTTTATAGGTAACTCGAAAGGCTTCGGATTTGTAACCCCGCAGTCTCCTGTAGGTATGGATAGTACATCAACAACTCCATGTCATTACGAGTCCGACGCACAAGTTGTAAAAACATTGGGCTCTCGGGCTAAGTCCGGAAAGACTGCAAGTGCCAAAAATACGCAGTCGGTACACGCCATAAACGTATGCGGCAAACAAGCGGAAACTACAACAGCAGGCCGAAAACTTGGCGGCAACAACAAACAACACAGCGTCGCAGATATATTCATACCGCCTCATGCAACACTAGGTGCGCTTGATGGTGACATTGTCGAGTGTAAAATTACAAATGAAGATGCTAGTCTAACCCTGGACAAGCCAAGCATTACGGGAAAAATAACCGCAGTCATACACCGTCGCCCAATAGTTGGTGCATTTTTTACCGATGGCCAGCATGGTTTTGTTCGCCCTGTAGAAACGAAGATACCCTATGTTTTTTCTGTCCCACCAAAATCAATTTTACGTTTTGGCTTGGCAGATGGTCATAGGGTAATTTTTTCTGTAGATAAACGCACGCCACTTTCACGTAAAACAGAGCTGGAAAAGGTCTCGTTACAAACTGCATTTATAACAGAAGTAATAGGCCACATTCACGACCCTGGTATGGATGTGCTAACGCTTGTACGCCAAGCAAGTATCCCCTACCAATTTTCCGAAGCCGTAATGGAGGAAGCAAATGTAGTACCGGACACAATATCAGAGGAAGAACTTCAAGGCCGCTTAGACCTGCGAAACGAGCTAATATTCACCATAGATGGCGACGATACAAAGGATATAGACGATGCAATATCTTTTGAAGTAACAAGCGACAACAGCTATAAACTTGGCGTACACATTGCCGATGTATCTCACTATGTAAAAGAGCTTTCTAATTTAGACCGTTCTGCTCTAGATCGTGGTACAAGCATATATCTTGCAGATAGAGTAATACCAATGTTGCCACACCGTTTATCCAGCGGCATTTGTTCCTTGTTCCCAAATGTAGATAGGTTAACATTAAGTTGTTTGATGACCGTAAACCAGCAAGGGCATGTTGTCGGTTGCCAAATTGTTGGCTCTGTGATAAACAGCAAAAAACGTTGGACATATAGTCAGGTGCAAGATATCTTAGATGGCGCAAACCTATGTGACAACTATCAATGTAATAGGCAAACAGCCGTGCCTATTGTAACAGGAGAAACACCAACGAATACACGCTATGTGCCAGCAACCAATTGGAGCGAATTGTTTGTAGCAATGGACATGCTGCGGTTAACACTACGCCAAAAGCGAGAGCAAAAAGGCGCACTAGATTTCGACTTGCCGGAAGCAAAGATTACCGTAGACGAAGTAGGTAAACCAATTTCTATTGATACCTATGCTAGAACGCAGGCAACGGGCATAATTGAAGAATTTATGATTTTATGCAACGAAACAATTGCCACACACTTTTTATCGCTACAGGCTCCATTTATATACCGCACTCATGAACCACCAAGTGTGGACAGGTTGGCAAAACTCGCAAACATCACCAAATCACTTGGCTTTGTAGCTCCAAAAAACGCAAATAGTCCAATAGGTTTGCAAAAGTTGCTATCAAAAACCGTAAACACACCGGCTGCACAAGCCGTTGCCACTGCAGTGTTGCACAGCTTACCACAAGCACGTTACACTTCTTACGATCCAACACATTACGGCCTTGCATCTGATGCATACTGCCACTTCACATCTCCTATACGCCGCTATGCAGATCTGCACATTCACAGGATAATAAAAACATGGCTAAATGCGGGTAAGTTCGACCGCTTTAACGAGTTCCTTCCTATTATATGTAATCAATGCTCTGTAACCGAACGCGCTGCCGAAGTTCTGGAGCGGGAAGTCGAACAGCTAAAGAAAGTACAGTTCATGTCTTCGCAAGAAGGGCAAACTTTTGAAGGTGTTGTAAGCGGGGTTACAGGCTGGGGGGTATATGTAACTCTTCCAAATACAATAGAGGGTACTATCCCGGTAGAAAATCTTACCCGCAATAAATATGTATATAATAAGGAAGAAACAGCATACATTTATAAACCTATACGCAAATTAAAGCAAATTGAAAGAGCAACAATCTTACGCCACGGCGTACGTGTAAAAGTACGTCTAACACGGGTTTGTGAAGAAGAACGTAGAATTGTGTTTGCGTTAATTTAACAGAAGTATGCGTAATAACCCTACAACTCTGCACACAGTGCGGATTGCAGGGTTATTTATTTTATTAAACGCAAGTTCGCCATTGAATATGCGCAATGCCGTAATGCATCGTTCTCCGTCATTCCGGACTGTAGTGAATTAACCTCAAAACAAACCAAGGCGAAGCTTTGAGATGTTTTAGAGTTATATGAACGCTCTGCACCGACATAGCGAAGCGAGGGAGGTGCAGGCAGACTTGCTAGCTCCTATAGCTCAGAATATTTTATGTTCAGTCCGCGATAAGACTACGGGTCTAGCCTGCACGGCAATGGCAAGCCTTTATTTTCATACTAGAAAAAGTGCTCTGCACAAAGCGCACAGCGGAGCAGCTTTTAACAACACTGAATTCGTGTGAAAACCAGGGGTAACCAGAGAGTAGGCAGCATACATATATAAATACGGGCTATTTAAGCTATCAATCTTATAATCCATGCACGCTGTAGCGCACACATACCGGTCAAAAAGGACAAGTTAAGTCCGACTTTGCCCATTCGCCATATTAACCCAAAGTAAGACAAGCAACTACAAACAACATTTATAAATGCGTTGGCGTAATTATTTTGTGTGCCGAAACATGTCGCAAACTTTACCTGCTATTATTGTTGCAAACAAATGCAAACATTGCAGATTTTTAATGATTTTAAGAAAAATAACAGACAAAGCTGTTGACATTGCCTTTTTACATGGCTATTATGCACATCCGACATAGCGTGTTTGCGTTCTGTAAATTTATAGCTAGCTCGCTCGCTCAAATCGAGCTACATACACATGGGGAAAGGATGGGGATATCTGTACAGTAAAATCATGGCGTACCCCCTAAACTCGTTTCAGCATAACTAGATCTTAGGGATCGGCAGCAAACGCACTACACTAGTATAGCGCACTAGTATGGTGCCAATGTAAAAAACCCGGTTTATTGCTAATTCGGGCAGAGCGCTAACTGCTCGAAGGAGTATAATCTCGGAATGGACATTTGCTTTTGTATGTTTGATTAACTCTATGTTGTATTGTGAACAATGCGTGCGTAGACAAACGACAGTGCAAAACTAGAATTAAAGTAGATACGCAAACTAAGCTGGTTGTCGGACAAAGTTTTTACTAAAAAAACAACTGTTGTAAAACACAGGTAACAATGCATTTACAAAGTTATGCAACATGTAAGGTTAAAACTAAAAATGAAAGAAGGAACCAGAAGTATGAAAAAAACATCTAAAAAGCTATTGGCTATTATTATGTCAGTGGTTATGGTAATAGGCCTTATGGTACCTATTACTGTAGTAGCAGATTACGAACTAAACCTCTACGAGGGTAGCGAAATTTCTGCAGAATATGAAATGCCGGCATATGAAGATGATGAACTGATTATCATCGAAGACGAAGAGCCAGCAGATGATGACGAACTTGCCGAAGAGCAAGACGACGAAGAAGCATCTAACGAAAACAATGAAGAGCCATCTCTTGGCGAAGTTGCTGCTCCGCCAAGCGAGAGCCTAAACAACTTAATTTCAGTTGCACCACACAGTACAGATCAATTTGGTATAAGAATTGTTCCACATTCACCAAGTATACCTGCAGGCGGCGATACGTTAGTAGATATCGAAATCGTACGTTTACCTGGAGCAGGCACTATGGTTTGGGAAAACTTCACTCTTGATATCACATTTGACTCTAACGTTATTGAGCCTATGCCTATAGGCGCAAACCCAAATATTTTTGTAGCTACAGATGTTAGCACATGGTTGGGTCCAGATGGCTGGCCTGTTAATGACGCATCAATAAGCCACCGTATTAACCCTGAGAATGCAGTAAGCCCAGGCAACACAATCAGACTTATTGGTGAAAGCCAAGGTGAAAGAGCTGTATTCGCCGACGTTGTTGTTTTAACAGTACGCTTCCGCTCTGTAGGCCCTGAAGCAACTGGTAATATATCATGGGGTATCTTTAATGACGGAGTTACAGCCGGTGGTATTGTAGGTTATTGCCACGTAGCTGGTTCTGGCGCAGGCCTTTATAGAATGGCCCTACGCCCTGCAGGCCCTCCGTACGACGGAGTGATTACAGTTGGTGCCCTAACACTACGCGTAACAGTAACCGGTAATACTCTAATGCCTGAAAATGTTACAGTATCGCATGGTAGCTTACAATTTACAAGAGTTGGTAACGTGTTTTCAGCTCCAGTTACATCACCAATTACCGGTAATGTAACAGCATCTGCTCCACGTTTCCAAACAGGAACTGCAGCAATACCGTTATTTATCGGTGGTTATGCAGACGTAACAATCAACCTTGACTTGCTAGAGCCTGAAATTGGCGAAGGCGTTTTGGTAGGTATGGTTTCTAACGATGTAACTAATGCACCAATTCCAGGTGCAACAGTTACAGTGTTTGTAGGCAACCAATCTTTCCAAACTGTTACAGACGCTCAAGGCCTATACAGAATTATTGTTCCTGAAGGTAGTGCGTTAGTAGCTGCAAGTGCACTTAACTTCTACTCAGGCTTTGCTCCAAACAACCCAGTAACAATTGTTGAAAATCAAGAGAGCACAGCAAACATTAGACTACAGCCTAACAATATAGTAGGCGGCGGTTACCATTTGACAGTAAATGTAACTGGCGTAGCTGCTGGTATAGATGCAGGCCTTGACCGTGCAGGTTCTGTAAAGGATCCAAACTCAAACGCATTTGTATTTACAACTGCTGCACCTCTTACAGGCACAATTACTGCATTTGCGCCAGGGTATCTGCCAAACGTAGGCACAATACCTCCATATGTAAACAACATGGCAATAATGACAATTAACCTATCTCAAGAGCCAGTAATAGGTGCTGGAATCCAAGGTAGAGTTACAAACGTTGCCAATGGCAATGCCATTGCTGGTGCAACAGTAGTACTACTAAATATGGCAGGAAACGAACTTAGTCGTACTACAACAGGCACTCACGGAGAGTACTCTTTTAATAACCTAAATGCAGGTTATCATAGAATAATTGTTTCAAGCCCTGGTTTCATCCCACAAAGCAGAGACGTTGAAGCAATCTTGGGCCAATGGGTAATTGCAGACTTTGCACTAGAGCGTAGCCCAATAGGTACTGACACAGACTTTACACTTGTTGTTAACCTTGTAAATATCGGCAATGCTCCTGGTGCACAAGTATTTTTAACCGAAGCCGGAGTTCCACGCGAACTTGAACTAAGAAATGGCATTTGGTCTGATACTGCTATGTTCCCACTAATTGGCCGTGTAGACGGTGTTGCAATAGGCTTCTTGCCTGCATCACGCAACTTGGTTAATGCAGACTTTAATAACCCAGCAAGGCTTGCTATTGTTAACCTTACTTTACAATACGACACAGAGCCTCCACTACCTGGTGTACTACGCGGCTTTGTACGCATAGACCCAGCAAGCAGCGCACAAAACGCTAACGCACCTGTAGCAGGCGCAACAGTAATAATATTTGATGCAAACGGTAACCGTATGCCTCAAACAGCAACAACAGACGCAACAGGTTTTTATAGCATCGCTGGTCTACCTGCTGGCACCTATACAGTTACAGCACAACATCCATTACATGGTGTTCGTGTAGCAGACGAAAAAGGTGTTATAACAATGACAGAAGGCGCACACGTTAACGTGTATCTCAGATATGGTCAGGCTATTATGGATGGCTTCTTGGTACTTGCAAACATTGAGCCTTCAAGTGCAGTAGCTGCTGGTCCATCTGTTACAGTGGGTGGTTTAACAATGTACCACTCAGCTGCCAACACATGGGAGCGCAATTTGCCTATGACAAACAACTTCATTGTTCAAGCATCTGCTCCTTCATACGTTACCAATAGTGTTAATATTACACCAGCAAGCTTTGTAAACAACATTGCAAGCGTTACAATCCGCCTACAAAGAGAAATGCAAGAAGGCGTAATACAAGGTTATGTATTTGAAGCAGGCGTACAACCAGAACTACGTGTTCCATTTGCATCTGTTTCTGTTGTAAACAACGTAACTGGTTACTCCAGAGTAATAGAAGCAAACTACGACGGTTTCTTCCGTTTCGAAGGTCTTGCACTAGGTAGCTACACATTAGCTGCATGGTCAGACGACCATTATCTTGCAACATCTCCTACCCCTGTAGTATTGGTTGCAGGCGCTGGCGTTCACAGGAATATAGAAATTCCTCGCCGCATTAGTGGTCCATTCCCAGCATATAACCTAATGGTTACTGTTGTAGGTCTAGATCTAGACCCAGACGTAGTAGTTATTAGCATGGCTGGCGGTACAACCCTACAACGTGTTGGCACAACTAACGTTTGGCAAGCACGTAGCAACTCAATGATGTTGGGCGTAATTAGTGCAGATGCACCAAGATTTAGAGCACAAACTCGCGCTGTTATTGCAGGCGACTATGTCGATGGCGAAGCATTCATCGTTATTGCTCTAGAAGAAATTGATGCTATCATCAGACTCTTCCCTCACTATCCAGGAGGAAACCCTGCATTCTACTACGAAATTGAAATGCCTGATATCGACATCGTAATTCCAGCAAATCTAAGACCTGAATTGAGAAGAATGTACGGTACAGTGGGCGACCCAGGCTGGGCATTCCTAGGCTGGTACGACGAACTGTTTGCAAATATGCACCTTACAACCAACACAAACAGAATAACAAGTGCACAACGTCTAACAGCAATAGACTTATTGGCAAACCTTGTTATTACCGAAGCATTGTTAGACGCTAACGGTGTGTTTGAACTACACGGTACATGGGTACGCTTTGGCGACGTTAATGGCGACGGTATAATTGACGGTATTGACAGAGCATTGATGCAAAACTTCATACTAAGCGGTATCACAAACGAGCAAATTATTGTTCAAACCGCAAACCTAAACCCAGACACAGATAACCTGATCGACGGTATCGACCGTGCACTACTACAAAATCATATCTTAAGTGCACCGGGTGTTATCCTAGGGCATATTCAACAACCATAAGCAAGTTCTGATGGCATATAAAATGCCGTAACAAGACCCAACTGCAGCCAATTGGCGATTAATTAGCTGTAGTTGGAGATGTACAAAGGGGTTAGCGGGAACATATACGTTCCCGCCTAGCCCGTACTTAGAAGTACTAAAAGGTGACTTGTATCACTATACGGTGTCCCGCCGCAAGCGGGTTTCCGCACCCGCACAAGCGGTAAGGATTCGAGTATGAAAGTGTTTTCTTTCATACAGAACATAGCGAATGAACCAAAAGAATGGACTAAAAGAAGGTAGGTATTTTTTATGAAACTTGGTAAGCAATCTAAAAAAATTGCAATTTTAACGACATTGTTAATACTTGTGGGCATCGCTGTTGTAGTTATTATGGCAATAGCAAACCCTACACAAAACACACACGAAATTAGATTAAATGTTAGCTCAGCAACCGCTAGTTCTCCTGGCGGATATATAATACTTGAAGTAGAAATGGCTCGTCTGCCATATGCAGATTCCATCAATATTGGTATGGCAAACTTTTCTATTGATATCCTTTACGACGAAACAAGGTTTGTACCGGTCCGTCATACTTACCCTGCAGGCAACCCGGCGGCTATAACCATGACCCGTACCGAGTTTTATGGCGATGACGGTTGGCCGGTTAACGCAACATTAACCAACCAACACCGCCCTGGAGGACAAAACGGCAGGTTAAGAATTGATACCGAAGTTCAAGGCATGGGAGCAGTTTCAATGAGCGATGGCTCTATATTTATCCGTTTCAATGTTATTGACGGAGCTCCTATTGGCGATGCCGTGTTTGGCTGGTATGCTTTCTACGAACCCCCTACAAGAGGTGGTATGGTAGGGTTTCCTCCTCCACATGCTCACCTTGCCGCACGTCTACCACTTGCCGGAGCGGCGAATACTGCAACTGTTGGCGTACAAGGCGCACAGCGTACAGTAACATTTAACCCAACAGGCGGTAGCTTTGCAGATGGCGAAAATGGAATTAGAACAACAGGCCACGGTTCGCCACTGCCAGATATTCCTGCTAACCCAACACGTGGGGACGGCTATACATTTAGGCACTGGAGCCTAGCTCAAGACGGCCCAGACAACTTTAACCCCGCAGCAAATGTATACAGCAACTTTGAAGTTTTTGCAGTTTGGAACGACCCTGCTATAGTTACCTTTAATGCTAATTTAGCAGGCGCAACACCAGCTAGCCAAACCAGAGCAGTAGCTCCGGGTACAGCAATTGGTGCTGCACAAATGCCAGGCAACCCATCTCACGCAACAAGCGTATTTGCATCTTGGAATACATCACCAGATGGTACCGGTGATGCGTTTACTGGAAGCTCTGTTGTACCACAAAGCATGCCTGTTTATGCACAATGGCGTACACCAGTAACAGTAACATTTAATGCTGGCCCTGGTGGTACTCTTGCACCAAATGGTGCCACAAGAACAGTATTCTCGGGCGAGTCTTTAGGCGGAAACATGCCAGGTAACCCATCTCACCCAACAGAACTGTTTGCAGGATGGCAGCTTCCTAACGGCCAACCATTTAATTCAGGAACAATAATTAACGAAAATATTGCAGTAACAGCAATATGGTCAGCTACTGGAACCCCTGTAACAGTAACGTTTAATGCAGGTACCGGTGCACTTGCCCCTGGCGGCGAAAGCAGAACATTGTTGCAAGGTATGTCATTAGGTGCAGATATGCCACCTAACCCAAGCCACGCAACAGAAGTATTTGTTGGTTGGTTTGATAGCTCTAACCAACGGTTTACAGGAGATACAATTGTAAACTCAGACATGACAGTTACCGCTCAGTTCCAATCTGCAGCGGCATCATTAATAATAACATTTGACGCTAATGGCGGTGTATTCTTGTCTGGCGGCAACACAAGGCAAGTTGTAGCAGGAAACAGCTTAGGCACTGACATGATTAGAACCCCATTCCATCCAAATGGAGATGCGTTTGAAGGTTGGAACACAGAATCGGATGGCTCTGGTAATTGGTTTACAGCAGCATGCATTGTAAATCAAAGCAAGACCGTTTATGCCATATGGGCTCAAGGTTTAGTAGTAACATTTAATCCAAACCAAGGAGATTTGCCACTTACAGATACTACAAGAGGTGTACTTGCAGGCCGCTCATTAGGTTTAGCAATGCCAAGTATCCCAACCCGTTCTGGTCACACATTTGTAGGATGGTTTACAGCAATTTCCGGTGGAACAGAATTTACAGGACACACATCTGTTATGCAAAGCATAGAAGTGTTTGCACGCTGGGAAGTAGCTACCACAAATTGGACAGTAACCTTTAACGCAAACGGCGGACAACTTGCTGCTAACGGTGGAAGCAGAACCGTTGCAAATGGTCAAGCATTGGGCAACGAAATGCCTAATGACCCACAAAGGGATAATCATACATTTGACGGTTGGAGCTTAAGCCAAGACGGCCCAGATGAGTTTAATAGCCAAACACCTGTTGCAGGCAATATTACCGTTTTTGCAAGATGGATTGCAGATGGTAATGGTAACAATCAAGTAGTAGTTACCTTTAACGCCAATGGCGGTACACTTGCAAACAACGGCACAAGCAGAACAGTAAATGCTGGTTCAGCAATTGGTTTAGCAAATATGCCTGGTAACCCAACACACTCATCAGACTTGTTTACCCACTGGGAAGATGCACAGGGCAACCTGTTTGACCATACTACAATTGTTAACGCAAATATAACAGTTTATGCACAATGGGGAAGCTCTGCAAATGCAGTAACCGTAACATTTAACGGTAATCAAGGTGCACCAGCCAGTGTAACAAGGCAAGTAGTCGCTGGTTTCCCCGTAGGAGCTCAAATGCCTATTGCCCCAACCCGTAGCGGTTATACGTTTGACGGCTGGAGTACCAATGCCGCCGGACCTGTAAACTTTACAGCAATAACAGAAGTTAACAGCGATATAACAGTATACGCGCAATGGGTATTAGCAGACAATGTAACAGTAATCTTCAACGCAAACAATGGCACATTTACTGGTGCTGCCACAACTGCGGAAGTAGTAGTAGCACGTGGGCAATCTATAGGAGATGGCAATATGCCTGCACCTCCAACACGCAGCGGCCACAATTTTGTAGGCTGGAGCACCACTGCTACTGGAACTGTAAACTTTACTCACGAAAATGTTGTTAATCCAACTGACAGTAATATCATGCACGTATATGCAGTATGGACAGGTGGTGGCCAGGTAGTAAACAACAATGTAACGGTTACCTTCCATGCAAACGGCGGCGCATTTGCAGCTAATGCCTCAACCGTAACAAGAACGGTGCTACGTGGGCAGTCTCTAGGAAACGATATACCGGCACAGCCAACCCGTAGCGGCTTTAATTTTATGGGCTGGAGCACATCAGCATCCGGTTCGGTTAACTTTTTCTCAACAACTAATGTTAATCCTAGCGGTAACAACTTGAATGTATTTGCAAGATGGTCAGAGATAGGCGGCGGTACCGGCGGCGGCGGAACAGGCGGCGGCTCAGCAACACCACCAACACCACCAGCACCAAGACCTCCAGCAGGTACAACACAACCACCAGCTTCAAACGACCAAGACGATCACGATGACCAACCAGGACCAGGTGCAGCAGATGGCCTAACAGCACCTCCTTCACCAGGCGATAGAATTCACCAGGCATTTATGGTAGGTTTCCCAGATGGCACAGTGCGTCCACATGCAAATGTAACAAGAGCAGAAGTGGCAACAATCATATTCCGTCTAACACCAGACAGCGAAAGAACAAGCGCATGGTCACAAGTTAACCCATTCCCAGATGTACAAAGAAACAACTGGTTTAACAACGCAGTATCTACCATGACAAACGCAGGTGTATTCTCCGGTATGCCAGACGGCACATTCCAACCAAACAGAGCTATTACCAGAGCAGAATTTGCAGTAGCAATGGCTCGCCACTTTGGTATACGTCCTGCTGGTGGCGCAAACATGTTTACAGACATTAGCGGACACTGGGCAGCAAGGGAAATTAATGCACTTGCACGTGCAGGCATGATTTCTGGCCGTTCTGCAGGCATATTTGCACCAAACGAAAGCATCACCCGTGCAGAAGCAGCAGCACTTGTAACTCGTATGCTAGGCCGTCAATTCTCTTCTGCAGGTAGCTTGTTGCCTGATATGCAAACATGGTCAGACAACATGAATCAAAACTCATGGTTCTATATCTACGTTCAAGATGCAACCAACTCTAACCACTATGTAAGAAACGCAAACGGAACCATTACTTGGACATCTCTAGCACCATCCAGAGATTGGCGTGTGTTGGAGCGTGAGTACTCCAGACCAACCGATATTATCGGACGTTAATAATCTGTATTTCAATAATTAATTATGATATTTGGCAAAAGGCACACCAAGGTGCCAAATGTAAAACACTTGCCGTGTGTCGTTTGTTGAATATAGAGTAGTGTGTCTACTTTTAGATTGTTTACCTAAATGGGTGTCACAGCATTTTCCTTTGGGGTTGAGTAGTTTATCAGCCTCAAAGGAGGAGCTGTACCCATGACTTTTAAGTAGCTCGCACTGTAGTTCGCAGCTATAAATCACTCGCTCAAGTAATCAACAAACAAATCCAGCCATACTGCCATTTTTGCTTTTGATATGAGGGGATTCTAAAGTAGAAAGATATTGGAGTGTATGGACGTTTTACAAGTTTTGCGTTATGTGCAAACCCCACTTAGGCGGCAAAACAATAAAAGGCCTGGAGATATTCAGGTTTAGTGTAACACTCTTTTAGAATCTATATTCATAGCCAGAAAGACGATTTTTTACTCGCATTTTTCATAATCTTAAATTTTCTTGTGTGCCCCTAGTACACAGTGTAATTCTCTGATTAGTAAACGAAAAAATGTACGTAAGCAATGCTTTCTGTCTATGAATGTAGGTTCTTCTTGGGGATTATTGGGACATTGGTTGCAATAGCTAATAGATGTATTTTTCCTATTGTAAAGACATAATTAATTGTCCGTAACCCCACATGCAAGTTGTTATGTTAAGGGGGGTGGGAAAAAGTACAAATGCATTGCACAATGAATTCCAACTGTAGTCAGCCTTGTACGTAGGTTAGTTGCAATTGGGGATGTTAATTGGCACTGAAACTAATATATCCATTGCGTCATACTTATAAATAACAAAAAAGAAAGAGGGAGTAATCTCAATGAAAAAAACGTCTGAAAAGTTGTTAGCTATTTTGATGTCTGTGGTGCTGGCGGTAGGTCTTATGGCACCTATTACAGCAGTAGCGGAACACGACCCAGGTTTTCATTACGGGCCTATTGTAGTTGCTGAAGATGATGCAAATTACGAAGAACCGTCCCTTGAAAACGAAGCTGCGCCAGCAGCAGATGATGAGCAAGCAGACGATGAGCAAGACAGCAATGAAGAAGAATTGTTTATTAACAATGCAGCAATTCTACCAAAAGAAAGCGCAGGCTCTCTACTTATGCCACTTGAAGAGCCTAAAGTTGCAATAAACATTGTTCCTCGTGAGCCGACCATAAGCTATGACCCAGGGGGAGTAGCTGTGGATCAAGGGGTTCTTGTAGACATTCACATTACGCGTTTGCCAGCCGCCGGTCCGGCGGTGACACCAGGCGGAACACCCATAGCACCTGGTACTAGTTGGGGTATAAATAACTTCACTATTGATCTTGTTTTCGACTCTTCACTTGTTCAAATTATGCCAGTAGGTGGGCCGGGCACAAACCCCAATATTCTGGTAAGTACCCCTGCAAATTCTTGGTTGGGTCATGATGGGTGGGAGATACCTTCAGCTATTACTCTTCAACAAAACCCAAGTAATGCTGGTTCTCCAAGCAACACACATAGAGTTACTGGTAGCGTAGAGGGCAATCCGGCACTTTTTTTCAATGACATAACGTTAACTGTGCGCATGAGAGCTTTGCCAGGAGTTGTAGATGCACCTCTTGACTTTTCGTGGGCTATTTTTAATGATGGAGTTACAGGCGGCGGCGTTACTGGTTTCCAAGTTGGTGGCGGCGGTAGTCCTATAAACTTTCCGATACAACAGCCGGCGGGACCAAGCCGTACAGTAACGTTTAACTTTAACGTTCCGGGGGCAGACCCAGCGTATGAAGAAGTAACTGTACCGCATGGCGGAACAGTAGGTAGCTTCCCAAATCTACCAAACCGCACCGATTATTACACGTTTAACAGATGGGAAGTAGGCAGCACCGAGTTTTTGACCACCACGCAAGTAAATAGCGATATTACAGTAGATGCAAGATGGCATGCTCCACATATAGTAACCTTCCACTATAATTATCTAGGCTCAGCTCCGTTCTTTGCGGAATTACCAGTAGCCCGTGGAA
>Ga0123355_10002613_pt1 | contig 25555 bp, 15 predicted proteins | sample TergutEmb28metaG_3_FD_89872 | JGI IMG/M metagenome (GOLD analysis project Ga0123355, IMG submission 89872) | Embiratermes neotenicus P1 segment gut microbial communities from Petit-Saut dam, French Guiana - Emb289 P1 | ecosystem: Host-associated > Arthropoda: Insects > Digestive system > Gut ...
AATTCATAGCCAGGAGTTGTATTTGAAGATGCAACTAGAGCTCATGTTTAGTCATGATTGCCAATGAAATCTCTCACACAATTTGGTACTTTTCTCTCTAGGACTCTTTACTTGAAGGGAGTACAACAATGGAATGTAATCTTACTGTTTCAACAGATAAACATCCTACAGCTACACCAACTGGTGCCTCACTTAGCACCAACTGATAAACACTGCCATTGATATACAGACAGCATACAGGCTGGTTTACATTTTCAGCATTTAGGGTTTATCCATGTCAGGTGTTGAAGCTGTTGCAACATGTTGCTCTACATTACAGTTAACATTCCAAATATAAACACATCAGAATGTCAAAGTTTGCATAGTTGGAGTTTGATTTGGGTTGTGAGGTGTGGTGTGTTTCTATCCGATGGTAGTAGCCATATTGTGCAGAAGAATATCAGGAGGAGCAGAAGTGAAACCAGGCTGAACAATCGTGGTCAGTCTTCATGGCTGCAGTTGGGTGGGTGTTACTTATAGCTTCTGGGTTATGCAGGGGTATTTCCTTGAACTTCAGTTCATTCAATTTGGTTTTGTATATATGGTCACAGTGTAGAAAATTAGCTGGTGCCTCCTCTTGTACCTCTAATGATTGTTACCATCAGGACTGTTTCATTTGAACCTTTCTGAAATAATGCTTTTAAAACAGACATTTGGCCGCTAACAATGTTTCTGTCACCAGTTGGTAGTTGATTACAGAATGGCCTGTTTGAAATAAAGTACACCATTAATTTAAGTGTTCCTTGTGCTTGTATAAATAATGCCAAACAGATCACTGGTTGAAGAATTTTGATGTGATGTATGACAGACTGAATAACACCATGGTAATATATCTATCTTCTTTCTAGGTGGATACCCGATGGTGTCATTCTTATAGGAATGCCTGACAGCACTCCTATACAAAAAGAAGACTCCGCGAAGTCTACTATAATTGTACAGAATGTTCACAGTTTGGCTTCAGGAAATACACATCAGTTTGGTACAGGGACTTTCCCTTGTTCAGTGTGTAGAGAGATATACAAGAGTCAGTATGCATTGGATATCCACATGAAACTGCATGCAGCTCCAAAAAAATTTCAGTGCACAGTTTGTCAGAAGGCATACCCAAGAATGTACATGCTGAAAAAGCACATGGTATCTCATGCCTCAGAACGTCCATATGCTTGTGACCTGTGTAACATGAAATACAAGAGAAGCCATGAGCTTGTAGCACATAAGAAACGTCATGCAGGGATCAAGAGTCATGTTTGTGATATTTGTGGCCATGCAAGTGGTTCAGCAACAAATCTGAAAGGCCACAGACAGAGACATTTTCAAGAATACAGATTTAAGTGTGAGCTATGTGGCAAAGGTTTTTATAAGAATGTTGAATACCAAGGACACCTGGGTGGGTACCATAGAGGCGAAAAACACAAATGTGAAACATGTGGGAAGGAATTCCCAGAGAAGCAGTATCTCGTACGGCATAGGAAACTGCATGACCCAGAAAGAAATGCAAAACGTTTTCCATGTGAAACATGTGGGAAAGGCTTTTTCTTTAGGAGCAAACTTTTGATCCATATGCGGTCCCACAGGGGAGAAGCCAGCTACATCTGTGATATCTGTGGGAAGGCATTGTCAAGTGGGGTGTCTCTCCAAACACACAGACGTATTCACACAGGTGAGAAACCCTTTATGTGTGACATTTGTGGCAAGGCATTCAACACATCAAATTATCTGAGTGTTCACAAACGCACTCACACAGGTGCAAAACCGTATACCTGCAAAGAGTGTGGCAAGGGATTTACACAGTGTTCAACACTTTCAATTCACATGCGTTACCACACAGGGGAGCGACCATACAAGTGTGAATTATGTGACAAGGCATTTGTTACCAAGACACTGCTGAACACACACATCAAGAACCATGACTGAGTGTAGTGTAATGTTTCTGAGTTTACTTCTACTGCAGTCCCAATCAGCATGGGTTTATTCATGTAGGGTATTTTTAACTGGCAAGTAAACTGAATATTAATCATAGCTACCATGCTGTCCCAGAATGTTTAATTGTTCTATTCAAGAAATACATCTCCTTGCTGAAACAAGTATGTATCTCTTGAGAGTGAATGCTGTGCAGTGCACTATGTGCAACTTTGCATATAAATTTGATGTCAGTAATGACATCACTCTTGGGTATGCTTTACAAGTGTGTGCTATTGAACTGTGATGGACACATTTCCATTTGAGGTTTGCAGTATTAGAGGATTGTGGATGTAGTTTATGAGATATGATATCTTCTGCAAAATTCTGAGAGGACTAGCCAAAAATAACCATTTTATTTCTGTTTATAGCCCTCAGTATCTTGGTATACATAGTCTGTTTATTGCCTGAAATTTTGTACCTTTTCTTTTGATATAATTCAGCATTTCCTCAGCATATATTTTTATAAGTTTGCATATTCCGGATGTAGTCTCAATTCTGAAACTGCTTCTAATAAGTTGATATAAGAAATGTTTGCCTAACTTGGTGTTATTCAGTGAGCTTCCATATTGTTTTTACCTCATCCATTCACTTCACATATTCCATGTCTGTCACTGTGCGTACACTTAATGGACAGTCTAGTATCCAGTGCTTAATTTGGGTGGTAGGTTAAAAGGCATATGTCACTCTTGAAATGCCTTGAGTTTTCTTTGAATTATCTTGTCTTCAAATGCTGTTGTTGTGTTAACTTGTATTATACATGATGCAATAAATCACTTGCATTTATGAAGTTGGTAGAGCATCTTGTATCAATTATTACATATTGATGTTTTCTAAAGTAGTTCCTCTCTTCCTGTCCCACTGAACTATCTCTAAGATGGAGGCAGTACATGTATGTCATATCCCAGTTGATGGGAGCCTTCATCAGCATTGCTGCAGGAACATGTAAACTAGCTTGATTCCTGTATTTTCTGCAAGGAAATGAGCCTTTTATTTGCACAATGTAGCAGTTGTATACAATAAAAGTTAAATTTGAACATATGCTTCATTACACATGATGCCATGAAGACTGGGAGGGGAGTGCAGAGCTATTCTTCTTACTCTGGGCACAATCTGGAGGTGAGTGGTTAGTTTCAAACCTCAATTGCTTTACTCTTGGTGAAGGAGCCAGTGGTTCATGTGTGGTAGGAAGCTGGGTGGGCTCCAGAGATGGTCTGGACATTGTGCACAAGAGGAAAATCTCTTGTCCCTGCTGTGAATTGAACACTGTTCCTTCATGTCATGTTTATTCTGCAGGAAAGTTAAACAATAAACTTCAAATATGATTTGAAGAGACAGTTCAATTCTAGTTTGTGCCATACTTATATTTATGTCTGGTAAGTTTGGTTAGTGGTACACTGCATGCCAAAATATATGCTGCCTGTAATTATGTACCTATCAGTTTCTGTTACTGTTATATTTTTCTGCTGCTTAGAAACTTTACATTTTAAAATGCAAATAGCATTGCTTACCTGCAGAAGGTGTTTTTTTTAGTGTTGCAATGTTTACTAAGCCAGGCAGCTACACATTCTATACATGTATATAGGAGCTCCTCACACTTTGTTTTTGTAAGTACTGCCTCCACTTCCATATACATGTTTGTGGAATGGTTTTTAATTAAGCACAGTTGGGCCATTTACATTGCTGTATTATATCAGGCAAGATGTCAAGAAGTTGCTGTTAGCTTGTGTGAGGGATCAAAATTCTGTTATATACTTTGGAGCTCATGTTTTTAAATCTGTCCCATCACAAGGATTTTTGACTGAGGTTTCTGTGAACTCTGTCAATGTGTGGAAGCTGAAGCCAGGGTATTTCTTAAGATACAAGACCACAATTTATTCCTGCCACAGTCATATTACTATTTGATTCTATGTAATGTGTACTGTGCTGTTGAAGAAACCCTGTTAAAAAAGCTCAATATTCAGTTGAGTTGGAAAGGAGTGAGGTGTATAGTAAAGACTGAGACTTAATATTTATTTCCTTCATAGTCAGAATGTTACAGATGTCATAGCTCTTATTCAAGTGTGCCTGTTCTTTAGAAATGAAGGGTTAATTATATAGGATTTCTTGCTAAATAATGTACTAAAGCTGCTACATGTTTTGAACGAGTATTTTTAGTTTCTTAGCTTGTTTCTATTCACGGGATTTGTATGTTTTACTGCACTGGCCAGTTACTTGTAGTGTTCTCCTCTTCAAGCCATACTCTGGAGAATTCATGTTTGATATAGTTAGTGCACAAGAAGTGTAACTGTATGGTATTCAAGCTCATTGTTACAGGATTAACTTGTGAATTTTTATTCATATGCAGATATTTATGTCAGTATGACATGTTTTTCTTAAAAGATATATTTTGTCATCTGCTCTACTGATTTTCAAATATGTTTCTTTTTAAATCACTGATGCCACAGCATAGGATTATGTCTGTGTATGCTTTATTACACTGCAACTGGAACCTCTGTACTGTGACAACAACATACAGGTCACTAGTGTTTGATTTTTTTGACTGCCACAGGCTCACATTTCTTAATAACAGATGGCCACAACAACTTCCATACATCAGCTATTATCATTCTGTTCTGGAGCCAGTGTAACTCAGACAGTAAAATGGATTGGCATTCCAGGGTTTTGTTCTTTCCACACGCAGGAATTTTTTTCTCTATCAACGTGACCACATTGGCTCTGAAACCACTCCCCCCCCTCCAGCCTTCCATTCTACATATTCCAAAGATATATTTTTTTCATGTTTTCATAGTGATTGTTGATAAATTGATAGTTTTCTTTTGGTTTCTCCACCATTTTGTAGGTGTGTGTTCCATGTTTCAGAGGAGTGTACTGCCTTCAGCAGAAGGATGACTGAATATGATGCAGGTGGATGCTTACGTTGTTGAGAAAATGAAATGTTTATAATTTCCCATATAATCCACATATTCCTTTCTCTCCAACCACTTTGGCATATATCTGAACCAGATTCACTCACGCTGAACATGGAGGCAGTATGTTTTTCTGAAATGTCTAATACACATTTATGGCACTGCATTTAAACCCAAAAGAAAACCATCATGGAATTTGAGGGGCTTTCTTCCATGTGTGAAGCTCATACTTCCATGTTTGGTTGTTGTACTTCCACTGTTCTTGTAGTCCTTGTGTTTATTGTAAACAAAATCATCCTTGTATGTGTATGTCTATATGTCCAAGATTCTTGACCCTTGAAGATGGGACAGTTATGTTGTCCCAGAATGTAGGTAAGGAATTACTACTACTTGCTGCTAATAGCCCAGAAGAGCTCAGTTCTCAGGATGTATCTTTTAGTGAAAATAAGATACATCTTATAGTAGTGGTGCCTGGAAAGAGTAAGCAGTATATGTAGATCACAAAGGAAGTGTCACAGAATGCTGTTGACTTGTGACAGTATGGCACTTTTGATGTGGCGGTCACAGTTCATGCAATAAAATGTAACAGTAAGTAAGATCCACTGAAATGCTTCACCCTTTGAAAGACTTCAAAATGTCAGTGTAAGTTTGGCTTACTTTGTGTCAAGAATTATTAGTAATTTATGGTCTTACAGTGAATGTCAAAAGTTTGTTAGGCTGTGTAATCTTGTAAATAAAGCCAACTTGGTGCACAATTCCTCTTAGTATGTTTATTTCTTTTCTCTACATGCTTCAGGCGACTATGTGCCTGTCATCAGGAGAAATAACTGTATCTATGCGACACTTGATATTTGTCACTCTGTGTGGATGACTGTCTGGTATGCAGGGTGGAATTTCACCCTGCATACCAGACAGTCATCCACACAGAGTGACAAATATCAAGTGTCGCATAGATACAATTATTTCTCCTGATGATGGACCCATAGTCACCTGAAGCATGTAGAGAAAAGAAATAAACATACTAAGAGGAATTGTGCACCAAGTTGGCTTCATTTACAAGATTTTACAAGGATGCACGGTTAACAAAACATAAAATTTGTTAAGCTGCTAGGTTCAAAATATTGAGGTAACTGATGTGACTGTGAAATTCAGATAGCAGCTGTAGGTAGAAGCTCACCATTGTGACTTTATGAAATTCTGATAATGCCTGTCTCTAAAAGGTGACTGATTTGGATTTGTGAAATTTAGGTACTACCTATCTCTAGAAGATGACTGATATGGGTTTATAAAATTTATATAACACCTGTCTTTAGAAGAAGATTCTGCAACATATATGTTCTTCTCAGTGTCTGTAGTTATAAAATTTTAACTGGATGGTAATTTCACGTTGTTCCATGGATTGAAGAAAAAATTTATTGGTGCATACAGATAGATTTCTACATTACCTCATAAGTCTCTTATGCCACTTTCTGCTCCAAGTTTGATAATATGTATTTGCCAGGTGTTGGTCATTTGGGGAAATGGGTCTGTGTTCATATCCCCATTTTTTCCATGTCAAACAGTCAAGTCATCCAGTTTCCTTTTACAGTGTCCATGAAACTATGCCAACAGACTCTGTTTACAGCTGTTGCCTTTACCTCTGTCCAAGTCTTTCCCACTGTTTGAGCTTCCTCCTCTATCATTATCCTTCAGGTTTTTTCTGACTGTTCTGTGTTGTTCTTGGGGGTTCCAACTTGCAGATTGTTTCTGTATGGCAGGGGGATCCTTCGTCAGTGTATGCTCAATCCACTTCTACTTCTGCAGTTTGATTTGCACTGGCACTGGTTTCTCTTATGCATGCATCTACAGTTCTGTCTTTGAGATACCATTGGGCCATAAGATCTTCAAAATTTTCCAAATGCACCTATTTATACATTTCCATGTGGAGCATATGTGGTATATCGTTCTATATGACAAGATCACTTGGCAGCCATTTTGCACAATCCAGATATTGAAAGACCAGGGCCAGATTAAGGCTGCTGCAGTCTATGTGTCTGCATGGGCTGGTTTATTGCAGACTTCGTATGTAAATTGTATTTTATATGTAAATTCTTAAATTGCTCCATCTCCATTGTCAGGTCAGAATAATGAATAGGTAGGGCCCTTCAGTTTACATTTGCATTGAACTCAGAAAAGTCTTAAATCTGTCCTGTGAAAGGCCATAGTAACTTCTGACATTCAAGCTCATTACATGAAGGAATTACTCAGATTTATTAGTAAGTTTAACTTTATGGACTATGTTACATTGCTGCATCTCTGTGTTGTAAGCCTGCTCTGAACTTTAAAATTTCTGACAGCTGTAGAATTTGTATATCTTCAAATGCAAAAGGGCATCCAGCTTTGAGTCAAACCAGGGACATGCTGAACTTGAGCAGACTCAACCTGGCTGTTGTGATTTGTTGCTCTGAGCTGCCAAGATATGAAATTACAAAATATATCAAGGTCAAGAATATCAGCAATTTGCCCATTCTTTTGTAAATAATGTCACATCTTTATACACAATACATTTGAAACTAGTTGACATGTTTACACACCCATATCCACACCAACACACACACACAAAACAGATAGAGACAGCTGACATTCCTTATTTACTTCCTTTGAAGTTTTCATTAAGTTTAGATTTCTTAACTATAGGTAGGCTATACTTCAAAAATTGTTATGGTTATTACTGCTTCTTTAAAGTTCATATCAAACCAAAACCAGACTCCTAAAATGTCTGATATTTTCTTCATTTGAACCCTTATCCTCTTTATATATGCATTTTCTCGCATTAAAGTGCAGGGTACATTCACAGTCTAAAACAAGAAATAAATTAGTGTATGGTTTTCTGACAAATCTGAATGGCTTGTATGTCATATGCTATTACTTCCTACACTCCTCTTGCCAGTTGTGTGGTGATATTGGTTATAGTATGATAGTTGTGAAATATTTCATTGTTAAACTGTGAAATTTGAAACAGTGATTCATCGTCATTTTTCAGTACTCCATGTTATTTTATGTCACAACTGTTGCGTTCATGGTGTTTGGTCATTGTGGTATTATGAGGACTCTGATATTCATAGTATGACATGTTACATTGTCTTGTGTCTTATTATTGCATAAGTCAGGGATAAAATATGGTGTAATACCATGGTCAGTATCTTATTATGAGTCTATCTTCTTTCTAGGTGGATACCTGATGGCGTCATTCTTGTAGTATTACCTGACAGCTCTGCTATGCAAAAAGAAGATTCCACGTGTTCTACTCTAAGAATTGAGAATGTTCACAGTGTGACTTCAGCAAATAATAAACCATTTGGTATCATATCTTTCCCCTGTTCACTCTGCAAAAGAGTGTACAAGAGCCAGAACACCCTGAGTGCCCATATGAAACTGCACATCACTCCAAAGAAATTTCATTGCACAGTTTGTCAGAAGGTGTACCCAAGAATGTATTTGTTGAAAAAGCACATGGTATCGCACACTTTGGAACGTCCATATGCATGTGATATATGTAACGTGAGATATAAGAGAAATCACGAACTAACAGCACATAAGAAGCGTCATGTAGAAACTAAGAAATATATGTGCAATATTTGTGGGCATGCAAGTGGATCAGTATCAAATCTGAAAGTCCACAGGCAGAGGCATTTACAGGAATATAGATTCAAGTGTGAACTATGTGGCAAAGGTTTTTACAAGAACGTTGACTATCAAGGGCACATGGGGGGTTATCACAGAGGTGAGAAACACAGGTGTGAAACCTGTGGGAAGGAATTCCCAGAGAAGAAGAAATTGATACTTCACAGGAAAATCCATGACCCAGAGAGAAACACAAAACGATTTTCGTGTGAAACATGTGGGAAAAGCTTTTTATTTAGAAACAAACTCTTGAAACATATGAGATCCCACAGAGGAGAGGCCAACTACATCTGTGATATCTGTGGGAAGGCATTGACAAGTGGTGTGTCATTGCAAACACACCAGCGTACCCACACAGGTGAGAAACCTTTCGTGTGTGATGTTTGTGGCAAAGCATTTAGTTCTTCTAAATACTTGAATGTTCATGAGCGCACTCACACAGGTGTGAAACCTTACACCTGCAAAGAATGTGGCAAGTGTTTTACACAGTGTTCATCACTGTCAATTCACATGCGCTACCACACAGGGGAGCGACCCTACAAGTGTGAATTTTGTGGCAAGGCATTCATTACCAAGACCCTATTGAATACGCATATCAAGAACCATAGTTCATTGCTGGACAGTGTCACATAATAGTTGTCAGTGAGGACACACTTGTACTGTACCCTGAGCATCACTGATTCTCTCTCACCATTTTTATAGGGTGTACCAATTGTCTCGATTCACCATTTGTATTATGTTTATAGTTTTCTCACATTTATGACAAACAAGTGTAGATATGTGATTGCAGATGTACAATACAGATCTGATTTGCATCTAATTCAGCACTCTCATGTAAAATAGCTGGCAGTATCCCCTGTAACACATTACATATATTTATGATGTTTTCATTGACTGTTCTTAGCTTATATGTTATATTTTCCTCCATATTTCCAGTGAAAAATATTGTACTACAGTGTCTTGTTTTGATGTTTTTTAGACTTTTTGCATTGCACCTTCTGTACACATTAGACCATGTTCATCACAATTATTTGCTTATGTACAGCACAATATGCTTTCCTGTAATCCACATGTTTCGGTTTACGTATGTAGGACATCCAGAAAGTAAAGATACAAATAAAACAAATTAAAATATTCATTAAGAAAATTGAGTGAAAAAACTCTTGCAACACATAACTTTAGCTATTTTTCAACATAATCACCACCTTCATGAAGGCATTTATTTAGCCTGGGTACTATTTTTTTGTATTCCAATGTCAAAGGACTCTGCTACCTGCACATGCAGCCATATTGCGACTTCGTTCTTCACTTCTTGTTCGTGAAACTTCTGGCCTGCTAAATGTTGCTGTAAATGCAAAAACAAATAGAAAAGGGGAGTATGCTAGGTACGAAAGTGTTGCAGCTTTCACAGCGGTGATTCCCTTTCCTCTTGCACCTGCTTTGTGTCTTTAATTTCTTGATCACCCTCATATTGGCACAAGTGACAGCCCCTTTAAAGCCAAGTACTGGGAAACACTGAGAAGGAAATGGAAATAATGGAGGAGATTCTGTTTCTACAAAATGATGCCTAGAAACCTTATACAGTAGGTAAATTATACATTACATAAATTGAATACAATAACCTCTCACCCAAAGTGGTTTTGCTCTGACCAGTTTTCATGAGCGTAGCTGAAAATAAATATGTGGTTAAAAAATTTTCCCAAACATTGACAAATTTCAATACATGCAGATATATACAGTCAGTTACTCACTCAACCATCCTAGAAGCAGCAATGTCAGGTACTTAAGCACTGTGTAGATATCTAGGTGATGGGGGATAGGGGTTTTATAAGTGTTGGCATTCATGCAATGCTGTTTTTCCCAAAAGAAGTGTGGACAATGCACTTTCGCCCAACACGTTCTGGTCACTCCCTGTAATCTCCATGTTGGACGAGGGTCTGCTAGAATGATATAATTGTGTGACTTACCATCATATGAAATGTATACAATAGCAAATGTTACATGAATGTAGGTCATTGTACAATGCAGTATATGATATTTAATTCAACTGATTACACATGTAACCATACATAACTATTTTCATTTTGTGATAGTCCTTCTACTTGTTCAGCCCCTATAGGCCATCTTCAGGGATGTCATTTACAAGGAATGCATTTAAAATAAATGTTGTCCAAGGTGTGCACATGTGCAGTTAAAATATAGTATTATCAATTGAAATTTTGCAAAAAATGTAGATCAGTTACAGGAATTTTAAACTCCTTAATTTATTACGTTTAGTTGCAGAAAACCATTTATGTTATTACTGTCATTTTCATTTGAAGGGAGTAATATCCCTGTGCTGTGTGTTGGTATTTATACACAAGTGGTCCACTGAATACTGCAGTACTAGAATGTTTTAATTGCTAAAGTTTTATGTGTAGGTGTGTGCGTGCATGTGTGTGTGTGTGTGTGTGTGTGTAAGGAAATGTGTTTATGTCCAGCATTGGTATTTGTGAGGAGATGGTGCAGTGTAACAAGTTTTTTTTTTTAGATGGGTGTAAAATTAGTACCAGCATTAAGACAATAAAACCATTGTTGTTATCTGAAATGGACACTTAACTGTTTTGCTCCCCCCCCCCCCATCTTTAATATTTCCTTCATAACCACCATCTACAAACATGTATAGTGATTGGAGAATTTTTAAGTAATTTATAAAACTCAGTACCTGCCATCATAGTACATGTGCAGCAATAGAGTACACCTGGTATTCTGTGTTTGCCATTTCCTTCTATCTCTCTCTCTCTCTATCTGTCTATCTCTGTCTCTTTTCTCTCTCCCCATACTTAGGTTCCATACTGTTGTGTTTTCATTTCCCTTGTCAATTTCTCACAAGCTGTAAAACTCCAATTCTTGTCACAGAAATCTCAAACAGTACCCTAGGCAATATAGATCCATTGTGCATTGTGCGATTATTCTTTAAGTTCTGGAGTTTTATGCAGTGTAATAAGATATTGTACCTTACAAAGTCATATTTTAGAGTTTTTGTTTCATATTTGTATTTATCTCAGAGTTATTTAGTGACATGTGTAGAAGAGTAATAAGTGGTAGAAGCTACATTTTTTATTTTGAACCCTGCTGTCATTATAGTAATACACATGGTTCGATAGTTGGGCACCAGTGTTTCAGAGGTACCTGCTGCATCTACAGTCAAGACAGGCAAGAAGTAGAACACAACATTTTCCTCCAGAATTGATACTTCTACATGTTGTCAGATCTCAGAAGACCATAATAATGACTATTTCTGTTGTCTGTGAAACCACATTAAGACTGTTTAGTCTTTGAAGAATCATATAGCATCCAGCTCATAGGAACTACAGGAAAACCTGGGTAATTATTAAACCATATACTTGTTTCTATATTTAGTGCTGTGAATGACATTTTTCTGGTTGTTGTCTCTTTATTAGTTGGTTACAGGGTTAAAATGAATGCAGCAACATTGATTATTTGTAATTGTCAACACATGAAATAAATCTTGAAAAGTAAACTGAGATTAACATCATCTAAATGTCATAGCTGCATATTCTTTATACAGTGCATGATTATAATTATTCCTTAACCAGTTCTCTTGAATTTCCTCTTCCTGTGTAATCTGGTCATGAAAATGCAACATGAGAGTGTGTCTTTGGGATTAAAATGGCACAAGCTGTGTAAAGTGCATCCTATTTCTTATTTCCCCTTTGTGTCTCTCATTCATTGTCTTTCTTCAGCAGTCAGTACCAATGCATTGTTGAATTAACGTGATATGTCAGAGGGGTTTGGTGAATATGATGTCACCCATGGACATGTTTAGATGTCTGGGAGTGCCATTTGATTATTGCAACTAAATTGGAGATATTTCCATTGTGTGTGTATTTTTTTAGCAGTGACAAGCATCATGAGCAAGTTTTTATTTATTGGGGATACATGGTTTACATTGTGCAGTTCTCGTTTACTTTCTGCAACTAAACACTTTATGTTTCGCTATCCTTTGATGGATGAATAGGACGTTGTTGCCACATTAAATGTACATCTGCTTTCTGTCAAAGGAATACATTGTCCAACAGTGGACATTTAAATTGAATAGTGCTCTGGCCATAGCAGAAACATGGCATTTTAAAAGGCCCTATCCTAAAGGCTATACGTTATTACCTAAGCTGAAAAAAGGCATGTAACATTTCTATAATTCCATGTGTAATCAAACTTCCAAAATTGAAATTAAACAAGTGATTTTCTTCTTTCTGTATAAAATTTGGTGTTAGTTCAGTCATTAAGTGCATTTTTAGGTCAATGACTGTAGTTACTCTTAATAGATAATGTACTATTTTTGTTTGTTCTTCGGTGCTATCATTATCTAACATGTGTACAAGTACTCTGGTGAGGAAAAAAAGACTACAAAACATATTTTTCTTGAAAGTCAGTGAAGTTTTTGCACATATTATTACTCTCAAATAACAAACTTGTGTTAAGTGAAGTGGTTTATTATGAGGTAGGTCAGTTGCATTTTCGAAGAAGTTAGGATCAAATTTTGAATGGTCTACAAAAAGGTTTCTGTACTTCCTGACAGAAAGGAACCCTCTTCTATGTCTCTTATGTGTACTTGAACATAATCTTAGGTACATGTTTAGAAGTAGTTCATTTATCATTTATATGACGTTTAAATTTGTGGTCTGCGACATTTAGAGCTGGATAAGTTTCATATTGGTATGTGTGCTGTATGTTCTGATCAGTCCGTGGAATTTTATCCACTAACAATTTCACAATTTGCATGTGTCTTTGGTCTAAATGCACGAATTGACTTGCTGATGGTTCATGCCCTCACAAGCGCAGTAGGACTATAACACAGTTCAGTTTTCTGTTTTTGACACCTGTCTCTAATGATGTCCACATATGTAACAAGGGAGTATTTTAGCACAGCTGCAAAATTTAATTGCATTTTCTTTGGACCCTCCGAGTCCTTTCCCTATACATGTTTCTCTACAGTAATGATAGACTTTTATTTTAGATTTCTTTGCATAGTATTAAATGAATTGCTATCAGCATTAGATGTGTGTTCTGCAGGAATGATCTTTATTTTGTACATTTTCTGGAACATAAAAGTCTATACACAGAGTGACGAACAATGTTTCCAACTGCTTATAGACTTTGATGAAATTTGAAGAGTGTCTTAATTACACCTAGATCTCTGTGAAGAATTTAATGTCAAATACCTGCTACTTGTGTGGCCAGACTGACATAGCATCACTTTAGTTCAAAGTTTTTACAATACAGTAGGGTATTTTGAGTCCGTTTTTAGCATCAGGTAGGATGGCTTCTGGCAATATATTATTGGCACCTTAGTCTGTTTGTGTCAGTTTGCTCAACCTGTTTGTGAACCCCATACACTGAACATGTACAGTGAATGAGATGTGGGTAAAATACACTACCAACCTCAAGTGACCGTGTTACATTATTGCAACCAGTGTCACAGATGTGTAATATAGCAGTGAAATTTGAGATTATCTCAGCACTTCCAAAGAAGGTTGCAGTCTTCTGGAATGTGACACCATGCAGATCTGGTTATAGGCACCAGCTCTTTGGAGATGTTTGCTGCATCCACCAATCGGTAGTCAGACAAGAATGTTTACCCTTGGATTACCTGAAGGTAATTGCAGCAAGCCTCTCCAGAATGTGCCAATTTATGTGGCATCATATCTCAGAACTCTGTACCTATGTGCCAATTTATGTGGCATCATATCTCAGAACTCTGGAGTTTACAGTAGTGCAGTTATTACAAATATGTGGGCTGCAAACCCTGGGAGGCCACACGAGATCATTCAAAACTCTGCAAACATGACTTCTTTAGACCGAGTAGATTATATGTTTCTACATTACTGTCCATACTGCTATTTTTCAAATGAAGAAAAGATACAGTGGTTGTACAATGTGTAATGATGCACTACTTAAATACAAAGTCTCAGAATGGACATGAGACGTGGCACTGTAAGTTACTTACTTTAACTTGCATTTATATGATCTGCTGTCTGTGTCATGTCATTAGACATGCTCTTAGTACCATGCATTAAGCTACCCTTGTCCTGACTGTTATTGTAAGCATGCAGTGTGCAGTGTTCACCACTTGCTAGAGCATAAAGGCAGGACGTTATCATACATTAAGCAACCTATATAATTCTTCTTATTGAGGTTGATCTACAGTATGAAATTGTTGTTTCACCATTCTAGCGTGCTATATGAGAAACATAGGGAATGGGATAGTGAAGCCAGTAGAGTGATTGGGCTATAGGCTGGACAATCCAGGGTTTGAATCCTGGCAGGGGTGAGAGATTTTTGTTCCCTTCTCTGAAGTGTCCAGACCGGCTGTAGATCCCACTCAGCCTCGTATTCAATTAGGTATCATGGTTATTTCCCCAGGGGTAAAGTGGACAGTCATGTAGTTGATCACTCCCTGCCATCTGGTATTGCGGTTAAGAATGAGTAAAGCTATACCTTTACTTTCCCTTTGTGCCATTATGGCTTAACAAGGATGGCTTTACCTCCTTCATGTAATAAATATTACTCAGAAAAGCCTAGTAAATATATGTATGTTTACATTTTTTCCTGAAAGGCTTAAACCATGGTTTCCCTTGGCCATGATAATGTGTGGGACCATTATTCCAAATATTTATGTCTCTTAAAGAGAGCTGTTAACATAATAGTATGCCGACTTCTTGTCTATGAAATAACAGCTGTCTTCTTAATAAGGGGGCTCACAGATCGCAAGCAAACTGCAAATTCTGTGCAGGTATATCAATTTTTTGCTGCCTACAATCAACTGCAGCTTATGAGCATTCTCATAAACAACATGACGAAGAGTCTCATGAAATGTGGCACATCATATAATAGCTCACCAGAGAGATGCAAAATTTGTGCAAGAAGTTCTGTTTGGTATCGTGTGATATCAAAACAGAATGGTTATGTTAAGTGTGATGTTGGTGACAAACTGTGAATATATGAGACACTTTAAGGCCCATTATCAAATTGAGAGTGATGTATGTGACATCAGGTGGTATGCATCATTGTGCAAGTACATGATAGTATGATGAACTGAGGCAGATTACTGACACACAGATGTTTCTGTGAGAATTCTTAAAAGGTCTTGCACTTGGAAAATGATGCTAAAAAAAGACAGAATAGCATAAGCGTGAGTGAGAGTTATGAGTCTGAGATATAGTATATTGAGATTTCTCATAAACATCACCTTGCTGCTCGCTAGCACATACACAGACCAAGTATTTCCACCTTGACATATTGGATGTGCTTCCAGGACAAGATATAAGCTTTTGTGTTATATGAAATTTTACATTTAAGCTCCATCATCACTGAAGGGCTAAAAGAACATCATAGAACAACGTGATTTATAAGGTGTGCTCTCTGCATGTTAGTATTTGCACATTGTCATACACACTGTTGTTGGCAAGACTTTCTGGGGTGAGAGGTCTGTCTCCTGTGGGAAGAGCTTCATATGTGAAGTAATAAAATGAAGCTATATTTTGTTGGACAGACTGGAAATAGAATAAACAGAATAATTACTGAGGTTTTGAGAGTGTTGTTGTTGTTGTTGTTGTTGACGATGATGATGATGATGATGGATGGAAAAAATGCACAGGATTTTTCTGCCACCACCAGGGTTGTACCCAAAAGACACTGACAGTATATTCCTGCAATTCTTGAGTAAGTTTCTACCAGCCTGTATGCTGTAACATTTCAGAAGACATTAATATCACAAGAAAATATATCTTTGTCACAATAAGGACACCAGCACCTATGCATGGACTTCATCTTTGGCCATCTAGGTTGTAGCCAACAGTATTAGTGTTTCCTCAACCAGTGGTCTGTGGATTCCTACTTATCTGCAGCTTAAGTTATTCCAGTTTGTAAATTATAATTAGCTGGAACAATGACAATATTCTAAGTAGCAAGTATTATCAGTCCTTGTTCCCTCTCAGCAAGTTGAGCATTAATGCTTTATTGCTGTTGGTTGTGTGTGAAGAAGAGATCATACTGCCTAGAAATGGGGAAACGTACTTAAGTTACATCCCCAATATCTAGGGAGATAGCAAACAAATATTGTGGTCAAGTATAAAACAATCTTTGTATTCTGGAAATTTAATATTCAAATCTCAGTCTGGAGGCCAGCTGTACTGACTGATAGTTTTGTAATGCTCCTCTCTTCTGGCAGGCAAAATGACAGAATAGTACCTCAACTTAAGCCATAACCAGTTCCTTGCAGATACCTTTCAATGCCTGATTCACTTATCATTTTGCCATTCATTGCTGTAAAGTCTGAGCTGTTGGCAACACTGTTATATAAACATCTAATAAATATTTATAACACATATGTCAGAGAACATAAATTACTTATTCCATTACAGATGGTTGTTATGCTGTTTCTGCAGTTTTATTACTACATACAGGCAATGATTCATTTCTGCTGGAACAAAAGTTAGTGACACTCACATGTGTCAGTATTTATTGACGTTTGTCATTATTTATTGTAATGGATTATTTATTTTAAAAGATGGATGTGCTGATACTACCTACATCTGGAGCTTTACGCAAACTGAGAATGAACTTTGCTAGTGTCACAAGTAATCCTTGTACAGAGATCAGTCTAGAATATTTTTCAGCATTTTAATATTATGTAATAATTATAAATATCGATTCTTCTTGTTGTAACTGCAAAATCAGAAACCAAAATTTAAAGTCACCATTCTATGGAATGTCTGGGAGAACATTCATTGTCTTTTGTTTTCTCATTTAGTAGTTCATTTAGCTATGATTTCTAAACCCCTGTAGAATTGCAAATATGAAAGAATGTCAATCTCTATCAAAGTATTACCCTGGCATTTGCTTGTGGAGACTGAACAAAAGCATCAAATGTTGTAAGTCTTGGCATAAATGTAAATGGAGCTGCTTGAGTGTGAAGCAAGAGTCATTGTTATTTGACTGCAGTATTTGTTCACTGCATGTTATAACATTCAGTTGATTTGAATAGTGGCTGGTAAACAGGTCCAGTAGTGTCTTCATTTGTTCCACATGAAGGCCTGGCAGGACATTCAGCAGCACCTCTTACGTCACTGTCTGCAAACATACAGGCCTTTAACATTGTTATATAACAGGAGGTTTGGAGAGAAACTTAAACTAATTTTTATTTTTTCTAGGTCTTCGAGAAGCTTTCTTTGGATTTTGGATCCCACTTCAACAGCAGCTATAGCCATCAGCTCTATGCGTTCAATAGGTTCATTATCTGTGTCATGTGGTGAAGTTGGAACTCCCACCACAGAACAATCAGCAACCAGTCCCATGCATACATTGTCAAACACACTCCCAAAATCAGCTGTAGGATTGCCTCTACATACATTAGGACTAATCTCAAAATCAGTTGAACTGGATCCAACATACAGTACGACATCAAGTCCATTATTGGATTCTGCTGAGCTGTCACTTTCCGATTCTCATGTGATGCAGTCAATTAATGAGTGCCTTACTCTCAATTCAGCGTCTGTAAAAGATGTGGGTGCAGGTTCATCTACAAATGCCAAGCTCTGTGGTCTGGCTACAGGAAGCTTAACCTCAAATGCAAAGGCCAAAAATCTAGATTGTACAATCTGTGGCAAAATTTATAAAAACAGAGCCAGACTGGAGTATCACGTTAAGAGTCACCATACTCCAAAGAAGTTCTATTGTTCTGTGTGTAACAAGGCGTTTTCACAACAGAATCGGTTAAAAAAGCATTCTGTTACCCATAGCACAAAAAGGCCTTTTGAATGTGATATCTGTCATAAGACATACAAGAGAAGTTTTCAGCTCACAGAGCACAAGAAGCGTCACAATGCTGACAAGAGTTTTATGTGTGACACGTGTGGTTATGCAACTATTAACAGACTGACGCTAGAGATGCATATGAAGAGACACTTCCAAGACTACAGGTTCACATGTGATATCTGTGGGAAAGGTTACTACACAAATTCTGAATTCAGAGGACATACTGCCCTCCATTCAGGAGAGAGGCACCAGTGTGAAATTTGTGGCAAAGAATTTCCTGGAAGGGCTAATTTACGCATCCATCAGCAGATTCATGACCCAGATCGGAACACCCAGCGTTTTCCTTGTGACATCTGTGGAAAGGCGTTTCAGTACAACTTCCGACTTCAAGTACATAAAAAAACCCATGCAGGAGAACCAAAGTACATATGCGACATATGTGGGAAATCTATTGGCAGCACGACCTCGTTAAAAGTTCACCGTCGAATTCATACTGGCGAAAAACCATTTGTTTGTGATGTATGTTCTAAAGCATTTCGTTCCCGCAACTACATGCAAGATCATATGCGTTCACATACTGGGGAGAAACCCCATAAGTGTAATGAATGTGGTAAGTCATTTACCCAGCGTTCCACTCTGGTCATTCACATGAGGTACCACACTGGACAGAGACCCTACAAGTGTCAGCTTTGTGGGAAAGGGTTTGTTACCAAGACTCTTATGACAGCCCATCAGAAGAGCCATTAATGACTCACAAAACCCATTATTTGAATGTCATAATTCTGCAGATGTTTACAGTAAGATGCTTGAAATAGTTACAGGCTGTTTTGTCTTCACTGCAGGGCGAGCTACCGTGGCAGATTACCCCCCCCCCAAAAGGGAGGAGTAGTAGTTCTGCTTTAATAGTTGTAAGAGTTTGCTGGGTGATCATACATGTCACATGCATTTTGGGCAATTATAAGTGACTGTTGATTATCATAAAGCCTTTCACTGACATGCAAACACTAAAGAGCTAAAAGAAAATCTACCATATTGCTGCTATTTTTGTCAGACTAATGGATGTCTGACTGTGTTGAGAAGATATGTGCTCATTTCTCTGTTCATATCTCTTTTCACCAGAGTAATTATTTTTAATGTCTCCTATACCACTGTGAATCAAAAAGTGTCAGCAGTCCCTTTGAATGTGCCTCAATCCATTAGTACAGAATTTAATTCCTCCATGATGTTGTAAACTACTATGAACTGTGTTTGTTTCATAGTGAGTGAATGTGATGTGAATCTAAGCTTACATATACTACAAAAGTGATGAATATATCAACAGGGTATGTCAATTGTATGTTTATTATTATGTAAATTGATGCTTTTGAAGCAGTATATTATTTTGTATGTGCTATTAGGGCATCAGTTGTATTCAATTCAGTGGTTTTCTTTAGAGTTCTTTGAGCTTAACTTGGCAATGTGATATTTTATTAACAACCATGTTGTATAAAATTTGAAGTTCTCATGTTGGTGTGTATCAAGATTATGGTCTGCTGGTGTTTGGTGCTGTGTAGTTCAGTAAAAGGGCACCAACACTTCAGAGGAACTGTCATGTTGAGGGCAGAAGATTACATCACCCAATCCCAGTCATCCCTTCCCTACATCTCTGCCATTCTTTTTGCATATTAGTAGTTTATTATATATCTACCAAACTGCATGGTCCTAGATCTCAGAAGACTGTAATCTTGATTTATAATGTGGTCTTGTAAGTTACGACACTGTGTATTCTGGTAGGTGTTTACTATCGTTTCAATGGAACATACTGACTGTCTTCTGAAGTCTGTTAATGAAAATTGGTGGGCTGTTTAGGAAAAGTAGTGGGAAATGAGTTGCAAGAACAGGAGGAGTGATCACTTAGAGGCAGGGATGTAGAAAAGGAGATTACTGCTGAAATTGACCCTTTAACCCTTTCCCCGTTCCATTTAAATCGCTAGTGCCTGGGCAGAAGAGCCGAGTTTTTTCACGGGACATTTAAATTTACGTACTATACCAGAAGCGCTTTAGAGCGTTTAGAGGGGGAGGGGACTTTTAAATCTCGAGCGCTTTGGAGCGTTAGGGAGGGGAAAGGGTTAATAGGTTAACAGGAATGGAGGTTTAGCGGTGTCAACTATAGAGGGGCAGGAATCCCTGAAGTGGATACTTACAAAATGGGCATTTCGGACCCATGTGCGGAAGGAAGCCAAATCAAGATTTTGCAGGTTTTCAGGTTCTTGAAATGCATAGCTTCAGATTCTATTCTTGCGAGACATGACGTTTGGTAATCCGTTCCTGATGTTTCAAGACCTGTATCTGGAAACCAATGGAACTGTCTACCTAGTGACACAGCATCATGTACAGGAGAACAGAATCCTCAAGTCAAGACTTATCATTAGATGAAGCCTTGTTTTGTTCTTTCAGAGTGTAAATGAGGGGCTTTCATGTCCTATTGATGGTGAAACTCTTTTGTATGCATTGCTGGGATGCAGCTGAGTCAGTGTTGCTTTCCTGGTGATGTGGCCCATGCATTTGATTATCTGGCCAGGAAAGCGACATCTTGTAAACAGACATAATGACACATTATTACTTTGTTTTTTCTGACTTATGTGAATGATAAAGACTAGTCCGAAGAATACTGATTTTTCCCACCATACACAATGCAATAGTTGTTTACTCTCACTCTGTCCATGGTGAGTCATCTTGTCATCTTTATGGTCTGCAGGATATGTCACTGGAAGGCATTGCACATGGGTGGCATCCTGGATAACTTCAGGGCTAGGGCCCTCCTGCCAAGAAAAGTAACCAGGTTTACTCATCCACTGAAGGATGACATAGCCCTATAGACAAAGAGCAGGTGCAAGATCCTGTTTGAATGTGAATATTTTACATTGGACACACCAGATCTTGCATTGTGATCATGAGCATTGTGGTAGGTCTCTCTGAAACACTGTTAAATTTCTACCAGACCACATAGCATTACATCCCATAAGAGAGTAAATCTCTGGTGGACACTGAGCTCCATCCAGACAACTTGAGCAGGAAAGATGATTATGCCCCAAACAGGTCGTGGGAAGCTGCCATTCAGATCCTGAATGAATGAAAGATGGTTTGTTTTAAGGATAGATCTTGATTGTGTGAGACTTGAGGTTGCCATAACAGTATTGTCAAAGATTAAAATCTTCAGAACTTTACTTTGCCTTCCTCTGCCTGTGTTTCTGTAAATGGCCTCTTTTATAATTGCTCTTTCTTCATAGGGCCTACAGTTCCTGTTGTTCTGCCCACTTTTGTCTTCATTTCTCCATCCCTGACTCTAATAGGTTGTTTCTGTCCTCTATGAAAAATCCCCCACACTGATCCTGTGTATCTTGTTATTTACCAATGTGATTGCGTCTGCACTGAAGATAGTGGTAGTAACTTATTTGGAAACATTGGTACCCCTTTATCATACTACATAAAAGGCAGAAACATAAATCTTCACTGTCAGGAAAATATCAAATTTCATACAAGAAACACATTGTAATTTATTTTTATGTGCTGATTTAAATGATGTGATTACACAAACCTTGCTACTCTGTCTCAAACTGTTAGACTGTATTTCCACATATAGAGAATCCATACTTCCCATACCCACATTTTTATTTTCTTTAACACATTGTGAATACAATCATAAATTATCATCATAAAATGCATTTTGTGTTGCATATATTTTGATCTCTATATGTAATGAAAGAAATTAATATTTCTATAAAGATTAAATCTTTTTGTGTCAGTTAACAAACTGAATTCAGATTTAATTTCTTGTTGCTAGTTGAATATGAAAATTATATGCCATAATTGCGAAAGTGTGGCATGTTGTATTATAGTGTTGTTCAGTTGTATCTTTTCAATATTAACTTGGCTTAAAATTCCTGTTCACCTTATACTAGATTAAACTGTTAAATTATGATTGTTAATGCCAGATTCTGTGGTGCTTTAATTGTATGCGAAGTATTTTCTGTGTGTTTCTCAACTAAGTAATGCAATACCATTATGTGACTTGTAAGTACATAAGATGCCCATTTTTCATAAATAAATTTGATCTCCTGCACGTGTAAAACTAATTTTAACTTTTCTTATTGTAACTGGGTCTTATATTTTGGTGCATCACCTGAATGCCCTTCAATCCCATAGACTTATATCACTGTGCACATGTATATACAGTGATATGAATGGTCTTTTGTGAAGAGTGTTACATATTTTACTGTAACTTCTTCTCTTAAGACATGTAGTTACCATCATATATTAAAACTACATATACTTGACTTCAACAGATATTTACAGAAGAAGGCTAGTTTCTTCAGAGCAGTATATTATAGAAAAGAATGTAAGAATAATTGTAATAATATTCATTTTGGACAGATCTTTTCTTTAAGCAACTGTAGGATGTGGGGCATAGTGATCTAGAGAAGAACTGAAAATGCAGCCATTAATTCTATTGATTAACCTCATCTGGCCTATAATGTAGCAGTTTATATCTTTACTTAATAACTGCGCACACAACAATTTTGAATTTCAGAGAAAAATATTATGTACTGGTCCTGGCCATTTTGTGACATTTATGAGTTCTGAGTCTTCAGTAACAATTTCCAACTGATAGTGAAGGATGGTGGTGGTTGTTGTTGTTGTTGGATACACAAACTTAACAGAGTAATGAGAAACTGACCTTGAAGATGATTCTCTGAAATGTGATGCAGTTTCCTTATAGCTGTACCAGTCATGGGATATGAATGAAGGTTAGTGAACATGTTTGTATTGGTTTAATAATAATAATAATAATAATAATAATAATTGTTGTTGTTATAATAATGTTTATGTATTGTGTCATAGGAATTAAAAATGTGTCTATGTTACTCTGTGTTGTAGTGTTCTATATACACGTATTATTTGAAGTTCTTTACTCGTGACTTCAGGAGGGGACTCTGTGCAGTTTTGTCTTCTCTTTAGGCTCACAGTGCACATTTCACTCTGCACACAGAGCATGAAGCTCCATCATGCCAGCTATGGTGTATGGCCTTCATATTTTAAGTTCTTGCTAGCACATTTGAGTGAGTGAGTGAGTGGGTGGGTGAGTGAGAGTGAGTGAGTGAGTGAATGAGTGAAAATACCATGGCCAGTTGCCTTCTGCAAATGTCTGTCCCCTTCTGCAACTTTAGTAGTGTCCATCCATGCTGGAGGCTGGTAGCTGACAGTGTCGAGGTACTAGCCTCTTTTGAGAGCCTACTGAAGTATCAGGAAAGCAGTGAAGTATGTAGGACATTACTCCAAGTATGGCCTCCAGACTTTGCCACCATCAATTGCCACTACTTTAATGGCTGGTTACATATTGCCCTGGGGTGAGACAAAAGGTTTTGTCCTTTAAATGCCGATGACTCTGATATTTAATTTTTACCACAACTAAACTTCAGCAGTGTAGGCATAGGGACAACTATGATCTAGTGCGATCTATTGCCATTCACACTGGCTGCTTGAAGGTAGGAATCCATTCTACAAGTGCTTGTGCATTTCCTATGCAAATACTTTTCACCAACTATTTTTGTCCTCTGGCATTATGGCCAATAACTATGCATTAACAAAGTTTGTGTCAGAAAGGTTCAGTGAATTGTGCTTATGATGGTAAAGCTTGTCACTAAGCATGCCATGTGAAATGCATTAATTACAATTTGAAAGTGGCCTTTAGTATATTATTTTGCCACCAACAACATGCATCAGTTGAAAATTTGCACTCTTTTGTGATCGAGCTCATATGTGCACACAATAAATCCACAAAACTTATTCCTCATCCCTCGATACAGGAACAGAATTGTGAAGGGCTGTGCAAGTAAGTTGAAATTTTTCAGTTGATAGCAACAGTAAGTTGTCCAAGAAGATAAAGGAGAAATGGGAAAAAGTGGTGTCCACTTTTAATGGTGCTTAGGGAGTGAGTGGTAACTCAGTACTCTAGAGTCACCAACCAGGGAATTGTCTTGTGGGTTACATGGTAGTAGTACAGATCTCTCCCCACAGCTCGGGAATGAACAACTTGTCCTTAAAATCAATGCTTACATTGTTAGCACCACTGATTATGTCTAGAACTTTTAATTTTATTTATGCTGGAGGGACTCAAGAATTCATAGTCCAGAAGCACAAGAAATCACCGTGGAGATCGTGTTTCTCTGTCGTATGAGAGTCTGTTGAGTTGTTCTTTTGTAATTTGTAACTGAATTATATATATAAACCAATTTAATAATTTTCCCTTTCTTTTATTTTGTGCCAGTAATATAATGGATTCATATTTTGTTAAGCTGAAACTGTTTTCTTGTCCTTGAATATTACATTGCTTGATGCAGAATTTGTCTGAGTGGAGTCTGCTTCTGTCTTATCCTGCAAGGCACAGGCAGCAAACTTAAAGTCTGTTGTCTGTCTGTGCACCCATCCTGTTAGTTGTGCGCAACCGATGCCTTGCTTGAATGAGCAGACCTGGGTAGTAGTGAGTTTGAATATTAGACTCAGGTTCCAGGAGGTGTGATTTGGCTATTCGCGCTCAACATTTTGTCCTGGGAGATACATTCTAGACCTTTGTGGGGGTTATAGCTGATGTGTTCAAGTTAACAGGGCTGGAGTGCAATGCCATTATATTTTTTAATAGAAGAATAGACTGCTGGAAGAGGAAATGCTGGATCTCTGGTATAGATGGATAAGTGTATATTCTAAATGCTTTAGCATTAATGGATGATGCCTGGCTGTATCTCACTCGTCACATGGCTGTAATGCCCAGTATCTTATTCTAAAATTGTCACTCTATGGCTGCTTTAATTGGAGCTTTCTCCTCATTTCTTCACACTGGCAAATGTGCCTTGATCTATGCAAAGAGATACTGCAGCACTCTGGTTTGGGACTTTTTGTGGGAGTGTGTTTAGTCTTCGAGGATCTGGTCACCATTATTCAGATATTTGTGTATTCCATCACGTTGTGTATATAGATCAATATTTATGTATTTAAAACCGTCTTATACAACACAGTTTGCTAAAAGCAACAATTAATATTATTACTACATGTTTCGACTTATTTAGGAAGTCATCTTCAGGTAAACTATAAAATTTTAAAGTTGGGGAATTAAAATTACAATTACAATT
>Ga0123355_10002614_pt1 | contig 25553 bp, 10 predicted proteins | sample TergutEmb28metaG_3_FD_89872 | JGI IMG/M metagenome (GOLD analysis project Ga0123355, IMG submission 89872) | Embiratermes neotenicus P1 segment gut microbial communities from Petit-Saut dam, French Guiana - Emb289 P1 | ecosystem: Host-associated > Arthropoda: Insects > Digestive system > Gut ...
CAGAAACCACATATTCCTGCCAGTTTCAATATGTATTTGGTAATCAATAAGTGAGTAACAGCTGTCAAAGTTTCAAACTTCTCTGGCCATTATCTCCATAACCATTCAACTTTGGATATAGGTATTTTGGGTTATATCAGTATAGTTTAACATAAGGAACACTCTCCCGAAGTCTGGCACATTCCTCCTGGGACAGCATGTATATATATATATGTTTTCAGTGATTCATGAGGGTCATTTTTTACAGTGCTGTAGATCAAAGTGGACTTGAACCTCTCAGACTTGCACATAAGGTTAACATTAATATGTATAACAAAAAGTATTGCAAAACATTTAAAAATGTTTATTTATAAATCATATGTATCACTTTAAATACATTGTCTTTAAATTTCTATAAGGAATTTTCAACTCTTAAAACACCAGGTATAAAACTTTGACTAATCTAAGTACCAGGATTTAAGTAATTCCATCAGAAATATAATTAACATTTATAGTACAAATTGAGTGACTTTTATGTTGTTTAAATGTGTTACAATGTCATATCACTCTCGCTTTTATGAAGCTAATTAGCATATAATTTCTGTGGTCCTGAAATTCATAATTTTTAAGAGTCTTGTTTAATATTATTCAGTACAAGGATACTAGATACACTGTTTTGGCCACAGTTTGTTTTGTCTTTTACATTAAAGTGTTTTCTTTGGAACTGTTATTGAAACAGTTGGACTTGTTTGTTGTGATATCTCACAATAAATAAATAAAATAAAACACTTAAAATTCTTGGTACTTCAACCAAAGATGTTGTTGACAAGATTGTTGAAACCATTACTGATGGAAGACAGAATGCCACTATTTTCATTTGGTTTGTTCACAGGTGCTCCCTGGGGATGGTGATAGTAGCCAAGTTGCTGCTGTGGACGGTAGTAACCGTCCTGACGCTGGAAGCAGTTTAAATACCTCATCAGTTGAATTGAATGTGTTACAATATGATGGGATTTTAATTATTTGTTTCATGTATGCAGTTTGGCTAAATTTCTATCTCATATATTTATCAGTATTGATGAGATACTCCATTTTGGTATAAGGAATTGTAAGTAAATTTAATGTAGACAAATTATACTAAAATATATTGTTGTTTAGGTTAATAAAAGACAACCACATTATTTGAGCCTCACAACAAGGATTGACTGTATAGTCTTCCGGCAGCTGTTACGAAAAAGAATGGCCAGGGACAGGATTTTCTGCACATACTCTTGTTTGTCCATGCCAATCTGTTTTTCACCCATCTACTATTACAACCCAGTGTATGTGATATGCCAGGCTGACCAGAATTTTGTCACAGCTGCTGTCCTAGGCTGTAGCTATATCTGACATTTCACTGGACTCTTTTTCTTTTATGTTATGGATTAAGTTTAATATTTCTACTGTTATAATAATAAATTGAAGCACAAAACTAAACTTTTGTTATTTAATATTTCACAATGAGGGGTAGCTTTTTGTTTGAAGATGATAATTAATTTTAAAAAATAAGTACCTGATTTAATATTTGGTGGACCAAGAAATGTTCAGGATGGAATTGGTGAAGTGTGGTGAAATAATTATTCTTTATTGCTGGAATAACACATCATGTTAGTAAAATGAACCATAATCAAGCTTGCTTGTAAGGTTTTTGGTTTTCTGAAGTGACAATAAAATATGCTGTATGCACTTAACTGAAGCATATGTAAAAACAAGTAAAGGATTTGAAGTCACAGTTAAGGGAAAATGCAAACATTTTTGTGTTAGCACATTCTTAGACAGTTTACTGTATCATCATGCATTCCATAACTATAGGTACCATCTACTGCAATATACATATACACATATATATACATACAAACTGATGATACTATATCACATTACAATATTTCTGTCAAGAGGTTGGCCTCTGTTCATATTTTGACTTGTGTTCACCATTCTTTGTTAGATCTGATACAGACTTTGAACCCTTCAGTGCAGGAACATTTTCACCCATCATATTTCCCCATTGTAGGAGCCATGTTTGATGTCGAACATCAGGAAATCAGGAAAATTGGAAATTTTCAGTGAAGTTTCCATTTTGCTCATGTAACCGTGATTTTATCTAATTATATTGCAAAGTATCTAGTTGATCGAACGGTGCTGCAGAGGTATACCCAGTTTGGAGAGCACATGTTTTCCAAATGTTTTAGTTGTAGTTTTGCATTACTTGTTTGTCATGATGTTCATTTCTTGCAGACAGAAATCTCCTGTTGCAGAGTTGTACTGCAGTCTGAAGTTATTTTTGCTGTAGTTTCTTAAATGTATGTAATGTCAGAGGAGCTTGAAAAAGTGTAAATTTTTATATAATGTCCATATCATTTAATGGTGATGAAATTAAGTTTGAGCTTCATGTGGATTTCCTATCATCTTGCTGATACATGTCAAAAATAAATTCACAGTGATAAATTTGATTGTGGACACCCAAATCCTGATGTGGTTCCAAAGCTGTTGTGTGCTGATGGAAATGAAACATGTAGACAGATGATGAATGTAAAATTACTTTGATTATGCTTTGTGTTATACTTTTCATGCAAAGAGTGTGTTAACATTTGTCATACAGTGGAAGTTTTAAATGAGATGAACTTGTCTCTCCTTTACGGGTGAATTATTTGCCAGGATGCCCTTCTGCACTGAAGGGTCAGTATACAGATATGTGTGAGTAGCTTATGTACATTCCTTGACAGTGCGTGTTAGGAGAGTTGATATCACAATTACCCTACCCAAAGAAAGCAAAGATTTTGGTCCAGTAAGAATTGTTAGTGAAAGAAAAGACAGTCTAGAAGCATCTTGTTCTGTGTTGCTCTTACTTACACACTGCAGCAACTTAACAGATACTACTGTTTGTTTCTAAGGTTTAGGGAAGACAATTGACCCATCAACTGGTAAGGTTTTTTCTTTGCGAATTGCTGTTGTGTCATCTAGCTGAAATGACATATCCACATTATTCATCCATACACATACATTTATACAGATACATTTAATAATTCCTGCGCCAACATAACATAGCATATGATGAAATCAAATGAGTGAAATTCAAGTAGACCAGGATTTTACTGGGTTGTATTCACAGACCACAAGCAGGGGTGCTTGTGGTCTCTGAAAATTATACATTTTTTGCTTTAATGATTGCCTTGTTTTATGACAAAACTCATGGTTAGTAAAAAGCAGGAATATCTAGTCTTGCATTTCCAGACATAAAAGGATAAAAATCTGGTTCTGTTCTCTAAACACTTCCTAGTTCTAGGTTTTGCGATTGGTAGTACACATTAAATTAGTTTTTATGTTGGATTTGAGTTTTCCAGAGCATTGATATAGAGGATTCAGGTCATCTGGTTGTTATGAGCCCAGAATATCTGAATCATAGTTTTTATGAAATGTTCCAATAAAAAATTAAGTTTCTGGAAATCTCACTTGCAAAAGTAGCTGTGCATTCTAAAGGTTACTCACAGAGTCAGCATGGCCAGTACCAAAACCTGCTATATCACACAATCCTGAGCCATATGAATTCCAGCCACTATGGAAAGAATGACATCAGGGTTAGCTTTTAAATCACAAGTAATTAACAGAGGGGAAAATGTTATTGCTGTTTTTGGGAATGTATGATTTTTGTTATTGAGTGTAATATTGAAAAAATTAGTTTTGTGCCCATTGGAACTGCCCAGGATACAGCCAGTGACATCTGTAATTTACATAAATTCATTTCTTAATCAGCTGATAAAATAAAGTTTGCTCTATGAAGAACCTATCCAATGATGTCAGTGCAAGGAAACTTTTCTGTGAAATATATAAAGAAGACAGTCACAAGGTCACCCCATGGAGACAGATTGTAACCTTAGAATCTACCCAATTATTTTATAAAGAAAAGTAGTTTTACATAAAGAGAAATAACTATGGAAGTAAAGATAATCTGTCAGAGGAGATGCTTCCATCTATTGCATGACCTATTTACACATACAGAAGTTTTTTTTTTTTTTTTTAACTCTGTGGCAGGCATAACTATGAGAGAGGAGGCAAAAATACACATTTTTCCCGGGCTGGAAAAAAGGTATTTACAGACAACAATTTTTTAGCATAGGCGCTCTTTATTATACTGTTTTTAGTGAGTGTGCTTGCAAAGCACTTGTATATTCTTGTGATCCAAATGGTGGGAACTCCAAATAAAATAGAGTGTACACAGTAGAAGTGTTCAGGTTGAATCACATGCAAGCACAAATACAAATAGAGGTTATAATAGTTGTGTGTATCTAGGATGACTATTGTGTGCTTGACTCCATTTTCTAGGTCCAATGAAATATAATTACTTTTGTAAAACATTTGTGTGGATTAATTTTTATGTACTCTGGCAGATCAGCCACTCCATGGAAGAGTAGTTCATGGAGTTATGCTGTAGAACTGGAAAGGTGCATTCCTCCATGGTGTGTGCAGATTTCACTTACATTCTGAACACCTGGCTTTTTTAATTCGTATTGACTTTTTCGTTTCCCAAATCTGTGAATTTCATTGGGGTGGTTACACTGGTTTGTATTATTATTATTATTATTATTATTATTAACCCTTAAGTGATGGTGGGATTTAAATTCCAACTACTGCCAAGGATGGGGGGGTTTAAATGTATAGTACCCTTAAACACATTCATGACTCTATGGTTCACCACGGCTAGCACCATGTGAGGAATTACAGGTTGCTGCAGTACACTAATAATATAGTTCAAGAAATAAGGTTGTTGTCATTGCCATGATTCGTTATGTTTTGACTATACTTTATGTGGTGACCATAGTTACTGGATTTTAGTAGGTACTGTACCACAAATTTGTGAAATTTGAGTAACCTCCAGTGGCATAGTATTTATCCCAATTTTGTTCACAATCTAGCCAGCAGGCCTGGAGTTTAAATGTGGAAAGAGACTTGCAGGACCGCACTTAGAGGCTTCATTTTTTTAAGACTGGAAAGAACATTTATTAACATCTCAACCACACAAACTGTCATGTTCATGCTTCAAAAAATTCTGCATTCTCAATCAGTGTAATTTTTACACTATGCATTCTTTGCTTGGCTTACCTTCTAAACACATATATAAAAAGTGTTACTCAGCAAACATTCCCAGATATGGCCACATACCCTAACATTTGCATTTGACCACTCAAAATAGAATATGCTTTAGCATAACAAGAATAGGAATCAAATACTGTGTACAAGCCTCCATCATTAGGAGTAATACACCATTATTTGTGCATTTTCTTTTCTTATAAATCATAAGGGTAGGTATGGAAACGTTTGGTTCAGGTGACCATTTCTTACCCTGAATGTCTAAGAATAGCATTTTTAGTAAGGAAAACCATGACTAGAATAGTTTACCTTCATATGAGACTAAATTTTATTGTCTCCATGCTTTTTTTTAGTGGTTAACACTGTTGCAGCATTAACCAATTGGTTTTTATAGTGGAGCCAGACTGAGTACTCTGTGACGTATGAAATGAACAGTGCCAGTTTTGGTTCTCACAATCCGCATGACTGCACAGGGCCATGAAAAGGCTGGCTGTATTTGGATTTGGGTTGCTGTTACATTTTGTAATCTGGTTTCATTTATTGCTGACATTTGTTCATTGTTTGAGCCAAAAGAAATGTGTTGTTGACTTCCTGCTGTTGCAATGTAGCAGTTGTACCTGGTGTTCAGGAAATGCCAGTACAAAGAATTTAGGTTAATTGTACATTTCAGTGCCAGTTGTCTGATGTTTACTGGCAGTTACAGATGATCAGTTGACTATAAACCAGTCAATGAACAAATTTATAATTGTCTTATTCTTCTGGGGACTACCTTGACTGGGAGAATGACGAAATAGAATAAAATAATACTTGACATTTATTCAGTTGTCTGCAAGTTTAGTAGTCCTGTGCTAATATTCCTACGTAAGAGGCACAAGATTTAGAATTGTAATGTGCTGTGAATAAAATTGAACACTATATACATACTCAACTCAAATTTAAGAAGTATTTACATCTATACAAATGTCTTCATAATTATGTAACATTGGTCACAGCAACTGGTATTGTATTTAAAATAATTGGTGCCGAGTTCTTATTAATGCATTAGAGTAGAGGAAGTATTTCTGCTGTAGCTTGTCATATTGCTTAATTCATGAAAAAGGATAAAAAGAGCCTATCAAAATGTAAAATCAGTGCTGACAATGATGAATCATATGAGGCAGGGTTATCATGGTGGTCCATATTAATTTTGGTCCTTATGGCATTGCATAATTGAAATGGTGAAGTAACTGACTTTCAGAAGAACTTGTTGCCTGCTCCTGCAGGGTTAAAGTGGTGGAAAAGTGGTACCGAGGGGTGCCTGACAGTACCACATGGCAGCAGCAGCAAATGTAGTTGTGGTCTGGCTTATGTTAACAATTTGAGGTTGCTCTGCACCAGTTATGCTTATACTCTCCTAACAAGTCAGAATTTGTGACATCCTATATTCCCAACCAATTGTAATTTGTTACGCAATGTATCATTCCTATATTCCTTAATTCACTTGATACTACTTTTCTGTCACTTTTACCAGAAAGAGGAAAAGTTTGTTGTTTTTAACGTTTGAGCATGGTGCTATTCCAAAAAGGCTCTGCAGTGATTAAACATATTTCATTTTAAGGTGTGACATTATTTTCAGTATTTACTTGGTACAGGTGTGGACAGGCCGGTTCACATCCTAAATGTAAAGCTTGGGAGAGAATTGGTTGTCTTGCCATGAGACTTTGGTATTATAAATTTAAACAAGAAATGATGGGCATATAATCTTTGCTGGTTTCCATTGTGTATGTCTTTCATTATCTACTAAAATGTTAGATTCTGCATTGTGAAAGTTTTGTCCACCTGTAGTGTGTTGGTTTATTTCTATCAGACTCATGTAATACAAATATGTAAATTGCTGTTTAAAATATTTTGATGACAGTGGGTATTAGGATTTGGTTATTTTTCTTGGTCTTGATTCCTTTGATATTGCGCTTCAGTCATATGACAAAAATTAACTCTCAGAAACTGCTAATGCTGACTGTGCATGCATTGTAGAACTCAAGCACCAGGATTTGAAGGATTTTGACCAGTTGACTCATTGCACTGCAGTTTTAATGGACATTGTGCATTATTGCATGTATATGTGATTTACACAGATGTCAGAAAATTGTGCTATTCCTCTCTTTGAGGCGATTGCCATTATAGAAACTCTTATTGAATATCAGAAAAATATTTCATATGCCTTCCATTTTTGGAATTAATGCTACACTTCCATGTGCATTTTTGCTATAAATTTTTCAATATAATGTCATTCCATAACTGGAAGGTGGGAGAAAAGCCAACATCTGAAACAATGTGTATAGTATATATACAAGAGGCAATGGATTATGTCTAACATTCTGTGTTTGTGATGCTGGAGAAACAATGTCCTGTTGCAAACAACTGTGTGTTCTGTGTCTGAAAGGATGCTGGAAATGTGTGACAGTCTGTGATGATAAGGCTGCATGTGTATTCTAAAGAACTATAATTTGGGTCTCATTTACACACATTTCTTACTGCAGAACATAGTCAATGGTCTTCCTACAGAACAGGGAGATGCTGTGCCATTATTGCTTTCCTCATCACAGAACAGTGGAAACATAGTTATGAGATGCAGCTGCTCTAGGTTAGTGGTAGAATGTTCTTAGTTTCTTCTCTGTTTGCGGTGCTAAAATATAATTACTGCCTCACCAACTTGAGGACAGACATTGTGAATTAATGTGCAGATCACAGACTTCGTGAATTTTCTTGAGAACAAAACTTACACACACATTCTTCTTTTTACCATGAACTTTGCTATGGGATGGTAATCTACTGTAGTATGTGGATTTCCCTTGTGTTTTGTATTTCAGTGCAGTATAGCAAAATTGCGTGGACTTTACTCTCATACAAGTGTCCCTCACTTTGTGCGCCTCTTGAGAAAATGGATATTGTTGCTGCATTGTGACTGTTGATGCCACCTACTGTATGGGGATCAGCCCTGTATTAGAAAAATTCTCAGTAGACTGAAAAGTCCTACAGTTAAATTCATCCCTACCATTTGGACATGGCAGTTTTAAGGTCCTTACTAAGACTGACAGTAGAGTTGGTCCTCAATTTACACAGTCCTGATATTCCTGCACAACACAGTGGTATTGCCCATTGTGCTTACAGGAGGATAGAATGATCCTTTTTGGAATGTATCTCACATTCAGTTGCAACATCTATCTATCCTCATCACCTGCGCTGTGTGCCATACCTTTGCCCCTTTGTCACAGCTGCAGTGTCAATTTTTCTTTTACTAATATTGCTGCAATAGGATATTAATAATTGTAAGTCTTGTGTTATGGTTTTTGCTTTTACCAGAAATAAGAATTCATCACAAAAATAAGCAAAAGATAGCAGGTCGAATCATTTCACCTGAGTCATACATTATTAACAGTCTCATGCAGTTTCATTTTTAAAAGCAGAATAGTTATTTAATGTGGCTAATGCCTCCACTCATATTCTTATCAAACTTGCTGGCCACTCTTCAACTTTGTAGTGATGAAGAGTCCAGTTCTGATATGTGGGCACCAAGAAGGTGGATTCTGCTATCCCCAAAGGTTGGATGAGGAGGGTGATTGCCAGAAGTGGAGAAACAGCTTCACGTGAGGTCTTAACAGTGACTGGGGCACAGATATGTCACACACAGCTTTGTAATAGACAAGGAAAGGTATGCAGAAATATTTACACTGTATACAGCATGTCATGAACTCAAGACTTAGTACAGAAGTCTACTGCTATATACATTTGCACCACTAGCTGCCTTTCTATTGTTACATTTGTAATGCAGTGTTCATATAATTCTTGTTTAAAACATTTAAATTGATCTGTAGGGATAATTATTTTTTTGGTACATTGTAAAATTTGTATTTTTTAGAGGATATTTTGGGTTATTTTGCTATACTCAGGACCAAAGATACTGCTTGTAAATCTTCTGAAACTTCTGCCACTCACTCAAAGTACTGAAAAGTACATAAATAGAAATGAACTTTTTTGAAAGCCTCCAACATGTGCACGTCATTTTGACAGACAAGGCTGTCATTTCTGAGTCCTGGTGACACAATCATTACACCAACCAAATTTAGGAAGACAAAATTGTCATCTGTAACGAGTGGATGTGATGAGGGAGAAATTCAGTTTCAGAAGATTCAGTCATGGCAATATTAACATTGTATCTGGTGTAGAGGAAATTTCACTAGTGAAATATTTATTTTGTATTTAAATTTCAGTTGTTGTTTGTTGTGATGAGAATCATGAATAGTAGGTGCAGTTAAGTGATCTTTAAATCTGTAATTTAATGTAGGAGGAAGAGATGACTATATACACAGGAACAGTGGCTGTGGGAGTCTGGAGTCTGACTGTTTGCATGCAACTGTGATCACCATACAGCATAAATGGTGATGGTCGTAGTTTTCACCTATGTCACATCAGCTGACTGACAGTCTAGGTTATTTTCATGGTGTGATCTTTGTCTATTACTTAAGGTTCAGTTATTTGAACTGCATTAATAATATCATCTGAATCGTAACTATAACCCTATATATGCTGTGGAGAAATGCCAGTACCAAACTTTTATGTAATTTGGGTTTGACAGTTGTGAATAACCATTTCAGTTTAGTTGATGGTTGAAAAATACTGAATTTGCATTGCATGTAGTTAATTTTTATGTGACTAGGGTTACCCCATACATAACCACGTTTAACAAACCTGCATAAAGTGAGGGAAACCTTTTCCGTACATAAGTGCTATTTGTGAGTATGAGTATGACGATTTACAGCATTATACTCGTACAACAACATTTGGTGTTCAATTGTAACCCTGAGTACTACAAAAGCATTCTGCCGCAAAGCCAGTCCACTGAATATATCTGTGACTTCTTCATAAACAAACCTGAAGTGAAAATAGAGGAGTAGCAAAATAGAGAATGTGAATAAGTGGCTTCACCTCCATGACACCACTTTTCACATCTTTATGCCAGTCTACCGATGTGTCATGGGCAGCCCTTATGTGCAAAGCATTATTACTTGACATATGATGAGGAATGTCTGTTATTTCATAAGTCCCAGGAATGTAGTATGTATATGGTTGCACAGGTAACCACTGCTGTACCCTGGAAGTGTCTTGCCCTTTCACATTGTCTTCATTTAATACTGGTTCCCCTCCACCATCACCATCACTGTGTCCTATCTCTCCTCTGTCACCACCACTGCCAACTAATCTTACCCCATTACCTGCTGCATTGTCATGACTGTTGTTGCTACTACTACTACTATTGTTAATGGTACCACCACCACCACCACCGCCACTAGAGGGAAGATTGTTTTCTCTCCATAGAGGCTTCGTTGGGAAAGTCTGTCGGGGCCTCGGGCGTCGCCGGTACCAAGTCTGATTCTTCACCTTGGCACCTCGACCTACCTTAGCAGGATGAAGTGTAACATTGAGGAGAGTGGGGTGCTGTTCTACTACCATGAAGTCCAGTTCACGTGGGAGGTAGCCATCAGCATAAACCTAGAAAATGAATATACTAATCATAGCTGTCCTTATACACATCTTTTATCTCTATGAACAGAAATTGGCATTGAAGAATTTACCTGATTTCTTCGAAATAAAGCACACAGACCAAACTCGGTTCATGTTTTTTTCTTGTCCACCACTTAACTGTTACCTGACATTTTTACAATAATGCGTACTCCTGCAAATGAACTTCGTCTTTTGAAGTGAATACGTTTCTCACATCTATTGAGACCACCTGCTGTTTGTGAATACAAAGAGATGACTGAATGCCTGCCTAACATTCCATCCTGACAACATGGCCAAGTGGGCCTATGTGTCCACACAAGCCATATTTTCCTGTCCTTATGGACACAAATCTAAATCAATCCTAATATAATATTCCTTGCAGTAGTTGCAGTGCGTTGCTAAAATACAATGAATGTGACCAATTGTCCAAGCTGCTTTACAGTTTATGCTTGATAACAAACGTGATGAATTAATGTGCAGATCACAGACTTGTTTAACTTGATTAAGAATAAGACTAACACACTAACACATTTCTACTTTTATCATTGACTTTGCTATGGGATGGTGTTCTACGATGGTTGGTTCCTTACTGTCTTATAACCCCTTTATGATGTTTTGAGAATTACAGATACTTAAGCTATTCACCTCTAATTTGTAGATTCCAGGCAGTAAAATTCTCCAGAATTCCCCGTACTTTGTTGTTTGGAAACCAACATCACGTGACTTGACTTTGAGTGATGCTTTTTCTACTGGATTGCCATTCTCATCCATTACAAATCCATGGATTCCTCTGTGTGCTTCTGCCAGGAATTTAACAAGTGACTGAAATATAAAAAAATCACTGGTGAAAAATTTTGACAGCAGTCTTAAGCAACCCATGGGTTGTATGTGGTCATTTGGATGTCCTGGTGCAGACCAAAAATTCTGATAAAGAAAAACTGAAAATATTCACAGAATATCTGTAAAACAGTAACTACACAACATTAAAATAAAGATTTACATTGAAAACCAAAAATAGCTACCATATAGTGGAGCAGATATTTTGTTTGTAGCTGTTTTAATGTCTCACGTTGTCTGGCAGCACTTAAGTTAACATCTGTGTTAACAGCTCTTCCTGATGTGCTGTTTGTGAGATTAATCTGTATTAGTTTCTAGATTGGGATTTCTGCTCCTCCCCACTCCTTTCTCCTTGCCTCCAAACTTCAAATGACATAAGATGATTTTAGTTGTCAAGATGTTGTGATAACTTACCATCCGGTTTTGTTCCCAGAACTTGGGAAGCTCTGATGCAGGAGGATATTTGCAGCATGAAAGTTCGAGTGTTATTTCCATGCATCCATACCATACGTAGTTGAAGTCTTGCATTCCACCTAATTGGAGTGAAAATAGCCATGATTAATAGTAAGAGGGGAAAGGGGCATAAAAATGTGAGGTGCTTATTTTCAAAATGTATTTTTTTTTAAACTTCATATTACCTCATTGCTCTAAATGTACTGATACCATGTTGAACTGGTTTTCTTTTACTTTGGTAAGTATGTACCATGTCAACAATATATCAGGTGGTTTTATTTCTTAATGAAGCCTATGTATGCCATATGCCAGTTTTTTGTACAATGAACTATTTTTAGATAATCAGTTTGGTTTCAACTCCATACACAGTATACACGTACAAAGAATTCTGCTGACTGTTAGCATAGTCTCTGATATCAAATTTGATTGAAATCTGTTAGGTAGTTTTGCTGATAAAAACATAATAATGACAGCATTCAGTTCACGCATTCTTTACACAGAATAAGTGAGCAGTAAAAGATCTTAAATGACTTTTGAGGGTCTTGTGGTGGTAGCAGTAGGTACACAGTAGACCACAGTTAAGATATGAAGCAAGACTAGCAAGGAAGTTCATCTAGAAGTAAATGCAGACAAAACTAAGTGTATGTTTATGTCTTGTAAACAGAATGCAGGACAAAATTATAATTCATAAGAATAGTTTGTTAGTCCTTTGAAAATGTAACAAAATTAAAATTTTTTGCAGCAACAGAGTAACTGATCAAATCTCCATTGGAGGAGAAATTAAGAACAGGGTATGGATGGGGCATGTATGCTCCCATTCAGTTCAAAGTATTTTGTGTTCCTCTAAAACAATCCTCAATTCCCCCCCCCCCCACTGCTGGGAAATTATCACACTAAAGGAAGAAACCATGCAGACTACAGAACATTTTTGGTAGGAGCTTCACAATTTTTACTCCTTACCAAATAATGTTAGGGTGGTCAAATGAAGGAAGATGAGATGGGCAGACATGTAGTTTGTATGTAAGGGGGTGATCAGTGTAAATAAAACCGTGATTGGAAAATCTGAAGGCAAAATATAACTTAGATGACATAAGCTAAAATGGGATGATAATATTGAAATGAGTCTTACAGAAATTGGATGGGGAAGTGTGGACTGGACTTATCTACTGGCAGGCTATTATAAACATGGTAATGAACCTTGGGGTTCCACTAAATTTTAGAATTTCTCTTTCAGTAGCTCAGCAACTTTTAACTATCACAAACTCTGCTCAATGGAGTAAGTTCACATGCAACTGTCAGCTTAAGGTTAATGCAGTACAGTTGTCATCTAAAGGCTTCTAACAATCACAGGGTTGCTCTGGCAGAACTGCATGCTCTTTCCACAAAGCCAGGCCATGAGAATTTGGATTACTAGCACAACTAGAAAATGTATAGCACTAACTCATGACAAATAAACCTTACGACATTACAGTGGGTAAGGTTTATTTGCCATTTGGCACCGCTATAAATGGTTCACATTCACACACTGAAGTTATCTTGTTGGCATAGAGTAAACCTTGAAGTTCGCTGAAGGATGTTAAAGGAGAAAGTTCAAGTTTGCCATCAACTTCTATTCAGTGGGCATTCACAAGATGAAATCAGTGCTAGGCATGAACATTCTCTTAACAACAGAAACTAAAGAACGGTTCCAGAATCTGCTGTTATCTGAGGAAATTGTATGTGTAATGTATTAAGCCATAGGTTTTTTAGTTGGTTCAGCTAGGAGTCAAAATTTCAACATCCTGACTAGACAGGAGCTGCTTCAGGGGTTGGTGATTTATGGGAAACCCTAAGTAGATCACTTAGAATTTTGGATGGACAGTTCTCCAAATGATAATTTTTCTCTTGATTAGTCTTTAACATTGAAAGTTGTAAAATGTTTCGTTTGGTTGGCAGAATGAAAAATGCGATTTTTTTATCGTTGTTTCCCTCTAAAGTACAAAAAGGAGCCTATAATTTATATCAAGCATTCTGGTTAAGAGCTGAGCACTCTACTTAATATATGGGGTATACCAATTTGTTTATTGGCTTCAAGGCTGTCTGACCTCAGATTTTTTTTCCTTCAGGCCTCTCGAGCTGGTGATTCTTAATCTGAGGTGCACATACCCCTTGTGTTTGTGTGTGATAGACATAACAAATTTTTCTTCATTTATGCAGGTAAAACAAATGTTTTATTTCATCACTTTCGTTTATAGCTATGCTATGCATTGGATATTGCTCCTAGATTTTTCACAAATCATCATTCACAGTCCTCTTCAACTTATGCAGTTGAAACATCCTCATTAAATAAACTAAAAGTCGTGTGGTTGCTAGAACTTGAAACGTGACAGTGCTGCAATGGGTCTGTTGAGTTGTAAGTCTGTTGTGCTTGCCCTTTTATGGTCAACACTATTTCATATGCTGTGTCTGTGCAGAATATTTACCTGTAAGGGGGTACCAGGCTGCTCCATTTGTAATACCTTGACTGAAGGATGGTGTGCCAGCTTTACATGCTTTGCCATGGCTCATCACTGGATGGTTATTGGAGTAAGTGAGGGCCAGGTGTTTGAATACATCATCATCCGGAGTCAATGAAGGCATCGATGAGTAACTATGGAATACTGGGCCCACAAACACAAAGAAAAATAAATAATTATTCACTTCCTATACTTATCTCTGCAGACAATGCGCTACAATTCCATGTATGAAATACACGTATTCTTGTGTCATGCTGTTTTATGTGTCATTTATTTGTGTTTGAATGCAACAGATATATATGGGGTGAACCAGTACTGTAGCTACGATATGACTTGGAGGGAGGGGAGATTTTGTTAAAAATTAATGGAAGCTCTGTTTTAGTGGTATATATATTTATATTGACAGAATGTTGCTTCAGTTGGAAGTCACATCATTCTTTTGTAACAGAATTTCCTGTCCCATTTGTATGCAAATATTTCAGAAGGAGGTTATGAGCACAACTGCCTATTGAATGTGACCTGGTAGTGGAATACGGTCAATTTACACATGAGATAACATGTATGCATCATAGTACATAATGTCCCTTTTATTGTGTCCCTGAGCATGGCAGCTGTTGTGATATGTTCCAGCAAATGCAGGGTTTCTGTAATGAAGGTTCTTATGCTCAGAGATATGATGAAAGGGACACTATATAATACAGTATGGTGGTATTGTGCAGTTCTCAGGATTACTTTCACAAATATAAAATGTAACAAAGTAATTGTAAATTCTGGTACAGTGAAAGTCCATTACCTACAGACAGAATAATTTTATATAACATAAGAATCTGGTGTTGATCTCTGAACTCCTGTTTTACTGTTAGCATCTGATGCCAAAAATTGAGACTAATTTTGGGCCCAAAATTTCCTTAGCTTGAAGAGTATGTGTTCAGGCATTTAATATCACTGTAAAAAAAAAAACACAGATTTTTAATACCTATTTCAGAATCCTGAACTGGCTGTCTCATTTAGTATTGTGCTTCAATCAGTTTCAGGAATTTTCAGGAGTGCCTGAATTGTATGACTCATGGGGCTGTATTCTAATTTAGAAATGTATTTTCTAGATATTTCAGTAGTCCAAAAGTCAGCACAGACTGTTCCTTTTATTAAATTTCAGTCAGTTAAATGTGGTGTTTTAGTACAACTACCTTGTCAGCATTTGGCTTTAAACCTAAATAATGACATGGTGTGCCATACTTCTGACACAGCACATATTTTGGTAAGATGGTGGGGTCTTCATTCTGCACCATAGAAATTGTTATTTTTACATTAACTTTTCCTTGGCTTTTATGAATCAACAATCTAAGTTAGACACAGCGCATTAAATTCCAGATTAGCATAATTACAAGACACACTAATTAACATTTAGGATACTGTAGACATTTTAAAATAAAAACAAATATGAAGACATTATCAAAAAAATAAAATTTCTTAACAAGAAAGCATACAGGGCCATGCCAAAGCTCAGGTGGTTAGTTGCTGGTTTCTCACTGGATAGATCTAATTTTTATTCCAGGGCAGTCCATGTGGAATTTGTTGTGGATACATTTTTCTCTTAATATTTGATTTTCATTGTCAGTAATCATTATGCCATTGTTCCAATTGCATATTCATTCATGTACCATAAACACTATATAATGTTCATGCTGAGATTATTACTAAATAGATCACAAAATACACACAAACAAACAAGCAGAACTTCCAGTGTGGTTATCTTACCTGCACACAGTGGAGATGATTTACACATTCCTATTTAGCAGCATGAATGAATCCACAATATTCCTGTAAGTCTGTTATGAAATATAGAAAGCTTCATATAAATAATGACTTGAGTGTTTTTAAAAGGATATCTCATTCTCAGATCGACAAGAAAATTTAAAGAGTCCCTTATTTTTGAAGTCCTATGGAATAAGCATCTACTCAAATATTTGATAGTATAAATGTTTAAAAATACGTCATTATAAGCTAGTTTTAACTACACAAAGTTGTATATACTATGATATTTATCTTGATGTACTATGTACCATGCAACTTGTAGATTTTATTATATTTGTCCAATGAATGCATCATATATTTGTAAACAATTATCTGTTTCTTATAGTATGCCTACATGTTTTTATGTTTACACATCATCCTTAGGGAGTTTCTTATTGTGTATGCTAAAGTTATGAATTGATAATATGGAAGCAGTTATACAAGTGGTTGTTACAAACATTTAATAGTTTGGAAGAATTGAAATGTCATAAGATATGTTAGTTTGCTGACAATTTGTAACATGTTTGTTTAATTACATTTACTTTATAATATGTTGTTACGTGGTTGGTGGCTGTTTATACCAACTATTATATCTGGAATTGTATTCCCTGTGGGTCCAATCCGTGTTTGTAGAGCTTCCCATCACAGTGGAAGCTCTACAAACAGGCCTTTCTGCATACCAGTGGCATGTGTTCTGTGAGTTTATATAAACAGTGATATAAAAGCAGGCTTCATCCATCATAAAGTGAATGCTTGTGTGAAGTCAGTTTCATAAGTTTAGTATCAAATCTGGATCAGAACGTTGAAGATGACAGAAATAAAGCTTCTACAACTCATAATATGGTACTTACTGGAGTTAGGTGTGTTATCAAAAGGATAACTGGCAACAAGAGCACCCCCATGCAGTCCACCAGAAAGAACAAACTGAATCTTAGATATCCATTCCTTAACTGCATCAGTCTCTGGCTGACCACGTTTGTTATTTTGTTTGAAATAATCTGGAAAATTCCTGTTCAAGTCAAAGCCACGAGCATTGTACCTGTAATTAAAATACAACTGTAAGAACATGCTTTTGAGTCAGGTGGGTGCTGTAAGGAGCAGCACTGTTCTGTTCTTTACTACCTAAACCACAGAACTCTGCTTCTGATTCTGCATATTCTGTACTTAAACATAACTTTAATACTACAGATTAAGTCTGTTGTGCAACACAATACATGAAATAAGTAATCAATATCTTAAACATGCTTAAGGAAATTCTTCATTCTGAACTGAACTGAGTTTCCATACCTGCCCTGACCACCATCACACTGTCCTTCTCTTGCAACTTCAAAACCATCTGGATTCATTGAAGGCAAGATGTGGATTCTGGTATTGTCTAGTAACCATTTGATGTAGCTGTCACTGCTGTAGCTTGTCACCAGGTACTGAAATGAAATACTGTTATCATTTACTTCATATGTTGAGGTAAACTTGTGAACCTCTCCACTGAGCACCTCATGTGATGCTGTGGCCACGCAGTATAAATTTCTACTCCTTTACCCTAATTCTGAGTGCATTTTCTACAAACAGTAATTGTAAGCTTAGAAAATAATTCACTCTGAATCCATTCTTTTTAACACATGTTTTTGCACAGTGTGTGTTTAATAAACATTTAAAAGGAATATAATTTAGTCTGTCCTGCGTGTGCTTGTTTACTTTTGTAAACTACTGAATGGGTTTCAACAATATCAGTACTGGGGACTTAGAGTGTATTTTATTTCCAGTCAACAATGGAGTACCACAGTATGGAAGTCAAAGAATAATGAAGGTTAGTGACTTTTGGGATGTGGCACCATGCAGTCTGACAGATGTGTGCTGACATTTCCAGGCAGCTTGCTACCTCCATCATCAGCCTACGATAGAGGCAGCAAGAACCTGTAAAGAGTTACCTTATTAGTTACTAGTGTGATCACATTAAATCCCTCTCTGAACAAAGAATGTTCAAAGACTGTTGCGACTTGACAGAATTATTATTATGATGTTTTGAAAATTATTGGATTAGGTCTTTCTCACACGTTAGTCTGTACCATTTTAAAGACTGACAACCTGAGGATGCTGTCAATTTAATGTATACTAAATTATTCAACACATATCCCTTTCCCATTGCTTGTACCATTCCAAAGTATCACTCCATTCCCTGGCCTTGTAAAATGTTCCATAACATCTTAAGATTTTATGATGAGGAGTTGTTAGCACCTTGCCCAACCCCCAAGCTGGAGGACCACTACTTGTCTTTTTATTCAATATATTCGACATATTTGCAGCTACCCACCATATCTGGAGGCCATTCCTCTGTCCACAACCTGGACATGCCATGATGGGGTGACAGGGACCCACTTGTCATGGAGGTTCATGTGCCCTGCTCAAAATTAATAAAAGCTTACATGAATAAGATGAAGCATCAGTTCCCTGCCTACAGCTTCATTTCCATGCATGTTGGCAACATATTTCACATCTGGCTTTCCAATCATATGTTCGTATGGGGAAGCTGATACTACCATCACCCACAGGTCTCGACCTGAAACAGTATTTGAAAAATTAAAATTTATCATATCACAGTGTTAGGTCTGGTGAGATGGTGAGCCAGAATTACCAAATGTTATCTTCTTCAATAACACATCCCATTCATTGCTGTGGGATTATGTTTTTCAGATATGGTGGCACTCCCAAATGAAGTCAGCAGTCTCCTGAGGCCAATTTTACACATTCTGGCTACAAAACCCTGCTCAGTTCTTGATTATAAAATAAGATGTAGTAACATAATTACGAATTATAAGTCTAGAGGAAAATGGGAAGAAGCTGTTTTAGCCTCCTGCAGGTGTCTGTGTAGACATATTAGAAAAAATTATTGAACTAATTGGTCAAGGTAAATGAGTCTTGTACTACATCCCCAGTGCAGGTCAGGCTCATTATGCACTCAATCGCTGCTTCTGTTGTGACTTTAATTTTGTTAGAGAGAGCACAATAGAAACATGGCATTAATAGTTTTGTATTCAGCAACAGCTGGAGACACTGTCAGTGCAAGAAAGAACACACCTTCTCCTATGGAAAAATATTTTTCGTGTGGAATCATCACTCTGGAAAATGGTTTGAAAGATGAGGTGAGAAAATTATGGCTTGTAAAAAGAAACCAGTCTCCTTTGAGGCAGTGGTAAGATGTTATTTATATGCACAAAATATTTTTATTTTTGTGTGCAAATTATGATAAGGGATGAATACACTGAATGCAACAACAAAAATATGTAAAATAAATTCTAGATTTTGACAGCAATGCAGTTTTGGTTTCTCAGTAGGGGTGACAACGTGCAATTGAAGTTTACTGCGTGTCATCTTCACCTGTCACATTAGAAGCTGAAATGTCACTATCATCCCTGTAGAGAACAGATAACAACTCTGAACTCTTCTATGCATTCCACCTTCAAAATTGCACATTTGTGGTATTAGGGGTACATTAAGACATAATCCAGTTTTGTATAACGAAAAAGTTACAGAGTGGAGTGCTCATAAAATGGGGTTGATTCTTGGAAGAGCCAAGAAATTTCTCATTTCTCCACAGTGTCAAGACTGACTCTGGGGCCCACCGGACTCCTGCCAAACAAATATGGAGGGCTCTTTCACCAGTAGCCTACATCTAATCCTGCATAATTTTTCAGAGCACGATGTATGATTAAGCACAGGTACAAATCCTTTCTTTACCATTACAAAAGAAGGCAGGAAAACATTAAACTGCTTTCACTTCAGATTTGGTTGAATACATATTTTTGTTCCTTATTCGTGATTCATTTAATTGTGCCTTCAATAATAAATTGGTAACAATGTGGAAGCAAGATATGGGAGATTAATAGAAAACATTATTACAGTATTTTCCTGGAGGAACTGAGGAAAACAGAAAACTTGAGTCACTTTTAGCCTATAAAACAAAACGAACAATTCAGCCTGATCATGCACAGTTCGTCGTGGTTTAGATGATAATAATGATGATGATTATTATAATAACTACTACTACGAAGACGACGACGACGATGATGATGATGATGATGATAATACGTGCATTCATTGCAAGTAACGTAATTATTTACCACATTTCTTAAGTATGGAATCGTTTTGCCAGGCTGACCACATTGCGTTGACTTCGAAATTGTTCTATTGATCCCTTTACCAAAAAAACTTCTTACACATTACAGCAGTTCATTCGAGGGCGATTATTCTATGACAGCATACCTTGTGGTTTACGTCAGAGTGCACTTTGTAGGACATCTCTCGGAAGTTGAATACCCTGTTGTTTGCCTCCATAATTAGCAACGGTTGAATTGGAAGGGACACGTGGCAGGGATGGAAAAATGGGAAATGCATAAAATATTTTGTTCGAAATACCCGACACCTGTGTTTAGAAGTATGAAAAATACTAAACATTGATCGTAAAGAAGTGGTGTCTATGTGAAGTCGTTAGGCCTATGGTCTTGTTAAGAATAAGATTCTGTAGGAGGCGTTATGTGGAACTTGAATGTTGACATTCATGCTGTATGACTTTAAAGACTAGCTGATTAAAAGCCAAATGCTCGAAATGACTCCGTGCCGAGGAGTTTGTTCGCATATAATTTGTTGTTAATGTTGTTCGGTCTGTGGTACTGATCCCAGAACAGCGCCCGGGACTGACCAAAACAGTGTTCTTACCTTGGACAGATTTGCCGATGGAATACAGAGCTGTAAGATTAGGGAACTTGGACGACGTTGACCTCAAGAACTTGGTCAGCTTGTCGTAATTGTGATACTTGAAGTCCAATGTATAGGATCCATCCTGATGGTGAGAGTTGACGTTTGCTGCAGCAGCTAGCGAATCTCCTCCGCTGTAAAACTGATTGTGATTGTTATAGCTTGGATCATAAGAATAACCTGGGCGGTAGTTGTTGCCCACAGCACGGTCTAGGCCAACACTTCCAGCAGCACGGAGGGATCCTGAACCTTCGGGATTGTACAGTCCGGTAGATATACTGGAGTAAGGACTCGCATCACCGACGTACGAACTAACGCCCTGTGTTTCGCCTGCCGTTGAAGGACTTCCGATACCAACATTTCTGGTGACACCGACACTACTTGGGAACAGGCTCGGGGAAACATCTGGAACACTGCCTACGGCCACAGTGTGAAGTGAGCCACTTTGATTTTCACTGGCGTATAAATTCGGGGTTGCGTCAGAAATGCTTCCAACGCCGGACGATATCGCAGAACCAGAAGGATACTCAGAATATAGCGAAGGTACGCCAGTTCCATCTTCAAAAGTAATGTGACTCCTGTCAGCCTGTAGTTCCTCGGCACGGATGTACTGTACTGCCAACACGTACAGGTAGAGAAACGCCACCACCAGCGTGGAGGCGTACCATGAAGATGGCTTCATGGTGTGCTGGCTCCTGAAACAAAAGATATCCTTTAAATTGCCGTACTCTACCAAAATAATCTGTGGTTAAACAACCTTACAACAACCACTGCTTGTCATGCTGCCTACTGCTAGTAATTCTTCGGATAGATGAGGGCTTCGTTTTGAAAGACCTGCTCGAATAGCTGACTGAGGAAACTAAGTGACCTGCCTACAGAATTATTAAATGCATTAACAAACCAAATAAAACGGCATGAATAGAGTAACTAATACACATGCAGGTAAAGAAGGCAACCCTACAGAAATTACCTGGAGCGCAGTGTGAATAATTTCTAGACAAGAACTTCAGACAGTTTTTTAGTCAATACGTTCAAACCGGTCAAGTATGTCCGAGGGTTACAGGTGGTCTCTTCCAGCACCTGCTCTAATTTGCGGTAAGTTACATTATGTTGGAGGCTTACAGACTGTTAATGTAGGTTCTATGAGCGGGCACCGCCTTAACTTGGACACTGTAGGTCGCACTGAGAGAAGATGGCGTTCCTCATTCTTCTGAGACTACTGTGTGATGAGCGCCAATGATCTGACCAAAAATCTCATTAATTTTAAAAGTAATTATTGACGTTAGGAAAGAGCGCTAGTTACGAATATGATATTAACCCTAAAAACGCCGAATTAAATCCCATCTGCCATTTGCTGGCATTATTAGGAGCTCACCATATTCTCCACGTTAGCGGGATAAGGGTTAAAGAAAAATATTTGAGGAAATTAGGTGAGTGAGCAAATTTGGGCCATTCCCGGATTTCTGGGGGACTGTATTGTGTTAAAAACAGTCTTAAAATAAATCATGGATCACCGTGTACTTCACGTAGTCCTCAAATCAAACGCCATCAAAGTAGAGCTTCTTACATAAATAACAAGTCCTTATTCAAAGACTTCAAATAGAGAAGTACTAGTGAGTCTTACAAGAGGCCCTTTGAAGGTTTTTTTTTTTTATTTCAGCACAGCAAGAACCACACAGTGAATGATGAATCATTTTAAAACTGTTGCTGCTGGTCACACGAAACTGTTATTTTTGTGAGAATACGCAAGGGAAAGTAGTGAAGTCGGATGCAGTTATTGATGTAATGGAGTCTCTGAATAAATAGGTACTGCTGAAAATAACAAAGTGTAATTTGATAGCTTTCTATTTGAGTGTGTGTAATAGGCTATTCAATAGGCACTGAAATTTCTAATTTGTAAAGTTATTCTTATAATAAAATCAAATAGATTCACTAATTTCTCGAATTTATTTTTGGAATAAAACTGTACATTTTTCGGACAGTTCCTCTGTCCATCATCGGGAGTTTTTCACAGTAAACACAGCAATGGTATGTGTCATACAGGTTTGCTGACAGCTTGCGAGCAGGATCAGGGCGGAACTACTCTTTTTACCACCAGAAAAGGGCATCTGCTATTCGTTGGGTAGGACGTTCGGTCAAACCCAGAGCCGATCGGGATGCTTTGGAGAAGAGAAATACCTTATGCCCCTGCTGGGAATTAACCACGATTCCTTGGTTGCCCAGCCCGTAGCCTCTTAGCCATGACGACTACGCTGTGCTGACGCAATTAATTCATCAGTCAATACCAAACAAACTCTGCCCCAGGAAAATTAAGCTTATTACGAGTTACCATATGTAATGCAGCGGAACAGTAAGAACAATGAAATGAATGGAGAGATGTGTTAAACACTTCAAATGTCACGCGGTCAACGAACGCGGTATGAGTCCTGCAAAAAAATGTCTAGACAATATACAACGTCCGATATACGCTGTACCTCTGCTTCTTCGGATGAAGCGGTCGCATCTAAAATTCGTCTGTGTCACTTTGCTAGGGACTGTGGCACTTCTGGAGTGCATGCTTGATTCTTTTTGGGATCCCGAGAATGTAGGCAGCCTTATATTTAACTGGTTCGCAGTGAAGACTTGGTGTTGACCCAATAGGGTTGCCACTCTAATTATAATAAACTTGTTGTGTTTGACGGAAACTTTTATTATTAATATTTCCTAGATATATTTATTATTATTGTTTTTCAATTCTACAACACAATGGGATGTCCTCTACAATAATTGAAACTGTCCCTGTTGCTAAACACCATACAGTGAAGACATACAATATTCCACGTTTTTATTAGAGGGGGGAGGGGGTGAATGGCCAGTTCGACGATCCGATCTTCTTACCCCCGTGGAAGACTCCACCGGTAGGCGTTATAAAGTACCTAATGTGTGTGAAGGACCACATTTCTATTCATGGCGGGAAGACGGACCTTTCTGTACCATGCACGGAGCAGCTCTGTGGCTGCCCAACCTCCTGCTCAATGCATACTAATGCTGAATCTTGTGTAGTGCTATGGCCGTGTTTTTGACCGAAAGCGAATAAATAGAGTGGTAGATTGCTTGCTGTGACACTGAGAGATGTTCAGTGCGTCTTGGTTAGGTGTGAAATGTAGATAAAACATGCAATCGAGCTGTGAGTTTCACTTGTTTAAGTGGATCGATATCAGACTCTCCTCGCTTGAAGTGGACTGTTCAGATTTCAACAAGCAGACGACAGACGTTCACTCAACTTCAGCAACGTATGTGCTAAACCCTTCAGTTCCTGTCGACTTTTCGCAACAAGTTTAACGAAATCAAATTGCTCGGACAGATACTTGAAACTAAACGACAAGTCGGAACAGAGAACTGGTGAAAAATACACAATCGAAAGTTTAAAACTTTACTCTTCATATGAGACAATTAAATTAATAATTCTGATATTTGTGTGCTATGTAGCGTCTATTGGCGAATGGGAAATTTATTTTAAATATTACTCAGAAATCCTGGAGGAAATGAGAACTTGGGAAACCTAGACGTAGATGGGAGGAGGTTACAATTAAATAAGTTAGTAAATTCTCGAGAGGCATAACGCTTCCGCTGCGTTCCCCCTTTTAGTCGTTGATGATGGACAAATGAACATTGCACAGAAATTTTACTGATTGCACATGACGGCGCAGGTTCAGTGAAGTACAGATTCATGACACACACCACAGTGAGTGAATATATCGTGGTTCCTTGGTATTAAGGCAATGTTCTAATTTGGAATGGCCGTATAAAACCATGACAATCTTCAAACTATATGTTCTCCACATTGCTGTTGAAGTGTTGAAACTGAGTATGGGTCACATAATTTCAATAATTTTACGAGTGCATTTCATTCTATTACGTTTCTAAAACAATTCTTCAGCGATTCGTCGACTCCATTGTCTTTGTCAGGCAGCATCCGGGTGTATATCTTACGGTGTTTAAAGAACTATGATTGCCAACGTGCACTTTTAGCACCACTCCTTCTGTCTGGCATCATCACTTAGCTTCATTGTCTAACACACGATTTGACACACAATTATCCCTCCCACTTTACGAACAGAACTGTAACTGCACACTGCACTAGCCGTATACTTGAACATCATACGAGTCATGAATTTTGTGGGTTACCTATAAAATATCGCAAAACTGACCTTGTCTTTTTACTTACCCGAGCTAATACAACGTAAAGAAAATAGAGTTTCATTCTTTATTGAAAATTATTTCCTTCTGTGGTGCTAAAATGATAAATTATTTCCAAAATCTTTGATATACAAATACATATATAATAAGTATTTTCTGTCCATATAGAAATAACAAGTATTTTCATAAAATTTGTTTAACATATACGGATAATTTCGTTCGGTTTTCTTGTTTTTAAGCTTTCGCCGTGTTCTAAATGTAATTTATTCCTTTTTTGGTAATTCCCCGGCGTCTGAGTTCTAATTGCCGACGTTTCGGAACTCATTATCGGTTCCATCTTCATAGGCAGGTGCCTATGAAGATGGAACCGATAGTGAGTTCCGAAACGTCGGCAATTAG
>Ga0123355_10002615_pt1 | contig 25546 bp, 12 predicted proteins | sample TergutEmb28metaG_3_FD_89872 | JGI IMG/M metagenome (GOLD analysis project Ga0123355, IMG submission 89872) | Embiratermes neotenicus P1 segment gut microbial communities from Petit-Saut dam, French Guiana - Emb289 P1 | ecosystem: Host-associated > Arthropoda: Insects > Digestive system > Gut ...
GGAGGAGGAGGAGGATGAAAGAGACACCGACATAATAGATATTAAATTTCCTCTTTTACGAAAATGAGATCCGGAAATAATCTAAAATGAAAACTACATTCTAAATTGTATTGCTTAGGCTTCAGATGTTCGGACGAGTTAAAATTTGTGACGATGTTTGTGGTTGTGCTTCAACTTACTGCTCGTAAAAAAAAAGAGGGTTTAATGATGGAACGCTGCACTGAGAGGTTTATGCTAATATAAAACACAGCAGTGTGCAGAGTGTTGGTAATATTATGACAACAAAACTGTTAAACTGAGATAAACATCACAGAAAAAATACACAATAAATGAAATTAAACCCGCTTGGAATTATTGTGCACCACATATAAACAACGCCTGCACGTTAGTCGGGCTAGTTAAGCACGCCGGTCCACAGATATCTGTGTTAGATCTGTAATAAAACAATTGTACCTTTTTAATAGAATAATAGTCTTCTTTTACCTAATGGGAAAATAATTTGTCTCTGGGTTGTATTCAGTACATCTCCATCAGAAGTTTTTGACGCTATAAACAGGCCAATTTGGATTTTGGACTTAAGGAATGTGAATTCTGAAACATGCTTATCAGATAGGTTGCAACAACCAGAGAGCCTGATGTTACAGAAACACACCTATATAGAACAGATGGAGTCACTTCTCCTCTCAGGATCTCACGTCTAAAAGGGCACAAACAGAAAACATACACAAGTCATGGTATATACAGCATGCGTGACAGGTGTCATTCAATGGTTATCTGCAGGTGAGCGACAAGTTTGATTCAATATATCAGTGTTATGCTGAACACTGTCCACAGTTTGATTGAGGCACTGCAAGTTCGAAGTTTCGCCATGATACTGTCTGACATTTTATTTTTACTTCTTCAACATCAGCTGTGAAGGTTAGGATCAAACCCAACCCGCTGCCTGCACAATGACAATCATCACTTGGCGGTGCAGCGTCAAGCAATGCCGACACGTTGGGTATATCTTAAAACACCTCAGAAGAGAGATAATGCCCAACACAATATCTGTATAAGCAATAACTGAATTCCCACAAATAAATTTCTTTCACGACACCAAAAAACTAAGGCAGTTATGAAGCAATATGTCAAGTTATAAAGTCTTGAGATTTTGAGACTAGATATGGTGTTTTATATTCTAATGTGTAATACTTAAAAATATTACACATAGTTAAATATCAAAATGCCCTTCATAAACAGTCGTGATTTTTATGGCTCTACGGCATTAGTGGGTTAAGGCTTCCTCACTGTCGAGGTATCGAGACCACAGACACAGCGGGATAGGTAGACTGCCTCTGGACATTGATTGGCCCGTCGCAAAGACCTCTGCCTAACAACATACAACGTTCAAAAGAGACAGACATTCATAGCCCCGGCGGGATTCGAACCCGCATTCCTAGCAAGCGAGAGGCCGCAGACCCACGCCTTACACCGCGCGGCCAATGGCATCGGCAATTGTCATAATACTGTGAAAATGTTATAAGTATTATTCAACATCAAGTGGGTGGTTTCAGCTTTTTGTCTTTCTCATACAATTAAATATTAATTGCTCTTATGAATGTCAAGTTATTATTATTATTATTATTATCATCATCATCATCATCATCATCATCTCCTTTATGCAGGGTATTTATGCTTATATTCCTGAGAAAAACTATGTCCTAGGGAACACAGTGTTGCAGCTATTCTGTTGTTACTATTCATGGTGCTTATATCGTTAGTTTCAGTGTTGAATCTGTTGTATTTTTACATTAGTACTTTCCGAAGTATGTGTGCAGTGCCCAATATGGCTTTTTCTGTAGTTCCTTGACTTCATATTTTCCTGGTATGTTGTTCACGTGTTTTCTGAATTACTTTGAAACAGTCCCAGTCGCCCCTACTATTACTGGTATCACCTTTGTTTTTACATTCCACATGCACTGTATTTCTATTGTAAGGTCTTTATATTTTAGAATCTTCTCGGCTTCTTTTTTATTCACATTTCTGTTTCCTGAGTTTGCAACGTCTGTTAACATACATGTTCCCTTTTCATTATCACGGATTATAATGTCTGGTTTGTTGTTGGCTATAGTTCTGTCAGTTTATTATTATTATTATTATTATTATTATTATTATTATTGCCCGCTGCTGCAACTGTAGCACTCGATTTTGACTTCGTCCATTGTCTGATCTAAGTACCACATTCTAAAGTGAAGTGTGTTTTACTTCACGATCCTGTATTTGTTAAGGTTACATAGTCCAACTGATAGATACATGGAATATGAGTATGTAACATGTGTGGAATAATATTAACGACAGAAAACAGACGCACTTGTAGAAACTTGCCTCAGTGTCATTTTGTCCATCAAAACCCAATATGGATTGGCCTTGGATCGAATCCAGGCCTTCGTGGCGAAAGACCAGTGACTAACTCCCTGAGCCATGTTATGGCCAACATTCGAAAGAATGCAAGTTTTCGGAGACTGACCCTGTCTCTGTTCTCAGGTAAATAAGGAATAAGGACATCTGCACACAAAGTGTTGACCGATAGATGTGACTGACACTCAAGAAACCGTCTGCAAAGTCATTGGGAAATAAGCAATGTGCCTCAACTGTGTTGAGTGGAATATGCCTAACAGCAGAACGGATGGTACCATAGACATATATTGCAGGAAATCAAAGCCAATCGAAACAACAGAAACAAAGTCCCAACGCCATTTAGAAAACACGGAGACGGCTAAAAATGAAACCTACGAGTGTCGCGTTATTACAGCGGCACTCCACACGGCTGGGGATTTTCTTGTCTACAGCCACACCAAACAAAGTGGAAGAAGAAAGGAATGCAGGCACTGAAAGAGATACATGATATTGACAGCCACATGGTTCGGAATGCCGAGAGTTCGAAGCGTATGTTGACTATGACAACATCTTTGTTAACTTTCCTTGTCCAGGTGAAGAAAAGGGCTGTCAAATCTCGATGTTCTAAACAACTACTAGTTTCAAGAAACAAGGCAATCAAGGGCAGAAATGTAGACAAGTAAAAGAAGCAGTTTCAGCAACGAAGACTCACATCGCATTACAGACACTTCCATCCACTCTTAACAACTCTGTATGAAATCTCAACAGACGGCTGAACACGAAGATGACTGGAGAAGACGCCATTCCATGCGCTAACGGAATATCTGAGAAATTCAGACGAATTGGACATCGTCATAACATCAGGACTGCTTTCAAGACAAGCAAAAGCGTCGAGTTTGCTCTTCGAAACAATCGAATTCTTCCCCTAGAACAGCGTAGCACTGTATGTAAATGTAAGAAGTGTTTGTAGTTACATATGTGAAACTGGCACTCGGTGAGAAGAAACAATTAAGACGCAAGTTACATGCGAATTCCAAGATGGCGCACCGTCTTTCAGAGAGATCATAAAATCCTGTGGGATGACATCACTACTCCACATATCGAGCAAGTCACGAAATGTGGGAAGTATAAAGAAGTGGCACACGTGGCCGTCACAAAGAGTCCCATCGACCACGTGAGTACAGTTTTCTGTCAAAAATATTCAAGAGGGAACCAGGCCACTTCATGTCCTGACCCTCAGAAGCGGCTATACAACGACACGCGTCATCTACATATTTCATTTTGTCCCACCGTTTCCTTCTTTATCAGCTTTCCTTCTTATCGATCATAAACCAGGAAGTTCATTTTGTAGCCCCCCGCCTTTTGGACGACATGTATACTCGCCATCTACTCTGTTTAACTCTTTCTTATCCTTTCTTTTCCTTCTTCCGCCTTCCTCGAAACGGCTATTCATCACCACGAAGAAGCAATATCTACAACCGCAGCCATTTAGAGCGCCTGCATGGTTACACGACTTTTCTTACTTCTGCTTTCCACCTTCTCTATTTTTTTCTATTTTCCATGTCCACTTCGTGTTTTTATATTTTTCTACTGAAATTATTTGCTGCAAATGTTCTATCGTACAATCCACTTTATTTTTTCTGTCTTTCTTTCTTTCTTAGTTTTGTTATATTTCTACCCACTCATTTTAAGTGTAGAGGGTTATAGTTGCATCTGATCACAATCACACACATATACACACTCTGTGGGACTTCTCTGGAGGAGGGATCAGCCTACCGCACATACCTCTACCTGACAAATCGCAACATTCACAACAGACAGACATCCATGCACACGGCGGGATTCGAAGCCGCAATCCCATCAAGCCAGCGGCGACAGACCCAGGCCTTAAACCGCGCGGCCATCCAATCTATTTTTTTCACATGCGTATTTAACTCTCCCCAATTTTGTGACAAATTCAATATTTCATTATCTTGCAGTCAGTATCGATGACGATGTTTCTTAATAAATTTTTACCTGAAGAAGTGGAAAGCCAGCCCGAAACTTCGTATTGTTAGCATGCTTTGTTTAAGCGAGACAATGGACGAAATCCAACCGGAGTTCCGTTGTGCTAATTTTTGCTGTGATGTTAACTGTTGCATAAATGTATTCTTTGCCTACGAAACTTTCACAGACGGAATGAAAGTGACTAACTCAGAACTTGTTCCTTCATTTTCCATACTTCTGCAAAAAAATATAATTAAATGCCATGCCGGACTTATTTCATTGTACGAGGTTAGAGTTCATATTTCAAAGGATTATAAAAACTGGCTTGAAGTGGAAATAAATATATTTGGGTCCAATATGATAAAAATAATAAATTGTCGTGTCAACTTTAGATGAATATTAGGTAGATTGCTCGGTAGGTCATAATTCGCTGTTGTTGGTAAGTGGACTGAAAGTTCCAGGATTATGAGTGTGTCTTCTCTATTTAAAATGCGGATTCTGTACCTACATAAATAAAGGTGGTGGTGGTAGAAGTAGTAGTAATAGCAACAGCAGCAGCAGTAGTAGTAGTAGTAGTAGAAAGAATAGTAGTGATGCTAATCATAGTAAAATAATAACAATAATAATATTAATAAAACAGTAGTAATAACAATAAAATACCAGATACTGCATACTTTACTTATGTAATTTTTTAAGGTTTAAAAAAAGTTGCATATCTTTCACCACGCAGTTACATTTCTTATGCATAATTTCATCTCGCTTAAGGACATTCAATAATAATCAGCCTTTAAAATTATCATAAATTTTCGGCTGCATCACCACAAATTATGTCTTAATGACACCTTATTACAAGCATCTCAAAGCTGTATAACAATAAAAACTTATCTACTAAACTTCTTGACGAACAGAAAACACTTATTAATTGCTTGTTTTGTCTCTTTTTCTGCGGTACCGTTTGCTCTAGGTTTTCGCTTTCACTCAATGATGTTTACTGTAACAATCCCTTCGAAATGGGTTCACATTGATTCAGCTAATGAAAATGCAATTTGTTACAAGAGCAAGTGAACTTTGGAGGATCGCTTCTCTACACCACTGGGGCGTTATTTCTTGTCACAGGTAAGTTTATGTTTGTTATGCATGACACATAAAGTGTTACATCTATTGATTTTATTATTATATATTTATAAAAATTAATTTTAATACATTAAGACCAAATCATTTAAAGGCAGAAGGAGTTATTACAAAAAGATGTCAGACAGTATAATGGCCAGTCACATGAAAAAATCAGCACAGTATGTAATATAATATACTTGTACTTCACACTATGGACAATGTATAAATGCTTACACTTATAATGAAATGGCCGCTGTTAAAGACGGCGATAGAAGCAAACTGAATGTTCCAGTTAAGTTATGCTTCTGTGGACTGTCCATAGGCTACAGAACTCCCAGCAGATTTATCATCACCACACGGCAGAATACAGAGCTTACCACACTTAACGAGGTTTGATTTAGGGGCCCTTTTTACAGGATATTAGTACTGTCGTTAAGGCATATATATGTATATATATGTACATACATACAAGCACACACACACACATATCGAAAATACATGCTGAAACTGTACTGAGACAATAAGCGGCCATCCTTTAAAAGTGTTCGAGAAAGAGATAAACGTATTTAGATATGAAACGCCTAAGTTAATGTAACTTTTGAATGTAGCTGCTAACCAAATACATATTCAAAATTTTGGATGGAATATATTAAGTTCGTTTCAGCGGTACTCTGAATAGTATGTTAATGTGGCCACTGCATGTAAATGTGTTGTTGTTGCGCAGTACAATGCAGCACTTAAAATTTTCCACTGAGAAATAATAAAGTGAGAATTCATATGATTTATGATTCGTAGTGTAACATGACAGGCTTATTAGACCATAAGTCAGTGAATGGTGACCCTCAAGTGACATATAAACGACCAGTGTCAAAATGTTCTTATACATATTTCGACACGTACGCTGTATTATTGTGGGAAATTAATGATGACTGCAGTGGTGACACTGTAAAGGTGAAAAAACAAGGTCATTTTCTACGGGATCGTGCAACAAGGGACATCCATTCACATACACAATCATGTATTACAATACACTAATAATCTTGTGAAAATAATCCTTCCATGTCAAGTACCGGACTATATGCTTCTACACCTGCTGTATATAGTCCGATACCTTCTAGTCCTGCTGAAGATTAACATGCTTCATGAAGGTTTGCACATAGAGGAAGAAGAATGCTGACACACGAACTGAAGATGGCGAACGCATTCCAGTTGATGGATGCTAAATGGTACCATTATTATCACACACAAAAACACGATAGCTAAATAAATGTCCAAATGATAAGGGCGAAAAAACTAATGCATGAATAAGGAAGCAAGCGCTTCTGCATTCTAGGTCATTTGAAGGACGTTTACATGATTAAGGAGCAGCGCTTGACACTGCAAGTTGTATCAGATAGCGAGTTCTACATAGGAGTTGCGAAGCGAACTCATTCAGTGCGTCGAATCGATTTGGATGGAGGAGCTTCTGCCTCTTGAGGTAAATTTTGCAAATCGAAAGAAAAAGAATCCGCAGTATTATATTTTTTCTGTGTTATTATCCCCTTGTGTTACTTACACAATAAAAGTATAAACAGCCATCAACACAACTATAGTGTGCTTTTTTCTTGGTGTACCTGACTGCTAGAGTGTATGTGTTATTTTGATAATCACATATTTGGGAGTGAGATTATTTGAAGACATGTTAGCATTGCAAGTGTCTTCCTTTTCGTGTTGTGGTATTTATAAATGTTACTAGCTTGACCCCCCCTAACAGAAATGATTACCAAAGGTATCTCCTGAGGGGCAAAGGCGGCCGGTGTCTAGGGCTGACAACCTTACCACCTTCAATTGCCGAATGTCTAGATATTCTGGGAGTCTCAAATTCCAGGAGCCCCCTGAGCCTGTCCAGCCCTGTAATGGGATAGTGTTACCTGCTTGACTAGCGATAATAACGTTTTATCATTCAGATGTATTCTTGTCAAAATAAAAGAAATACCAGCCGTCAACGAAACTATTTATTCTTTTACACACATCATTACACTTGACTGAGGCATGTCAGTTTATGGTACTGCAATTTATATGTTGTAAGGGGGACGCTTATTCAAACATCAGTGTGAAAGTAACAACAAAGCAACTTTAAGTATCAACGTGAATACTTTTTATTAATTGAAATTATATAACCATGTCTCATATGTACACGTAGGCATAAAGTATCTTACTACATATATTGAAGTTTTTCTTTCAAATATCTTGCACTGCATTTATGTATACCGATGCGAAAGTTGATAGAAACTTTTAGACCTAATGTAATTTCTGGAAGTTTCAAGCTTTCTCGTAAATATGTCAAAATGAAATCTGACCTGGATGTGATACGCTTGTTCTCCTCTCCATACAGAAAATAACAGTAAGGAATAAAATAGAAGGGTAACAGGCAAGAGAAGTCACAGTGGGAAAATACACCTTGCATTCACAGGGCTGCGGAAAGAAGAGATACAAAAGAAAGACAACAATCAAATCCACAACAGAAAACTTTAAACTAAGTTTACGAAAACATACTAATTCTTTGTGAAGAAAAGATTTATATTAGGCATTGATTATTTTGAATAAAATAAGGCTACATGTTTATAAATCGAAGAATAAAACTAAGATAATTGAAAGAAGCATCCATTGTATTTTTGGTTTGCTGAAAGGCACTAACAGTAACTTGAAGCATAAGATATCAACTTGATGTCACAATTTATTAAGTTTCATTTCACTTCTTCTGTGCTCAACATGTTTCGTACATTAATACATCCATCATCAAGAGCCTGCGACTTTTCTATTGTATCACCACATTAGTTGTGTGTTCTTGTTTCGATGTGTATTGGCTCCTGATGATGGATGTATTAATGTCCGAAACATGTTGAGCACAGAAGTGAAATGAAACTTAATAAATTGTGACATCAAATTGATCTCTTATTCTTCAAGTATCACAATGATGCACGGTCCAATACACATAAGATATACTAACAGTAACTTTGATAACAGACCACCTGTGTGGGTGTATGTGGGTGTGTGTTCTGTTTCACACCGCACGGTATATCTACATTGCTTGGTCAGATATCAAGCGGAGTCCTTTACTACACAACAAATTAAAATCTTCATATACACATGTCCTTAAATGGGTGGCTTTTTCGTGCAATTGAAAGCTTACATTCACCAAAAAATGATGTAACCACATAATATTTTAACGCAAGTCTTTTATTATGCCAATTGGGTTTTAAGAACTGGCATTGTGTTCTCCCTGAAGATTGTACACATGTACCGAAAGGCGATGGAGATGCTTATTTAAGGTTGTTATTAAGTAATACTGCATTTAGTTGGCACAATAAACGGTGTAAGCTGATACAAAAATGGGCAACTTTAAAATATGTAATATTTTACTGACAACAGGCAATACAATTACACCACATGTTTGAAATTTGATAATTGTTGAGTTCTTATTGTTTGTCAAGTCGCAGTTCACAACAAATGCTCAAAATATCCTCCATTTGAATCAGTGCCCGTATGGACACGTGTGAACGTGGAATCTCGCGCACTCTAAAAAGTGGGCGTACGATTGCGAATGGTTTTATAGGCATAAACATGACTTTTAAAGTCTCTTTATTTTCGATTGGAGCTGAGTACAGTAGGGTTATTAGTGTCCCTCCATATAAAAATATGAAGGATTAAGATGAACATGTTCCTGACTGTACCTCGTACACTGTCTGCGAACATATATTTATAGTAACTTTTTCCATATTTTGGTTAGGAGAAGTCACTCCGAAAGTTTGGCCAAGCGTTTTAGATACACCCTGTACAAAATGTATACGAATTAAAGGCAAAAACTGGTAGCAAACGGACAAGACAAGAGTGACACTTATATTCAACAGAAATGGCATGACAATGTTCGGTAGTGACACGTAGGGAGATAACGCTTATTTTCAACAGAAAATCACCCCACATTGTTGTTCTGACAAAGACATTGTGATTACGGTGATTTAGACAGACTGGAACCGTAATTTGACGCATGGAATATTGAAACATTCCGATAATTGTAATATGTCTTATGTCCTCCACTGCAATCTGAGTTAGAACTTTGACAAAATGAATAATTCATTTGGTGGGCCCTTACCCATACTGTTCAGATTTACAAACGACGAGTTGTCGGAAATGGCGCCTGTGTACAGAATTCCAGACGCTTTGTTTGTCACACTCGCGTTGGACAGAAATTTAATCACAGCAACGAACACGTTCGTGTGTACAGAAATGAGACCATTCAGCCATATCGAACAGTTCCTGCACAGTTCAGTTTCAGTCATATCCCAATGACGCACAACGTAGCTGACGGAAAACTACTCACACATAACACAGGGTCATTCGTTTTTCATCGCAACTTTGCCACCTGATTTAAAACTACGCGGTATTTTCCTATGGTATTTTACTCAATGATAAAGTGTTAAACGTAAGTTTCTACAAAAGCAATGATCTTACAAGAGTCAGTATGGCAGTCCTCACACAAACTCTGTGGGCGGTATTACGGAAAATCAGTATTTGACTTCAACAAATCATCTGGGAGGAAAGAAGAGACATTGATGGCATTTTACTGTTAGAACTTTCTGGTCTACAATTACAATAATTTTGAATGTAGAAATACATTTTGTAAATGTTGTTTTGTATGATGCCTAAATGAAGCGGCTCTTTCAAGAAACTAACCTGCAGTTGATTACTGGCAGACATTAAAGTAGACCTTGAGTGGTCACATGTTAAGTACCGCAATCTAAAATAAATGTTTTTTTTTTAAATCAAAATATTAAGTTTTCTTGTAAGAAATACCCTGTATATAATACACTTAATAACATCTGGTAACTGGATATACTTAGAACAAACAAACGCATCAAATTCTACACAATGCGCCTTGAATCATTTTAGACCACCAGAGACCTTATAGTAATTTAATAAACCAAATAACACAATTTTATATTACTACGTACTGTCAGTAATGCACATAATCTAGAGTAAATTCTAGAGAAGTTGAGATATACATTCAGCTGTTCACATTTCAAATATTAAGCGTCTTTTTGGTATCAAAAAGTCTATTTACTCAGTTGTTTTGAAAATTTACTCTCACCAACTGGATTGAGCGACAATTTTTTTTTTTTAATTTACGATTCTGACGCCAGTTTTGTGATAGCTGGCTCGAACATCTGGCACGGTGTGTGCCTTAGTTACAGTTGTCGACACAAGTACAAGAAACTGGGAGTTACGCTGTGGAATTTTCTGTGATTCTCGCAAGGAAATCGCAGGTTCATTACACCAAACTTTACGTCGGAACCGCACATTTTGTGCGGCGTACTTGAAACACAGGTTGTTTCGAAAAACGGTTCTAGGTCCGTCATCTGATAATTAATATTTTAAAATATGTCCATTTGATCTACTGGGTCGAAATAGTTCCTATCTCCGGCAGGGACTAGAAGAGGTTCATAACATTATGGTTCCTGACGACGGAAAAACAGATTTAGAAACATCCAGTGTGTATAGTGTTCCTCAGACAATGGACAGTTGCCAACGCCGCATTCCTTGAATAAATTTTCCTCTTTTGACACGGAGGTAAAAAATGTTTTATTTGTATTAATACTGGTAGTTGATTCCACAAGGCAACCACAAAACTTCTGACTTTAAAACTAAAGTATTTGGTCTCCGCCTTGGGAATTTTTTTCAAATATTTATGTTTCTAATCACAGTATTATCCACTGAATTACAAAAAAACAGCAGTATGCTGGCCTAATTACAGGCGCTATCTTGAGCTATGGGAGCCTCATGAAACGTCTCGAATTGCTTTCCTCAAATTACCGCGAGTCCTAAACTTCACAGGGTGACGACGTCTAATTTGTGACTGACAGTGCGCATGCGTAGACTTTTAAAAATGCACAAAATACTAACACGACTCACTGTGTTACAATATCAGCTTTGTTCATTCCTTTCCTCTGTTAAGCGAACAAATAAGCAGACAGACAGACAGACAAAGTCAAGTCGTGCATTACGCCGAACAAATATTGAGGACAGAAACAAGTAACACAGTTTCAGCTACCTGCTGTTACAGATGTTCCACTGTTTTATTTATTTCTACGACATCGCTGATACTGAAAGCCCGCATACAGGTGAACTGTGCAATGAGATCCAGCAAAAAACATAAGTAAAAAAGGCAAAGTGCACCCTTGTACAGACACTGAGGCTATGTACAGGCCGTATGGCCCATAGGGGGAGTAGAGGTATAGCTCTACTCTTTCTTGATCACGGCACTAGAAGGGGGTGAGGGGTCAGCGTCACACGTCGGCCGCTCTTTACCATCGGGAAAGACCCGGTACCCATTGTACAGGAGGCTGGGTGGGCCCCAGGGTCGGTCTGGACAGGTGCGGAAAATCTCGCCCCCACCGGGATTCGATCCCCGGACCATCCAGCCCGTAGACAGTCGCTATACCGACTGAGCTGCTCGGCACAAAAAACATAGGGCTTACCGTTAATCACAGCCTTCCTATTCACGGTGACCGCTAATATTTGTGCGACTTAGTACACTTTTCCAAAAATTTCCAGGTTATGCGTGAGTCCATTACATATAAGGTGTGTATGGCAGAGGCCATCTGTAGCGAGAGTGGGATGGTAATATGAACAGTCACAAAAACACACTGAATTTTGTGTGATCCCGCTTGATTTTTGCAAAGCGAAATTATGCAGGGTCAAACAAGAAAGGAGGAAGCTTGTCACAAGTCCGGTGGTGCAGCAGCAAAATAAATGATGCGCCATGTTTGTTTGTAACTAACGATTAATATTCACAAATAAACCCGCAGCTAACCTGTCACGTCACGTGCTCCCACTTCTGACAAATGAGCTCAGTGTCTCAGAAATTCACCCTTCGCTGGGCAGGTCTGTGGCTGCCGATTTTAGTGCACCACCACAAAGTTAAAATTGTGTGCTTGTTCTTTTAAAGTGAGGAAATATATTATTAAAATTTATTGTTTTTTAAAAAAACATTTTTGTTTACATGCAAGGGTATAGTACATCGTTTATAACAATATACACGTAATGAACTACGCGTGGAGCCGCGAACTTGACTCAGTTAGTGAACTTACATACAGGTATATAGCGTGATACAAATAAATCACAACATACACGTCTTCTCTATTACAACTACTGATGAAAATAGCTGTAACCAGAGACGATATTTTCATACCCACGATTCTTATAATAATTCTGTAGACCACAAGAATAAAGCAGTGCAAACAGCGTCTAGTTTACTCAGCTAAAGGTTTTACAGACTCTAAAGGAATACTACGTACTAAAGGATCAGGTTAGTATTTTATGATACCGACAAACACGAAGTGCCTTGAGGTCAACTTCGTCATCACGTGATATGGAAAAAATTGTTAGAAACCTTTTAATTGTCAATACAAACTGTACTCCTATAAATTGCAAGTGCGCAATGTCTTATTTAAAGCTACGCATGATAACTAGCAACTGTGTTTAATATGTGTTGTTTAAATTGGGCATTTTTTGATAGTACTACCATTGACGTCCAGCAATCCGTTAAAGGAGACGATGGGTTAATGTGCGATGTGTTATCGACATCAGAGAATGTGATAACACATGTCATATTTCAGCAAAGACTCAAATTAGACACAGAGTATGTAGATCAAGTGGGGGTCCATGTGTTAAAAGAGTGACCTGGCCCAGACTGGGGTCCGCAGGCGACGCCGCTGCAGGGGGGCCAGACTGGGGCCACGCGGCCTATGCAGTGGTGACGTTGAGGAAGAAGAAGAGGAACAGGATACCTTCTGCTCCGTGTCGCTGCTCAGCCCTGCCTCTTCCCCCCGCTCCCTGTGATGGTGACACATAAGGTTATGCCTCCTGTCCACCACCTCCATTAGTCCGTTAGATACCCAACACATGAATAAGATAAGCAGGTAGAATAAATAGAAACACTAGCTGCACTGGTGCCTCGAACACTGCACTACAGAGGAATAGAAAGTTAGAATTAGTGCAATCAGGAGGAGTGACTCTGCCTCAGACGTTACAGGTTCTTTGGGCTTACAAGTGTGATGGCATGGGAAGGAATCATACGAATACACCTGGATTTGTAATATTATTGCAGGTATAGATTGATAAGGAAACTAGATACCACGATAAATACTTCTGTAGTCTATGTTGTCTGATAGGAGAAGTTAACTTCGCGCACAACTTAAGAACGTCTCAAGGGTGATAACCAATTGAAGAAACTCTTGAAATAATGGATTTTATGATGTGTGTGAAGTAGAACTGAAGCACCATACAGTGAACAGTGGCTGTAATCTGGTGGTTATGACGATGTACTGTTTTCTGCTCTGGAGCAAAGCTTTGACCTTGACAGTACTCCCGCATCTCCGTGCGAAGTTTGGAGAGACGAGACATAGACTCTAACAAAATATTGGTCTCTGACACTGGCCCTCTCACTTTCCATTGCTCCCTATTTGTTTTGTGTGCAGTTTACAGCAAGCCCGAAGCCAAATTTACACACAGTTCTAACTACACAGAACACAACAGATGATAACAGAATGATCTTGCCCTCACAAGACATGATTGCACTTATGCCCGAAGTATTTTTATTAACAAAGAGGTTATTGCTCATGAACTCCTTATTTGTCAATCGTTCTTCTGCGAAACTACAGCCAAGGTCAAAGTCGTACCCATGAGTAACAAATGTTATGTACTTCATAGTATAGGACAGCTTTTAACCCACAGTAATTCTTCAGTGAATAATATGGATATATAATTGTTTAAATCCTTATACATGGATAAATTAAGGCAATGATTAAAAAAATTTGATAAGCGATGCAGGTTCGAAAGTAGCTTGGGCTCGAATAATGAAGAGTTGCTATTACAAAAGTGTTCAACAGTAACTCCAGTTCGTTTGCTGTTCGATATATACATGGCACACGAACTTTCATAGTTACTGTTCGGCAGGACCTCATTATCGAGTCCGAAGTTATCATAGTTATTACAAGAGCGCACCGATGAAAATTTTGATGTACTGTTCAACTTGCTTTACATCATCACAACCTAAGTATTCAGGACCCATTGTAATATTATCCCACCATGTCCTGCGTCTCAAAATTTTCCTCCTAGTACTATGTTTCCCACCTAAAATAGTCTATGCTTTCTTCTTTCCCCCACTCTACACGTCCCCCATACCTTACTTTTGACAGCAATACCTACCGTTAAACTAATTCTTAAGTATCATTGCTACAGCCAGCAAGTAGGCTTATTTTAATGTCATGGCCCAGTCGTTCCAAGTGTCAGCCATCGTACAAGACATTATAAATGAAAGAAAAATGTAACACTTGTATAAACTGTTGCATCCCACATCGCAGGTCCCCTTTTCTACCATCGGAAGGAAGATCAGTGGATTTCTTTTGTCACTCTGGCACATTACGGGAGACAATTTGAAATAAGTCACAATTTTTACTGAGATGGGTGGGGCTTGTGGCACGAATAGGAGACAAGAGAAACATACATTATACTGTAGTACACTAATCCGAAGGAATGGGACTTTCGAATACCTAGACGCACGTGGGTGGATAATATTAAAGTTGTTCTTAAAGCAAATAGGGTGGGAGAGTCTGAATCAGATTTACCTACTTCAGCAGAATTTCTTTAAGAGTGATCTTAGAACAGGTAATGTTCTATGGGGGATATTCTTGCTATTTATAGTCGATTACTCTCGCCGTTATTTTCAAGTGGCAATCCTAACAATCACGCCGCCATTTATCAATCGATGTATCAAGCTTATAAGTTAGTCAGCCTCAAAATACAGACAGTAGCCGTGACTTCTGAGGAGCTGAAATAAGCAGTATACGGATGGTGTTAAGACAGCACTACTCCCATTGTTACAGTGCGGCAATGAAGAAAGGTAAAATATTAAAGTTTCGCCTGTGTACGTCATGAAGTAATGTGGGAGAAGTGGAAGTATAGTTCCACTCACACTTAAACTCGGCACTGAGGTGGGGTAAGTAACCAGTTTCCCGCTTTGGCCCCTATATTCCGGTGAAGCGTCCCCTGTCGACATAGAACATGGGTTGGGATAAGCCCCGGAGTTTGTCTGGACTCTTTGTAGAAGAGAAAACCCTATTGTTTCCCCAGGGAACAAACCAGAATTCAGCTCAAATCCTAGTTGCTATACCAACAACGCTGTCCCGGCCGATAAAATGATGAAGCAGAAGTCAGCATTTAGTCATTTAATTATGTGATTAAGAGTAAAGTACGAGATCCGTTGCAAAACGACGTGACACAACACTTACACAAACTTTGTCTTGAACCGAACTAATTTTCTTCTTGTTTCGGGTTGCCGTGAGCGTCCAAACTTTTCTCTTTATTCTAGGAACTGCTCCTAGAACGAGTGTTGTAGACAGAAGTGGGCAAGTTCAAACATTTTGTCTGGCTGTGTAGCAGGCCCTTTCCTTCAGTGGTTTAATGAAATACCGCCGCAAAGCAACTTTAATTTGCTGAGAGGAACATCAGTCAATCTGACTGATCCTGATGTACTCCCTCATGACATTCTCCTTTACTGACACTGCACAATAGACAAGCCCTATAGCCACATTTTTAGCATGGGTTCAGTTCCCAGTCCGGAGATAAATTATCCTGTCGTTTTTCATATTTTTCCTCTATTATTCCAAGCAAGTTGTAGGATATTGCCTTATATTAGGCCGGGTACGGCTCATTCCGCACTCTTTTCAATTCATTACTCACCACTGAATCGAACACTCGACATTACTAATAATAAATATATTATAAAGAGAAAAGCATTGCTCATTGTCGATACACATTACGGGAACACCACGAGTAGGCACGCAGTGGATGTAGGCGGGACGGAAGGGCAAACCCGCACATGCGCACTACTCTGGTGCTGAGCACTTGTCTGTAGCACAGATATCATTCACTTCGTACTTCGTTCGCCTCTAGTGTAATAAGTAGACTGACGTTTCCATGATAGAGCTTAGCGTGAAGTACTTCTAGTCCTGCTTCCAGAGCTGGGGTTAGAACTCGTGGCACGTCCATAGTACATGCATTTGAAAAGAAATAATATTATTTGTTGTTTAGTATCATTAGAAACTTGAATGATATGGAGAATGGAAAAAATAACACTGCACACTCTGTGTGCTGAAGATACTACGTAATTCAAAATATTTTGTAAAATGAGTAAAGTTACAAGCGCAACGAACATTACGGTAGGTGACATCACAGACGCTCGGAGTCTCGGAATCTCAGCGCTGCGGATAATGCCTGTAGTTACAACTTCTTCAACTGCAAAGTCGAACAACACTCATAAAGACAAACAACTGCATTTTCTTGCCACAGCGGCATTTTAAAATACTTTAATCTTTGAGGATTAGTGTTGTCTCTGATAAACACCCTTCAGTCGAAGTTTCTAGGTACCGCAGAGAGATTTACTTAATGACGCTTGTTAAAGGAGACCACCAAGAATGTCAGAAGTATATAAGATCTCCATATTTAAATCTACATGACACGCTCCTTGAAAGAATACTAAACAACCTCGAAGGGCCAGAGTTTTCCTTGGGAAGTGAATCGTTACTCAGTTGGCCAATAAATTCCCCACTGTTTGTGGAAACCGTAGCTTCGTTACTGTCTTCACGTGAGTCCGCAACGTGTGCTTATTCTGAGCCAAATAAATCCGCTCCCGCTTCCCGTCACCATATTTATTAGGATCATTTTAATATTGTACTCCCACTTACGTCCATGTCTTTCACGAAATCTCTTTCCTTCCGATTTTCCGGCCATTCTACAAGGTCTGACCTATAATTTGTGCTGTTGTTTCCAGTTAGCCCTAAATTCCCGTTTCCAAATCTTATGTCATTTTTCCGTTGTGTGAGTGGTTCCAAAGAAACCGTCAAGTTCGGAAGAGTCCCTGTGCTTAATTAAGCACTATACTGTCAGGACGTAAGGGAGAGTGGAGTTGTAGCTCCACACGTTCTTAATTTCGTCACTGGATAGGGGTGAATAATAAGTTTCGTATCCCAGCCGCTATTCTCCACAGGGGACAAACCAAGGCATTCAGTAGGAGGTTTGATATGCCACAAGCCTGGTTTGGTCATTGTGGAGGAAGTTCCCTGTCACGCATTGAACCTAAATTCCATGTTCTCTTAGACCATACACTAGGCACCACACCAACTTTGCAATCCTAGTTACCTTTCTTTTATAGACCCCTTCCTTGCTTCCTTATGACAGTGGAGTGGGAGGCGGTCTGCGTCATTTCTGTTCCAAAAGAGCTGAAACTTTAGGATCTTACGCAAGTACATACACCCCTCACAGCGCACACAAGAACCTCGCTAAACAGGAGCATACAAACGAAACTGTGCACAAAAAATTGAAAATTAAATTTGCGGACTTGAGAACATGAGAATTGAGCACGAGAGTAGAAATAAAAGCCTCCAATTTCAGTGGATGTTTTCAGCGGGTCTAATATACTACCAGCCTTAAAAAAATTTACTACGGGACAGCGTCATGACAACAGATTGTTAAAGAGGATGTCTGATCGGAAGAAATCATGATATTCATTCCATGGTCAGTGTTTAATTTTTCGCTTCCACTCGACTGCAGTTTCTAGGCTTATATCTTTGTTACACAGTCTGCTGGGGCCTGACTTTCTTCAGTGGAGGCCTATTGATGAGTGGTACCACAAGCGAGGCAGCCGATCAGTCTCAGACAACCGGTGGATTATGAGTGATGTTCACACGAAATATTCCAGAGACTATACAAATCCAAGGTGACAGACTTTCGGAATTGACCAAGGAAAATTGTTTACATGTAGCGGTAGGTCAGACAGTCAAGAAGAATTTTGGTATCTGCACATTTGACACAATTCTGACACATTTAACAAACTGCACATCAACGTACACCCCTTACACATTTTAAGAAGTAAAGCAGGTGCTTTTACTGAAATCACACTGCAGTCATGTACATACAGCAGTGGTATTTCTAACAGTTCCTAATTGGCGAAGTAACGGATGGACAAGGGGATTTCACTTTGGCCATCTCCATGATTTGCACCCTTCATCGGATATTATTACAGCGGTTTAATAAAGGAGGCTCTGATAGGCGGGAAATGTAGCAAGCATAGGACAGACTAGAAATGCATACAAAAGTTTGGTCACAAAACTTGAACCTAAGAGACAACTCGAGAGAAATAGGCGTAGATGGAAGAATATTAAAATTGATGTTAAATATCTAAATTTTGAGAATTAAGACTACATTCAGTTGCCTTTGATAGGGTGCTGCAGCAGAATTGCATGAGCACTGAAATTAGTCTTCGGGTTCCTTTATATGTTTAAGAATTTCTGTAAAACCTTAGCGACTGTCAGCTTCTGAAGAAGGATTTTGCTCCACACGCCTACACGTGCTTTACTATGACATCATTGTCTGTTGCTATGAAATGTTATTAAATTCAGTTTCATTGGATATACAACATCCACGTATCGAACATAATCAACTGCCTGTATCTAGTGCTTCATGTCAGTAACAGGTGACGTCCTTATCTCCTACGATGAAATGTTATTAAATTAAGTTTTACCGGAATACAGAATCAACTTTTCCATCAAGCGAGGCACAGCAGATGGTTACTACTGCTTTAAATGTTCATTTGTTTTCGAAGGAAAAGTGTATGAATAATTTATGAACAAGTGTTTGCAGTTTCAAGAAGATTCAGCTTTGTTATAACGGAGTAGCAACTCTCCATAGGAAACCCTAATGATGAATTCAGCGCAACGAATGCTAAAATCCTCGCCAACAAAATCACATTAGCAACTGCTACACAAACACTCCTTCAATTATTAAGCAGATTTCAGGCAGAGTTATTAAAACACAACTTGATGTATTGTTAAAATCTATGTGCAAGTGTATCGACTAATTATTTCATATTCACATTATATTAAATTATATACCAGGAATGTTATTTTATAAAAGCAAACTTAAGATTATAACCTAATCCAGTTCATCAGTCGTTTCGCATGTCTTGATCTCAGGGAATATGAGTGTTTTAAGTAGCAAATCGGGAATAAATAACTGTACACCACAAAGTATTCTTCGTATTATTTCACCAGATTATTATAGTTTACAGATGTCTGCGTGTAAGGAGGCGCCGTTGAAAATCTATGTACTATTAGCCTCAGTATTATGTACGCAAATTCTCACATCCTGGGTAGGAAACGGACTACTTACTTACTTTAAGGTTTCAAACTCGCCCAGCTCAAATCCCACCCCCCCCCCCGCCCCTTAAATATTCTTACTGTTCCCAATTGGCTAACTGTTTAAATCCCACTACTCCCTAATAGAAAGAACAGTCAAAATTTGAATTACTCACTTACGTAACACTGTTCCCGTATCGCACTAACATAATCTCCCCATGTCTTACTGGTCTCTCTCTCTCTCTCTCTCTCTCTCTCTCCCTCACACTCTGTAACCCTCTATCCCTGTAAGTTGCTATACAAATCCGTTACACTCGCCATTCCACCAAAAATACATTACTGATTAAAATAAATCCACCCAATCTTTCAAATATAAAACTTACATAAAACTTTAACTATATCGGTTATAGGATCGAAACCTTATGGGAATTTTGTAAGGATAACTCACGGCCGGAATTTCCCAATAATTTCTATCACTTATTCGATTCCGAAGTTTCCTTTTTTACAGTGTTTGTGTGACCCTTCAATACACACAGTAACTGTCTGAGGACAGAATCATTCTTGAGAAGCCTTGAGTCGTTCGGCAGTTTAAGATATTTCTACCTCGTATGAAATCCAAAGTTTTATCACGGTTAAAATGAGAGTGCCAAAGTTTTGGAGGTGCCTTTTACTTCCATCTACAGTGTAACGTATTCACAAGGAGCTGTTTATTCTTAATGAGCTGATTTCAGCCCACACCGTCACACCCGATGTATTTAAGAATAGTTCCACACTTCGCTCCATTCCACACATAAGTCTGCAAACCACAAGGCTTTCTGGCTAAAATGTACAAATTTCAGATAGCCCAAAACGCTGTACATGTTCCGCCCATCCAGTGCTCCTTGATTTGATGACCGTATGAATAGTTCACGGAGAGGCTACACCTTACACCTTCGCACTATGCGATTTTCTCTATCTAGTTGTACTTAGTCCACCAGGTGACATTCATAGACAACGGAACCGCTGATAATTCCTTAGTTTATACCACAGAGGATGAGAAATGTTCAAGAGGGTTTCTGCAGTGCCAAGGGTTGTAGTGTATACCAGTGGCACAAGGTACCAATAATCGTAGGCAAAAAAAAGTGAAATTAAATATTGTGCAGAATAAATGGCCTGTTGCTATTGAACTCAGAGGTTGAAACTGTTTTTGTTATTTGGTATCTTTTGGAATACTAATAGGAGAATCGATAAAGATTTTGAAGGAAGCTGTCGTGACGCCTTCAACTACAATCCTGACAATCGCTGGGAGAGACTGAGTAAATTCACGATAAACCTCCACACCATATCCACTATCGACGCTGCAATTCAAATCGGTACATTCCGAAGACAAGTCTGCAGTGTTACAAAAACAAGTCTGCAGTGTTACCAAAACAAGTCTGCAGTGTTACCAAAACAAGCCTGCAGTGTTACCAAAACAAGTCTGCAGTGTTACCAATACAATACTGCAGTGTTACCAATACAAGTCTGCAGTGTTACCAATACATCAGATTCTTCGACCTGATTCAGAAGGGAGAGGAACTGACAACAAATCGGACAATTTTCATAGGCAAGTGATGAGACTTTACAAATTAGCTGCGGTGTGTTCAGAGATTGCCTTCAAAGTGTCAGTCTTTGGGTGATGACAGACATTTAAAATCCGTTACGTTTAAGTGCACAGAGGGGGGGGGGGTGATAACGTCACACAAAGAATTGTAGCTACACTGTTCAGTGGCAGATAAAGATAAACCGTGAAGTTTGCTGCTGGGGTGTTTCTAGAGTGACAAAATAATGTGGAGTAATATGAAGGCGAAATTACTTAACTACAAGGTGGTCATACCTAAATGGGGCGACGGCTAAAAGGCAATTCCGATCTCACACCAAACAGTCCACTAAACAACTAATACAAATGTTATTCATAACATTACTTTTATTCTTTTGAAATGTTTGATTCTTTAAATAGCAGTGCGCTCATAATTCTTCTTTTTTTAAAGTAATATTAATAAACAGAATAAAAGTTGACATGGATGGTGATTAGAAGTGTTGTATATGTGATAAAGAAGCTATGATTACGTTAAAATGTGTTATAAATAAGATACGCAAACTACAAGACTTGGAGGGATTTTCTGATATTGACGTATATCCTGTGGGCTGTACATTGAGGGACAGGTTTCTAAATGTTTCTAGTGAAACTAGGTACTGAGGAACGCACTGAGGAAACCCGCTGTCAGTGGAGTGTGTCATCAGTACGGCTTTACTGCAGTTCGAATATGAATTTAGTTCACGTATCTTCACTTTCCTGCATTGTCCTTCGTATAGAGTAATAAGGGATATCATGTTTTATCGTAACACTTATGAAGATTAACATTAAACATAATTGTCTGCTGTACCTAACAATCATGCAGTGTCAATGTCACTTTCATTTCACGTAGTACGACCCTCCTTATCATCATCATCATCATCATCATCATAAACATCAAGAACTGGACCGTTTGATCCGTTCCGTCTCTAGAGTTACAGCTGCTCGCGCCAACGCTTCTTCGGTCTTCCGATTGTTCTCCTTCCTTGTGGTCTGTAGTGGTATGATTTCAAAGGGATTGGGTTTTGTGGCATTCTTTGCAAGTGTAAAATCCAGTTCCGTCTATATTCATCTATCTTGTCTAGTATGCCTGTAATCCGTAGTTCGTGGCGTATGTAGTTATTTGTTTCGTGGTCATAAAGGGTGTAGCCTGCCAGAGGTCTCAGTAACTTCATTTCTGCCGCTTCAATTCTTCGTCTTTGTAAGGTTGTTAGAGTCCAATTTTCTGACCCATATAAAATGTAGGTAAAACTAGTGTGCTGTATATTTTCAAAATAGTTACACCATACATCATAACCACCAAATCATAACAGTACATATACCAGTAAACAGTTAAGAAGCGGAAGCATGGCGGTGTTAGCAGTTACTCGTGGAGAAATTTATTTAATAGGAGGTTGATTATAATTTGTATATTTATGTATTCAATGAGTTGATAGAAGCAGGTGGTCCTACCTGCAAACAGCATGTTCGAGATTTAACACACGTACCCCGGCAGGAAAATATAGCATTTGCTTGGGAAATCAGAGGAGCTCTGAGGCTAGAAATTCATGGGACTTGTGACCCAGAGAGCCAATGTAACATCTCGGCAGAGGCATAGCTGGGATAATAAAATATTCAAGAATAAACTTAAAGAGATTTCGGGACGGTATTGAGGAATATAAGAAGGAAATAAAAAAAGGAATAAAAACACAGACGAAGGTGACAAAATTCTCACAAAAATAACTTCATATAAACCACACAAATACCCCAAATACCCAATTGGTACTGAAGAGAAGCAACGTATAAATATGTACACTAACAGGTTACAGACTTGATATACCTGAAAGCAAGGGCAATGAAAGAGAAACCGCTGATAAGTTCCTCAACCTGGAATACAAAGAGCATTTTATTTAAGTCTGTTATCATAAAAAGCAGAAGAGAAGTAAGCAACAGCACAGTCCAAATACCTGTTGAAAAAAAGAAGATTAATTAGAAATCAACAGGTAAATATTTATTACTAGCAGCATCCTAGAAAATTGTTAACGACATTGTGCACAAGAAAAAGTTGGAAAATATTTTAACAAGTATAATAGAAAATCCACAAGCTGTAACACATATCAACTTTAAGGATATTAATTTTAAAATGTACTACATTACTTGCAGCCACACTGAGAAGTTGAGTACTACATCGAAAAAAGCCACTCTATAATGTTATAGTTACACGGACAACGTAACTGTTAGAACTTCGCACAACAATTAAACGTACCAAATACATTCAGGTTTAGGTGGGGGAGGGGCAACAACACAATTTGGCCCGGGCCCATTTTATCCCTCTCAGGCCCTGATGACACTAGTCAGAAGCTTAATATTGTAAATCACAGAGCTGAGAGCAGCTACGAACGTGAAGATGGCTAAGGAATTCAATCGTCACTGCAAACCAGATATCCGTTTTGCACAAAAAGTTAACTTGGATCCTGACAGATCATGCTCATAATAAGCACCAATAAAAATAAAAAAAAACTATTTCCTCTACGGATGTTAATGTAGCTGGAAACAGGTCTCTTCCTTTAGCTTTGAATTAGGAGTCCTTCTTACGCTAACTGACACTACGATTTATTTTGAAATAAATTACATACTCGTAAGTACTTATTTTATTGAAGGTTAATAAAAATTTTAATATTAACCTTTTGGCGCCGGAATTATTATTTTTTTAATTTTAGCACACGCTGTGTATAAAATGTGAATAAAACAGGAACCAAATAGGTTAGAATTATGAAACAAACTGCATTTTGAAGAGGAAAAGACGGACAGCATATACCATGTTTAAAATATTCAGTATCTGTATTTGTTGAATAAATATATAAAATGGGACGTTTAGAGGTTAGCGATGCGGTACGACCACTATAGGGATCTTTAGGCGTCAAAAGGTTAATGGTCCCTTTAGACCCTACAGTGGAGCCACACCGTAGCAGAATATAAGCACCTCTAATGTATACAACTCCGATCTTACACATTTTCTGCTAGTCACACACTTTCTCGAAAGCCCTAATTTCCGGACACGAAATGGGACTTCTATTCCAGTCTGCAGGTGCAGTGGATGTAGTCACATGTATCAGAATGAACCATATAATATAATTTTTGAGCACTAACGCATCTCGTTATAACATCATAAGCAACATTTATGTTATATGTTCTTGGGAGTGTAAACAGAATGACTTATGTTGAGAACTCTTTCGTCCGTCTGCGACTTAATATCAGCAAACACGCCTTTCGTCACACTGTCATGAGATTAGACATTATAAGCTGTACATAAAACATCCATCAGCGAGCGTGAGTTTAGTGAAAATCGACTCAGTGAAAGTAATTCTTTACTTGGAGATGCAAATGAATTGCTAGGCGCACTACTCCAATTTATTAACAGGTCTAAATGAAATTTGGTGCTCTGAATCTCTAAGGAATTTTATGAACATCTATAAGCTTCGTGAACATCGGTGCAGTGAAGGTCGCGTTTTCCTTAAGGGCATAAGCTAAAGGTTTCCTTATTTTACACACGTTTACTCTGGTTTGGTTAACATTCAGTACAAGTCAATAGAACTGTATTCAGCATCTGTGAGTTTCATAAACATGGGCACATTGAGAGCCAGACTTTACTTAGGAGCGTAAATGAATGTATGGATGTACTTTCCGCACTTACTGTCCGATCTACGCGAAATTCGTTGCACTACATCTCCCCTTACTGTATACGGGCAGTTAGAAGCTTTGTGATAATCAGTGCTGTGAAAACCACACGTTGTTTAAGGATGAAATGAAAGTTTGCATTTTTTTTATTATATTAACCAACTAATCGCACTGTTGTATGTTCCTAAAATATTTATTTACGCATTAACACTTTAACCTTTTGGAGCCGGAATATTTTTTTTAAATTTAGCACATTCTGTATATAAAACGTGAATAAAACAGGAACCAAATATGTTAGATTTATGAAACAAACTGCATTTTGAAGAGGAAGAAACGGAGAGTATATACCGTGTTTAAAATATTCAGTACCTGTATTTGTTGAATAAATATACAGAATGCAACGTTTAGAGTTTAACGTTGCGGTAAGGCCACTATAGGAGTCTTTAGGCGTCGAAGGGTTAAAAACATAACACTTTATAAAATATCGTCATTTTTCTCCTACATGTTTCAGTCCTACTGGACCATCCTCAGGGAGTACAATGTGCCTTGTTTTTGAAGTTGCTAATAGTCTTATTATTGGTGTTGTACC
>Ga0123355_10002616_pt1 | contig 25544 bp, 22 predicted proteins | sample TergutEmb28metaG_3_FD_89872 | JGI IMG/M metagenome (GOLD analysis project Ga0123355, IMG submission 89872) | Embiratermes neotenicus P1 segment gut microbial communities from Petit-Saut dam, French Guiana - Emb289 P1 | ecosystem: Host-associated > Arthropoda: Insects > Digestive system > Gut ...
CGTGGTCTGGATCATCGCGATGACCTACATCTGCTACCGCGGTATCGAGCTCTCGGCGAACTTCCAGAAGGCCCTGCTGTCGGTCGAGATCGTCATGCTCCTGGTGATGTCGGTGACGATCCTCGTCAAGGTCGGGACCGGGCACGGCGTCGCCACCTCGGTGCACCCGGCATGGTCCTGGCTCAACCCGTTCGGGATGCCGTTCAGCGCGTTCGCTAGCGGCCTGATCCTGATGGTGTTCATCTACTGGGGCTGGGACACCGCGCTGTCGGTCAATGAGGAGACCAAGGAGCCAGGCAAGACCGCGGGCCGGGCGGCCATCTACTCGGTGCTCATCCTGCTCGTCACGTACGTGCTGGTGATCTTCGCGGCGCAGGCGTGGGCTGGGATCGGGTCCAAGGGCATTGGGCTGACAAACTCGAACAATGTCGGTGACGTGCTCTCGATCCTCGGCACCTCGGTCTTCGGCACGGCGTGGTGGGGCACCACGCTGAGCAAGCTGCTGGTCCTCATGGTGCTGTCGTCCGCGGCCGCTTCGACGCAGACGACGATCCTGCCGACCGCGAGGACCACGCTGTCGATGGGCGTGTACAAGGCACTACCCAGGGCGTTCGCCAGAATGCACCCGAAGTATCTGACCCCGACCGTGTCGACGCTGGTCATGGGCGGGATATCGGTCGTGCTGTACGCCGCCATGAACTACATGTCCGGCGGCAACGTCATCCCCGACGCGGTGACGTCGTGCGGCGTGTATATCGCCTTCTACTACGGGCTCACCGCTCTGGCCTGCGTCTGGTACTACCGCAAGACGCTGACGAGCAGCGCGCGCAACCTGTTCATGCGGGGCATCATCCCGGCGGCGGGCTGGCTCATCCTGTGGGTGCTCGGCGGGTTCAGCATGTGGCAGGACTGGGACGTCAACACCGGCAACAGCTTCACCACGTTCAAGATCCCCGGCCTGCACTGGCAGGTCGGCGGCGTGTTCGTGATCGTGTTCCTGTCGGCGCTGGTTGGCGTGATCTTGTGGGCCTACCTGCGGATCACGCAGCCGGACTATTTCAAGCGGCGGACGCTAACCCGGTCGACGCCGACCCTGGTGCCCGACAACTAGCCGGGCCTCGCTCGCCAAACCGTCCAGCTGTCGGCGGCAGCGCCTAGGCTTAGGCACCGTGACGGCGGTGGTAACTGAGTCTTTGCTGGACGGTCTGAACCCGCAGCAGCGGGCTGCCGTGTTGCACACGGGCAGCCCGCTGCTGATCGTTGCGGGGGCCGGCTCGGGCAAGACCCGGGTGCTCACCCACCGGATCGCCTACCTGCTGGCGGAGCGGGATGCCCAGCCCAGCCAGATCCTGGCCATCACCTTCACGAATAAGGCCGCCGGCGAGATGGCCGCTAGGGCGGCGATGCTGACCGGCGCCCGGGCGCGGTCGATGTGGGTGCTGACCTTTCACTCCGCGTGCGTGCGGATCCTCCGCCGGGAGGCCAGGCGGTTCGGCTACCCGGCCAGCTTCAGCATCTATGACCAGGCCGACTCGCAGCGGCTGATGGCCATGGTCTGCCGGGAACTGGACCTGGACACCAGGCTCCACCCGCCGAGGGCGATGGCCGACCAGGTCTCTGGCCTGAAGAACGAACTGATCGACTACGAGACCGTGCTGGCCAGAGCCAGCGGCTACCGGCAGAAGACGCTGGGCGAGGCATACGCCGAGTATCAGCGGCGGCTGGTTGCCGCCGGGGCGATGGACTTCGACGACCTGATCATGGTGACGGTCAACCTGCTGCAGGCGTTCCCTGACCTGGCCGCCGAGTACCACGAGCGGTTCCGGCATGTGCTCGTCGATGAGTACCAGGACACCAATCACGCCCAGTACGTGCTGGTCCGCGAGCTCGCCGGGGCCGGCGGGACGCCGGGGGGTGCCAGGGCCGCCGGCCGCGGCGGGACAGCGCCGGCGGAGCTGGTCGTCGTCGGCGACGCAGACCAGTCGATCTACGCCTTCCGCGGCGCCACCATCAGGAACATCGAGGAGTTCGAGCGCGACTTCGCCGGCGCCCGGGTGATCCTGCTCGAGCAGAACTACCGCTCCACACAGAACATCCTCGCCGCGGCCAACGCGGTCGTGTCGCGCAATCCCGGCCGGATCCCGAAGAACCTCTGGTCAGACGCCGGAGAAGGCGCCAAGATCACCGGGTACGTCGCCGACAGCGAGCACGACGAGGCGGCGTTCGTCGCCGAGGAAGTGGACCGGCTGTCTGACGCGGGCGAGGCCGCGCCGGGCCAGGTGGCCGTCTTCTACCGGACCAACGCCCAGTCCCGGGTTTTCGAGGAAGTGTTCATCCGGTCCGGGCTGCCCTACAAGGTGGTCGGCGGCGTCCGGTTCTACGAGCGCCGCGAGGTGCGAGACCTGCTGGCCTACCTGCGGCTGATCGCGAACCCGGGCGATGAGGTGTCGCTGCGGCGCGTCCTCAACACGCCGCGCCGGGGTATCGGCGACCGGGCCGAGGAGTACGTCGCCGCGCTGGCGAACCGCGACAAGATCACCTTCGCTCGCGCGCTGCTGCGGCCGGACGACGTACCGGGGCTGGCCGCCCGGTCGGCGCGGGCGATCGCCGGGTTCAACGAGCTGATCAGTGATCTCCGGTCGATGTCGGAGGCAGGCTCCCCGGTTGGCGACCTGACCGAGGCGGTCCTGGACCGGACCGGCTATGTGGCCGAGCTGCAGGCGTCGTCCGACCTGCAGGACGCCAGCCGGATCGAGAACCTCACCGAGCTGGTCTCGGTAGCGAGGGAATTCGACTCCCGCAACCCCGGCGGCACGCTGGCCGAGTTCCTCGAGCAGGTGTCGCTGGTCGCCGATGCCGACGAGATCCCCGAGGGGGACCAGCACGGCGGCATGGTCACGCTCATGACGCTGCACACCGCCAAGGGCCTGGAATTCCCTGTCGTGTTCCTGGCCGGGCTGGAGGAGAACGTCTTCCCGCACGAGCGGTCCATGGGGGACGAGCGCGAGCTCGCCGAGGAGCGGCGGCTGGCCTACGTCGGCATCACCAGGGCGATGAAGCTGCTGTACGTGACGCGCGCCGCGGCCCGCACCTGGTTCGGGCGGCCCAGCTGGCACAAGCAGTCGCGGTTCCTGACCGACATCCCCGCGAACCTGATCGAGTGGCGCCGGGACGAGTCGGCGATCGCCCAGCCGGCGTCGGAACGGCTAGCCAGCCGACCGGGAGTCCGCGTAGTCGGGAACCGGCCGGTCCCGTCGCTGCAGCCGGGTGACCGGGTCAATCACGACTCCTACGGCCTCGGCACTGTGCTGTCGGTGGAAGGCCGCGGCGACGACCCGGAGGCGAAGATCGACTTCGGTGGCGATTACGGCGTGAAGCACCTGGTCCTGCGGTACGCGCCAATCGAGAAAATCTAGAAAATCCACCCGGACGGAACGGGGCCGCCCGCGGCCGGCCGTGCTACACCGGGCGCATGCCGTGGCGGCGCATGAGGTCCAGCTCCGCCTCGCGCGCCGGCGGCTCGGCTCCTGCCCACAGCCCGGCCAGGTCGCGGAAGTAGTCGTCAAGCGCCGGAGCGTGGAGAACGAGTACGTGCGCGGCCCCTGCCTCGGTGGCGCCGAAGGTGTGCGCCACGCCGCCCGGCACCAGAACGAAGCTGCCGGCCTGCGCCCGGCTCAGCTCGCCGTCGAGCTCGAACTCGGCCTCGCCATCCAGCACCCAGAACGCCTCCACGCGGTCGGGATGAACGTGCGCGGGCGGCCGGCGGCCGCCCGCCGGAATGTGCCGCTCGTGCAGCGAGAACGCCCCGCCGGTCGTGGCGCCGACCGCCTTGAACGCCAGCATGCTGCCGCGGACATTGAGCTGCTCGCCGCTCCCCGGCGGCATGATGCGGTCATCGGCCATGGGAACAGCATCGCCCGAGCGCGGCTCAGTAGGTGCCGACGATGTCAACGACGAACACAAGGGTGTCGGTGCCCTTGATCCCGGCTTGCGAGGAACCGGTGCTGCCGTAGCCGTCGGCGGGCGGCACCACGAGCAGCACCCTGCTGCCGATTCGCTTGCCGACGAGGCCGGTGTCCCAGCCCTTGATGACCTGCCCGGCGCCGATCTGGAAACCGGTGGGCGAGCTGCGCTTCCACGATGAGTCGAAGACCTTGCCGGTACGCCAGATCACACCTTCATATTGGGCGATGAGCAGCTGGCCCTTTTTCACGGCCGGCCCTGTGCCCTGAATGAGCGTCTGGACTTGCAGCGTGGCAGGCGGCGCGGTCTGAGGTATGTGGACCGCCGGGGCAGTGCCAGCGGATGCAGTGCCGATCGTCGGCAGCCCCGTCCCCGTGACCGCCTTTTGCGCGCCGTGCGCGCCGGCCGTCTTGTTGTAGGAGCCGAGCACATCCACGACGAGTACCAGGGTGTCCTTGCCGGTGATCCCGAGCTGGCTGTTTCCCTTAGTCCCGAACCCCTCCTTGGGCGGGATGGTGATCAGCAGCCTGCTGCCTGCCCGGCTGCCGGCCAGGCCCTTGTCAAGGCCGGGGATGGTGGACCCGACGGTCAGCGGCTGCGGCCGGCCGGTGGACAGCTGGCTGATCTTCTTGTGCGCCGAACCGTTCCAGCTGTAGGCGGTGAGATCAGCAACAGCCAGGTCACCCTTGACTAGGGGCGTGCCGTGCCCGCTGATCAGCTGGTGCACCTGAACGCTGGCTGGCGGCGTGATGTTAGGGATCGTGACCGTTGGCTTCGTGCCGAAGGCTCCGGAGACGCCGATGGAGGGTGGCAGGTCGGCGTAAATGATCCCGGCGATACCGAGCCCGAGGACAAGCACGACCGCACCGATAATCAGCCACCGGCGCCGCTGCGCACGCCGCTTGGCCGCCTGGCGCCGCGCAGCCGCCGCGGCACGATTGCGCTCGCGCTTCGTCGCGCCGTCTTGCCCAGCCGGAGTGGCAGGCCGCGCCTGCTGCTGGCCGCGATTGCCGACCGCTTTCCTGCCTTTGACTGTCACCCAGAACTCCATCGCGGTGTGGCGGTGTGCACGAGCCACCCGGTCGGGTGATCGGCATATCACACCATACGGGAGTACCGGCACTAGCCCACCCCGCCGAGATCAACTCCAGCTACCGCCTTGGGGGCCGGCCAGGTCGGCCGGCACACGGATGCCTGGTCAGCGGCCTCGCCGGCCGCGACCTTGAGCACCAGGGGCTGCCAGTCCGGAGGAGATCCCGGTTACGCTGACGATGGGAGGTTCTCATGAGCAGCATCCGGGTGGTGATCGCCAAGCCAGGCCTGGACGGTCACGATCGCGGCGCCAAAGTCGTGGCGCGAGCACTGCGTGACGCTGGCGTCGAGGTCATCTACACCGGGCTCCATCAGACCCCGGAGCAGATCGTGGCGGCAGCGCTGCAGGAGGACGCCGACGCTATCGGCCTGTCGATCCTGTCTGGCGCGCACATGACCCAGTTCAGCCGGGTGCTCGAGCTGCTGCGGGAGCGCGGTGCCGCCGACATCGTCGTGTTCGGTGGCGGCATCATCCCGGACGCGGACATCGCGGAGCTCGAGCGGATGGGCGTGGCCCGCATCTTCACGCCGGGTGCGCCAATGAGCGACATCGTGGCCTGGGTTTCTGCAACGCTCGGAGATGGCGAGCCGGCCGAGCCGGCCAGCCGGCGAGCGGGCTGAGGCCGCGGCAGTCGGCGCTGACCCAGCCGGTAGCCGGCAACCCTGCCAGCACTAGGCTTCCTGGCGCGGGCGCCAGTCGGCGCGCCGGGGCGCCGCGACGAATCCCGAGCGAAGGACGGACCCGAGTGGACCTGTTCGAGTACCAGGCGAAGGAGCTGTTCGCCGAATACGGCGTTCCGATACCGCGGGGCAAGGTGGCCACCACGGCGGCCGAGGCCGAGGCGATCGCGGCGGAGTTCGCGGCGGAGCGCCCCGGCGCCAAACCGCTGGTGGTGATCAAGGCTCAGGTGAAGACCGGCGGCCGGGGCAAGGCGGGCGGCGTCAAGCTCGCCGACAGCCCGGCTGAGGCAGCGCAGAAGGCTGGCGCGATCCTCGGGATGGACATCAAGGGCCACATCGTGCACTCCGTGCTGGTCGCCGAGGACACCGACATCGCCGAGGAGTACTACCTGTCCTTCCTCATCGACCGCGCGGATCGCACGTTCCTGTCCATGTGCTCGGTCGAGGGCGGCATGGAGATCGAGGAAGTAGCCAGGACCAAGCCCGAGGCGCTGGCCAGGATCCAGATCGACCCGCTCACCGGTGTCGACCGGGCGAAGGCGCTCGAGATCGTCCGGGCCGGCCGGCTGCCCGAGCACGCGCAGGCCGGCGCCGCGGAGCTGGCCGAGCGACTGTGGTCCGTGTTCACCGACGAGGATGCCACGCTGGTTGAAGTCAACCCGCTCGTCTACACCGGCGGCGGCCAGGTCATCGCGCTCGACGCCAAGGTGACGCTGGACGACAACGCGGCGTTCCGGCAGGACTGGGGCCAGTTCGCCGACCCGTCCGCCGTCGACCCGCTCGAGGCGCGCGCCAAGGCGAAGCACCTCAACTACGTCAAGCTGGACGGCTCGGTCGGGATCATCGGGAACGGGGCCGGCCTCGTGATGTCGACCCTCGACGTGGTGGCCTACGCCGGAGAGGAATTCGGCGGCATCCGGCCCGCGAACTTCCTCGACATCGGCGGCGGCGCGTCCGCGGAGGTGATGGCGAACGGCCTGGACATCGTGCTGGCCGACCCGAGCGTCCGCAGCGTCCTGGTCAACGTGTTCGGCGGCATCACCTCGTGCGACGCCGTCGCCAACGGCATCGTCACCGCCATGGGCCTGCTAGCCGACCGCGGCGAGCAGGTCAGCCACCCGATCGTTGTGCGCCTCGACGGCAACAAGGCGGCCGAGGGCCGGGCGATCCTGACGGCGGCGGCGCTCCCGGTCGTCGAGCAGGTCGGGACCATGGACGATGCGGCGCGGCGCGCCGCCGAGCTCGCCGCCCGCAGTGCGGGGGGACCCGGGGGGTCGTCCCCCCTCGGTAGCACAGCCATGAACGGAGCATGACATGGCCATCTTCCTGAATGCTGACAGCCGGATCATCGTGCAGGGCATCACCGGCGGGGAGGGTCGCAAGCACGGCGCGCGGATGCTCGGCGCGGGAACCAACGTCGTCGGCGGAACCAACCCGCGCAAGGCCGGGCAGACCGTCGAGCTGGCCGGCCGGGAGCTGCCGGTTTTCGCGACGGTCGGCGACGCGATGTCGGAAACCGGCGCCGACGTGTCGGTCGTGTTCGTGCCGGAGACGGGGACGAAGGCTGCCGTCATGGAGGCGATCGACGCCGCGATCCCGCTGGTCATCGTGATCACCGAGGGCGTTCCCGTGCACGACACCGCCCAGTTCTGGGCACAGGCGACCGCCACCGGGAACAGGACCCGGATCGTGGGTCCCAACTGCCCGGGTGTCGCCTCCCCGGGCAAGTCGAACGCCGGCATCATCCCCGCCGACATCACCTCGGAGGGCCGGATCGGGCTAGTCTCCAAGTCCGGCACGCTCACCTACCAGATGATGTACGAGCTGCGGGACATCGGCTTCTCGACGGCGGTCGGCATCGGCGGCGACCCGATCATCGGCACGACGCACATTGACTGCCTTCAGGCGTTCCAGGACGACCCGGAGACCGAGGCCATCGTCATGATCGGCGAGATCGGCGGTGACGCCGAGGAACGTGCGGCGGCCTATATCGAGCGCAGCGTCACCAAGCCGGTGGTCGCCTACGTGGCCGGGTTCACCGCGCCCGAGGGCAAGACGATGGGTCACGCGGGCGCGATCATCTCCGGCTCGGCCGGTACTGCGCAAGCCAAGAAGGAAGCCCTGGAAAAGGTCGGCGTGCGCGTCGGGAGAACGCCCAGCGAAACCGCGCGCCTGGTTCGTGAGGCGATGCAGGGCTAGCCATCCGGCGCGCCTCCGCGGCAGCTGCGGTCACCGTTGTCAGGCTTGGCGGTGTGACAGCCCACGCCGACGTTACTGCCGCACGCACCGGACGGCCTGACGCCGAGAGCGCGCTCGGTCAGGACGGCGAGTCACGGCAGCGCTCTCTGGTGGCGACGGGCACCCTCGCTGCGCTCGTCGTGACCGGTACCGGGCTGGCGGCCGTCACCCTGCTGGTCCTGGTCGCGTTTGTGGCTGCCCCCCACGCTGGCTTCGGACTGCCGGCCGTGTTGCGGACCGCGGCCGCGATCTGGCTCGTAGGTCACCACGTCGGCTTCGCTTTCCGGGGCGCCGGGCGAATCGGAATGCTGCCGCTCGGCCTGGTGCTGCTGCCTGGGCTGCTGCTGTGGCGAGCCGGCCGGTGGGTAGTCAGGGTCGCCGGAATCCGCAGGCTTCGTCATCTGGGCCATGCCGCGCTCGCGCTGGCGGTCCCGTATGCCGTGCTGGCCGGCGGGCTCGCCCTGGCGAGCAAGTCCCGGCTGGAGTCGTCGTCGCTGCTGCAGGCGGTCGGCTGGGGCTTCCTGCTGGCGCTGGCAGCAGGCGGGCTGGGCGGGGCGAGGGCACTGGCGCCGTGGCGCCAGCTGATCGCCCTGCTGCCCCTGGGGGCCCGGTCGGTCGTCGTCGGCGTCGCCGGCTGTCTGGCATCGCTCGTCGTGGCGGGCTCGCTCGTCGTGGCCGTCAGCCTGGCGGTGCATCTGCACGAGGCGGTGACCCTTACCGACGCGCTCGCTCCCGGCACGGTCGGCACCCTGCTCTTGCTGCTGCTCCAGCTCGGCTACCTGCCGAACGCGATCGTCTGGGCGATCGCGTTCACGCTCGGGCCCGGTTTCGCCTTCGGCTCGGCCACGGTCGTCGCGCCAACAGGCTCGGCGCTGGGCCAGCTGCCGGCGTTCCCGCTGCTGGCGGCGCTGCCGCCCGGCCTGCACGCCGCCCTGCCCAGCTGGCTGGAGCCCGTGGTGCTGGCCCTGCCGTACCTGGCGGGCGTGATGGGCGGGGTGCTCATCGTCCGCTTCGCCGGCCGCATGTCGCTCGACGCCGCGCCGCTCCGCGGGCTGGCCTGCGGTGCGGTGTCCGGAGTGCTGCTCGGCCTGCTCGCGCTGGTGTCCGGAGGGCCGCTCGGTGACGGCAGGCTGGCCGCGGTCGGGCCGTCGCCCTGGCAGGTCGGCGTCGTGTCGGCCCTCCAGCTTGGCGTCGCGGCGGCCGTGACCGCGGGTGTCGTCAATTACCTGGCCCTGCGGCGCGACGGAGCCCTGACCGCCCCCCTTCAGCCCACCCTTCCCACCCTCGCCGGGCCCGCTGCGACCGGTCCCGACGACACCGAGCCGGACGACACCGGCCACGTCATCTACCTGGACAGGTGGGCTGGCGAAGAGTCATCTCTCCAGGACCCGAGCCCGCCCGGACCCTCGGCGGTCCCCTGAGGGCGCGGCCCGGGCCGTGAGTACGCTGAGAATCTCCCGGTGATGCGTGCGCGCGAAGGAGCCGACCGTCAGTCAGTCGCGATTGCTCGTGCTCGTGTCAGGCACGGGCAGCATCCTGCAGGCCCTCATGGATGCCTGCGCCGAGCCGGCGTACGGCGGCCGTATTGTCGCGGTGGGCGCCGACCGCGAGGGCACCGGCGGGGTAGCGAGAGCCGATGCCGCGGGCATACCCACCTTCGTGCGGCGGCTGAAGGACTCGCCCGACAGGTTCGCCTGGGACCGGGCGCTGACCGCTGACTGCGCGGCGTTCGAGCCGGACCTCGTGGTCGCCGCCGGGTTCCTCAAGCTGGTCGGTGCCGATTTCCTGGCCAGGTTCGGCGGCAGTCTCGTGAACACCCACCCGGCCCTGCTGCCCGCATTCCCGGGCCTGCACAGCGTCCGCGACGCACTCGCGCACGGCGTCAAGGTGACCGGCTGCAGCGTGATCCTGGTCGATGCGGGCGTCGACAGCGGGCCGATTCTGGCTCAGGCCGCGGTGCCGGTGCTCGACGATGACGACGAGGAGACGCTGCACGAGCGCATCAAGGTCGCCGAGCGCGCCCTGGTGGTGGAGACGGTGGGCAGGATGATCCAGCAGGGATGGTCCGCAGCGGGTCGCCGCGTCCGGATCGGCGGGCCAGTTCCGGCGGCGAGGGCGAACGGGTGAGGTGATCATCGAGTGACAAAGGTGGCAATCAGCCGAGCGCTGGTGAGCGTCTACGACAAGACCGGGCTGGGCGAGCTGGCCCTGGCTTTGCACCTAGCCGGGGTCCGGATCGTGTCGACGGGCAGCACGGCGGCCGCGATCACCGCGGCCGGCGTGCCGGTGACCGCCGTCGAGGAACTGAGCGGTTTCCCCGAGTGCCTCGACGGGCGGGTCAAGACGCTGCATCCGGCCGTGCACGCCGGCCTGCTGGCCGACCTGTCGAAAGACAGTCACCGCGAGCAACTCGCCGGGCTCGGCATCGAGCCGTTCGACCTGCTGGTAAGCAACCTTTATCCGTTCGAGCAGACGGTCGCGAGCGGCGCGAGCCCAGCCGAGTGCGTGGAGCAGATCGACATCGGCGGCCCGGCCATGGTCCGGGCGGCCGCGAAGAACCACGCCACCGTGGCGGTGGTGACCAGCCCCGCGGCCTATCCCGAGATAGTCGCGGCGCTCGCGGCGGGCGGGTTCACGCTCGAGCAGCGGCGGCGTCTCGCGGCACAGGCCTACGCCCGCACCGCGGCGTACGACGCCGCCGTGTCGTCCTGGTTCGCTGCGAGTTATGCGCCCGATGAGGTGGCCGCGGAAACCGGCTGGCCGGACGTGGCCGCCACCGTCTGGCAGCGCCAGGACGTGCTGCGCTACGGGGAGAACCCGCATCAGCGCGCTGCCCTGTACCTCCCGGCGGGTGCGACCGGCCCTGGCGGCGATCCCGGTATCGCCGCAGCGGAGGTGCTCCACGGCAAGGCCATGTCCTACAACAATTACGTGGACGCCGACGCGGCGCGGCGGGCGGCGTTTAACTTCGCCGAGCCCTGCGTGGCGATCATGAAGCATGCCAACCCGTGCGGCATCGCGATCGGCGCGGACCTGGCCGAGGCACACCGCAAGGCGCACGCCTGCGACCCGGTCTCGGCGTTCGGCGGGGTCATCGCGGCGAACGGCGTCGTGACAGCGGCCATGGCGAGCCAGATCGCCGATATCTTCACCGAAGTGATCGTCGCTCCCGACTTCGAGACTGCGGCCCTGGACATCCTGGTCAAGCAGAAGAACCTGCGCCTGCTGCGCTGCCCGCCGCCCGCGGAGCCCGGTGCCGACCAGGTGAACTGGCGCCAGGTCTCCGGCGGCCTGCTCATGCAGACCCCCGACACCGGCAGCCAGCCCGGTGACGCCGTTGCCGACTGGAAGCTGGTAGCCGGCAGCGTGCCGGACAGCAACGTCATCGCCGACCTGGAGTTCGCCTGGCGCGCCTGCCGCTCGGTGAAGTCGAACGCGATCTTGCTCGCCGCCGGGCGGGCCAGCGTCGGCATCGGCATGGGCCAGGTCAACCGCGTCGATGCCAGCCGGCTGGCCGTGACCAGGGCGGGAGACCGCGCGGCCGGCTCCGTGGCCGCGAGCGACGCGTACTTCCCGTTCCCGGACGCGCTGGAAGTCCTGCTCGAGGCGGGGGTGCGGGCGGTCGCAGAGCCGGGCGGGTCGATTCGCGACGAACTCTCGATTGTCGCCGCGCAGGAGGCCGGTGCCTCGCTCTACTTCACCGGCGTGCGGCACTTCTATCACTAGGGGACAGGCCGTAGGGGAACCCAGACCATCAGGCACTACAGCCGCTTGGGCTGGCTTACAAAGACGCGCTCGCGGCTCCGGGAGAGAATATCGGCGATGACTGCGACAATCCTGGACGGCAAGGCCGTCGCTGCGGCGATCAAGGCCGATCTCACTCAGCGAGTCGAGAAGCTCGCGGCCGCGGGGGTGACTCCGGGCCTGGGTACCGTGCTGGTCGGGGATGACCCTGGCAGCCACGCCTACGTAGCCGGAAAGCACCGCGACTGTGCCCAGGTAGGAATCCGGAGCATTCGCAGAGACCTGCCCGCCGACGCCACCCAGGCTCAGGTCGAGGACGTCGTCGCCGAGCTGAACGCCGATCCGGCGTGCACCGGCTACATCGTGCAGCTCCCGCTGCCAGCCGGGCTGGACGCGCAGCGCGTGCTCGGCATGATCGACCCGGACAAGGACGCCGACGGCCTGCAGCCGGCCAACCTCGGCAAGCTGGTGCTGGGGGAGCCCGGCCCGCTGCCCGGCACGCCGAAGGGGATCGTGGAGCTGCTGCGCCGGTACGACGTGCCGATCGCGAGCGCCGAGGTCACCATCATCGGACGGGGAATCACGGTCGGCCGGGCGCTCGGCCTGCTGCTGACCCGGAAGAGCGAGAACGCTACCGTGACCCAGTGCCACACCGGCACCAGGGACCTGGCCGCGCACACCCGCGGTGCGGACATCGTGGTGGTAGCCGCCGGCCGGCCCGCCCTCCTCAAGCCAGACATGGTCAAGCCTGGCGCTGCCGTCGTGGACGTGGGCATCACTAGGACCGACGCGGGCTTGGTCGGCGATGTCGATCCGGCGGTAGCCGAGGTGGCCGGCTTCCTGGCTCCCGTGCCCGGCGGCGTCGGCCCGATGACACGGGCCATGCTGCTGGTCAACGTCGTAGAAGCCGCCGAGCGCCAGCTGGGCTAGCTGTTCTCGTAGCCCAGCAGGTCACCAGGCTGGCACCCAAGCTCTGCACACAGCCGGGCGAGCGTGCTGAACCGGATCGCGCGGGCCCGGCCGTTCTTCAGGATCGACAGGTTGACAATCGTGATGCCCACCCTGTCGGCCAGTTCGGTGAGCGTCATGCCGCGCTCGGTCAGGAGATCATCGAGGCGCACCACAATCTCGCCGGGCTGGCCCAGGACCGCCGTCACACTGTGCCCTGGATGTCTTCGTCCATTGCCGTGCCGAGGTGGACTATGCGGGCGAACGTCAGCAGGGCTGCCCAGATCAGCAGTGGCACTGGCAGGACGTGCGTCAAGTTCGCCACGGCGTAGCCGAAGCTCGTCTGAGCTCGAAGCAGCGTGTTGAGCAGCGCGACCGTGGCGGCGCTCTCGGCAGCAGTGGCCGCTAGTGTGCCGAGCAGGACCACCCAGCCGAGCCAGCGCATCCTGGCCGCGACGAGAAGCGTGAACGGCCCGATGCTGCGGGCGGCCCGAAGCAGCCACCAGAGCAGCAGCAGCACCGCCGCCCACACCAGCACTGTGGGCAAGCCCATGAATGTATACATCAGCCGCTGGGAGAAGGTCGGGTGGAGGGTGCAAGCCTGGAGCGTGCCGTTGATGCTGATGGTCACACCTGGCTGCGGGGAGATGCCCAGGTGCGCAGTGTCTCCTCCGTAGCCCGTGCCGGGCTGGGTTGCGCACACGACCGCGTGCCCGAATCCGCCGAAGCTTCCCCAGCCTGTGGCTGCCGCGAATCCGTCGCGCTTTCGGCCGACCTGCCATCGCTTAACGATAGTCGATAATATCGACAGTCGATAAGCTCGCGTCAAGCTGACTAGACCGGAAATCGCCGGCTGCCGTCCAGGGTCCCGCGCCGTTCCGTCATGCGCTCCGGCACAACTGCGATCGCGATGGTGACGCCGAGTGCGCCGATGACCGTGGCAGTAATGACCGGGCCGGCCGGGCCGCCCGCGGCCAGTGCGAGGCCGCCGAGGCCGGCGCCGAGGGCGCTGCCGATATAGATGGCGGATCCGTTGAGCCCGACGGCGACGGGTGCGAGGCCGGGAACGGTGGCGAAGAGCCGGTGCTGTTGCGGGACGATTGTAAGGCCGACTGCGAGGCCGAGTGCCGCCATGGTGGCAGTGCCAGCCAGGTGCGACTCCCGGGTGACGATGAGCGCAGCGGCGACGGCCGTGACGGCGCAGGCGCCGAGCATAAGCGCCGCTCTGGCGCTGCTGCGGCGGATCACGCGGGGGACGATCGCGGTGCTGGTCACCTGGCCGGCGCCGTAGGCGAGCATCGCAGCAACGATCCAGGCACCGGAGCCTCGCAGGATGGCGGGCAGGTAGGCGATCACCACGAACGCTGGCGTCAGCACGGTGACGGTGCCGGCCAGGATGCCGAGTACCCGGCGGTCGGTGAGCGCGCGGGCGCGCTGGCGCAGGCCCAGCGGCGCCGCGTGGGCGGGCGGTAGCAAGCGGACAGAAGCGGCGGAGACAGCGGCGAGGACGACCAGGATCCACAGAGCGGACCGCCATCCCGCGGCCTGGCCGATGAGGATGCCGAAGGGCAGCCCGGCCACGAGGGCGGCCGAACTGCCGCCCGCGACGACGGCAAGCGACCGCGCCCGGCGGGTGTCGTCGCTGAGGATGCCCGCGGTGCTGTAGGCGGTGGCCTGGTAGGCCGCCGCGCCGAGGGCCGCCAGGACGCGCCCGGCGGCGACGGCGGCGAAGCTCGGGCCGGTTGCCTGCACGACCATCCCGGCGATGAAGACGGTCATGCCGGCAGCCAGCAGGTTTCGGCGATCCCAGTTGCCAGCCAGGGCCGCGATGACCGGCGAGCCGAGTGCGTAGACCAGGGCGAACAAGGTGGTGAGCTGGCCGGCGGTACTGGGGGATACGTGCAGCGAGGACGCGACCTGAGGCAGGAGTCCGGCCAGGACGAACCCGTCGATGCCGAGCGTGAAGGTGCCGATCGACAGGATCAGCAGGTCCTTGGTACGCAGCGGGCGAGGCGCCGTTTCGCTGGTCGACGCGGCACGCCGGGCGGGGAAGCTGGTGTTCATGAGCTGTGCTTCCCGGCACCGCGGTCAAGTTTCAGAACGTCCGTTCCAGAAGTCACGCGACCGACGTTAGCAAATTCTGGAATGAACGGTCAAGATGTCATACGCTGGGTCGCATGGCTCGCACTGGTCGCCCCCGCTCCTTCGACGAGCAGGAGGTCCTAGGCCACGCCCGTGACATTTTCTGGGCGCGCGGATACGGCGCGACGTCCGTGCAGGATCTGGTGGACGGCCTGTCGCTTCAGCGCGGCAGCCTGTACGCGACCTTCGGCGATAAGCACGAGCTGTACCTGCGAGCGGTATCCCTGTACTGGCAGCACAACAAGGAGCAGCTCGAAGCGGCCCTCGCGAACGGGCCGGTCCTGCCGGTACTGCGCCGCGTGCTCGCTCAGCCAGCCAGCCTGACCGGCTTCACCGAAGGCGAGCGGCGCCGCGGCTGCCTGGTGGGCAACACCACCGCCGAGCTCGTCCCCGGCGACCCGCAAGCCGAGGCGCTCGTAGCGGCCGCGTTCGAGGAGTTCATCACGGTGGTGGCGGCCGCGCTGCGACGTGGCCAGGCCACCGGCGAGATCAGCACCGCCGCCGCACCCGAAGTGCAGGCCCAGCTGCTCCTTGTCCTGTTCCAGGGCTCAGCGCTGGTCGCCCGTGCCAGCAGCGACCACGATCGGCTCGCCCAGAGCATCGACCTCGCGCTCGACGCACTTGATTCAGACCCGTTGCACCATAACCCGGACCCGCCACAGCAACCTACTGGCGAGTAACATAGAGTTTCGCTGGCGTCGCGGCCCACCCGAGGCGCACCCGGATCGCGGCACTTTGGCAGGCTGTACAGTGCCCATGGCCCGCAGGGCCGGACGCAGATCGCCGGCACAGCCGGACGCCGATGGCCCGCGGGGCTGCACAGAAAGGTCAGCGAGGTTATGAACATCGTCGTGCTGGTGAAGCAGGTTCCCGACACCTATTCCGAGCGGAAGCTGCGGGCCGAGGACAGCACGCTGGACCGGGACGCAGCGGATGCGGTGATCAACGAGCTGGACGATTATGCGATCGAGGAGGGCCTGCAGCTTGCCGAGAAGCACGGCGGCGAGGTGACGATCGTGTCGATGGGCCCGGACAAGGCCGCGGAGGCGATCCGCAAGGCGCTGTCGATGGGCGCCGATAAGGCGGTTCATGTGTCGGATGAGGCGCTGCGGGGCTCGGACGGGCTGGTGACCTCGGCGGTGCTGGCGAAGGTGCTGGAGCGGACCGGCTTCGACCTGGTGATTCTGGGCTCGGAGTCGACGGACGCGCGGATGGGCACGCTGGCAGCGATGCTGGCCGAGCGGCTGGCCGTGCCGCAGCTGTCGTTCGCGAGCAAGGTCGAGACCGACGGCTCGGCGATCAGCATTCACCGGCAGGCCGACTATGGCTACGACACCGTGGAGGCGAGCCTGCCTGCCGTGGTGAGCGTGGTGGAAAAGATCAACGAGCCGCGGTACCCGTCGTTCAAGGGCATCATGGCCGCCAAGAAGAAGCCGGTGGAGACCCTGGCGCTGGCTGACCTCGGGCTGGAGGCGAGCCAGGCCGGGCTTTCGGCGAGCGCGACCGAGGTGGTCAGCTTCGCAGCCCGCCCGCCGCGGGCGGCCGGGGTCGTCGTGACCGACGACGGCGACGGCGGCGCGAAGGCCGCCGAGTTCCTTGCCGCGCGCAAGTTCATCTGACCAACCCCTAGGCGAACGCGGAAGGCTTGCACTGTCATGGCTGAGATCCTGGTACTGGCGGAGCACGACGGCGAGACCGTCAAGAAGGTCACCACCGAGCTGCTGACGCTGGCGCGTGCGCACGGCGAGCCGTCGGTGGTGTGGACGGGTGAGGGCGCGGAGGGCGCCCAGGCCCGGCTGGCGGAGTTCGGCGCGGCGAAGGTCTATGTCGCTGACAGCGCGGACTACGCCGATTACGTGGTGGCGCCCAAAGCGGAGCTGCTGGCGCACCTGGTGGCCGAGAAGGAGCCGGCGGCGGTGCTGGTAGCGGCTAGCTCCGAGGGCCGAGAGGTCGCCGGGCGGCTGGCGGTGAAGACCGGATCCGGCGTGCTGACCGACGTCACCGGGCTGACCGAGGACGGGGCTGCCCTCCAGCCGATCTTCGGCGGCGCGATCACCGTGCAGTCCAGGGTGACGGCCGGCACGCCGATCATCGCGGTCCGGCCGAACGCGGTGACCCCCGAGCCGGCCGCGGGCGCAGCCGACCTGGAACCCGTCTCGTTCACGGTCTCCGATGCGGCTAAGGCCGCGCGGGTCACCGGCAAGGTGGTGGCCGAGCGCGGCGAGCGGCCCGAGCTGACCGAGGCGTCGATAATCGTCTCCGGCGGGCGCGGGGTCGGCTCCGCTGAGCACTTCGCCCTGATCGAGCAGCTCGCCGACACCCTCGGCGCCGCCGTCGGCGCTTCCCGCGCGGCGACCGACGCGGGCTGGTACCCCCACCAGTTCCAGGTCGGGCAGACCGGCAAGACGGTCTCCCCGCAGCTGTACATGGCCATCGGCATCTCCGGCGCCATCCAGCACCGGGCGGGCATGCAGACCTCAAAGACGATCATGGTGGTGAACAAGGACGCCGAGGCGCCGATCTTCGAGCTCGCTGACTTCGGCGTCGTCGGCGACCTGTTCAAGGTCGTGCCCCAGCTCATCGAGGAGATCGGCAAGCGGTCGGGCAGCTGACCGCGCCCAATTGACCACAGTCGGTCGTCTACGGCAGGCAGTTCGTAGCCGGAAGACAACTAGGCTGGGCGCATCATGTCGGAGCGGGCCGCAGCGGATCACAGCGTCGCTGGGAGCGACGGCGCTGTCGCGTACCTTGACCACGCGGCCACGACTCCCATGCTGCCTGCCGCTCTGGCGGCTATGACCGACGAGCTCGCCCAGGTTGGCAACGCTTCGTCGCTGCACAACGCGGGCCGGCGGGCTCGGCGCGTCGTCGAGGAGTCGCGGGAGCTAATCGCCGAGACGTACGGCGCCAAGCCCAGCGAGGTCGTGTTCACCAGCGGCGGCACCGAGGCTGACAACCTGGCAGTCAAGGGGCTGTTCTGGGCCAGGGCGGCGGCTCACCCTGGTCGGCGCCGGGTACTTGCCACCGCGATCGAGCACCACGCGGTCCTCGACTGCGTCCGCTGGCTCGCTGAGGACCAGCACGCGGACGCTGACTGGCTCCCGGTGGAGCACAGCGGGGCGCTGACCCCGGCGACCCTTGCCGACGCGATCGAGCGCGACCCGGCGAGCGTGGCCATGGTCAGCGTGATGTGGGTGAACAACGAAGTCGGTACGGTGCAGCCGATCGCCGAGCTAGCGGGCCTGGCCGCCGAGTACGAGATCCCGTTCCACAGCGATGCTGTCCAGGCGGCCGGACAGCTTCCGGTGAGCCTGGCGGCCAGCGGCGCCACTGCCCTGACGATTACGGCCCACAAGATCGGGGGCCCGGTGGGCGTAGGTGCGCTGCTGCTGGCTAAGGGCGTCCAGCCGGTGCCCGTGCTGCACGGCGGCGGCCAGGAGCGCGACGTCCGGTCGGGGACGCTTGACGTCCCGGCCATCCGGGCGTTCGCCGCGGCCGTCGAGGTCACCGCCGCGCGCCGGGCAGATGAGGCCAAGCGACTCGCGGCGCTGCGGGACGACCTGATCGCGCAAGTGCGGGCCGCGGTGCCGGACGCGATCCTGAACGGGACGCCTCCCGGCCCCGATCGGCTGCCGGGTAACGCGCACTTCTCGTTCCCCGGCTGTGAGGGCGATGCCCTGCTGATGCTGCTGGACGCGCGCGGGATTGCCTGCTCGACCGGCTCTGCCTGCACAGCCGGGGTGGCCCAGCCGAGCCACGTCCTGCTGGCGATGGGCGCCGACGAGGCACGAGCCCGTGGCTCGCTGCGGTTTTCCCTGGGGCACTCCTCGGAGCAGTCCGACGTGGACGCGCTCGGCGCGGTGATGGGCGAGGTGGTCGAGCGGGCGCGCCGGGCCGCCCGGTAACGGACGGCGAACCCGCATGACGACAGGCCGTGAGGCGCAGTCGGGGGTACACGGGGGGTCCCCCGTGGGCAATTATCCTGGCAGTGATGACCAGACTGCGTGTGCTCGCCGCGATGTCCGGCGGTGTCGACTCGGCGGTGGCGGCCGCGAGGGCCGCCGAAGCCGGCCATGACGTGACCGGCGTGCACCTGGCGCTGTCCAGGAACCCCAGTTCGTACCGGACGGGCGCGCGCGGCTGCTGCACGCTCGAGGATGCGCGCGATGCGCGCCGGGCGGCCGATGTTATCGGCATCCCGTTCTACGTGTGGGATATGGCAGAGCGGTTCCACGCCGACGTGGTGCAGGACTTCGTCGACGAGTACGCCCGCGGCAACACGCCGAACCCGTGCCTGCGCTGCAACGAGAAGATCAAGTTCACCGCTGTCCTCGACCGAGCCGTCGCGCTCGGCTTCGACGCGGTGTGCACCGGCCACCATGCCCGGCTCGACGGGCCACTGGGCGCGACCGGCCGGCGGCTGGTCCGCAGCGTCGACCCGGCGAAGGATCAGTCGTATGTGCTGGGCGTGCTCACCAGCGAGCAGCTGAGCCGCGCCATGTTCCCGCTCGGCGACACGACCAAGGACGAGGTGCGCAGGGAGGCGGCCCGCCGGGGCCTCGCCGTCGCGGACAAGCCGGATAGCCACGACGTGTGCTTCATCGCCGACGGAGACACCCGGGGATTCCTGACGCGCCAGCTCGGCAGTGCCCCGGGACCACTCGTCGAGCTCGACGGCGCCGTCGTGGGCAATCACGACGGGAGCTACGGCTTTACGATCGGGCAGCGCAAGGGACTGCGTATCGACCGCCCCGCTGCGGACGGCCGGCCACGGTACGTGCTGAGCATCGAGCCGGCGTCCAGGACCGTGACTGTTGGCCCGGCGGAAGCGCTGGAGGTGGCGGAGATCGACGCGACGCGGCCGGTCTGGTCGGGTTGCCGTCCGCCGTCCGGCCCGCTCGAGTGCCTGGTCCAGCTCCGCGCGCACGGTGAGTGCTACCCGGCGGTATGCCAGCCCGCCGCCGACGAGATCACGATCAGCCTGCGCCAGCCGGCGCGCGGCGTCGCCGCGGGGCAGGCCGCCGTTTTCTACGAAGGTGACGCGGTGCTCGGCAGCGCGACGATCGCTAGGACCCGGCCGGCACCTGACCGGTGCTGAACAGCAGCTCGTTGCGGTCCGCCGGGCACGTGGTCACGGTGAGGCGGACGGGCGTCCCGGACGACTCGAATGCCGTGCGGCGGATCTCCATAACGGCCACGCGGCCATCGCCCGGGAGCTGGAAGAACGCGGCCTCGGCGGGATCTGGGACCCGGACGATGACCCGGTCGCGCCAGCCGGTCTCCTCGATCCCCAGCGCCTCGGACAGGTAGCTCACCGCACCGGGCTCGATGTTGTCGGGTCCGAGCAGCCGGGTCGCGCCCCGAGTTACCAGGTCCATGGGGTAGAAGGTGGTCTGAAGCGACCACGGCCTGCTATCCAGGTATCGCTCCTGATGCCGGCTCACGACGGTCGCGCCCTCGTCGAGCCCCAGCTCGGGCGCGGCGCCGGCCTCGCGAACCTCCACCCGTGGCAGGCTGCTGCGAGCGTCGCGCTGCCTGGGCCGCACTTCCGACAGGTACTGTGCGGTTTCGCCGCCGACGCTCGGCCCGCCGCGGCTGAGCGTGATGACGAGCGGGTTGATCTCCTCGGTCACGAACGTGCCGCGACCTGCCTGCGGATGCACCAGGCCGAGATTCACGCACAGCCGCACGGCGTCCCTGATGGTGTTCCGCGAAGCGTCGTACAGTTCCATGAGCTCGTTCTCGGTCGGCAGCCGGCTACCGCGCGGATACTCGCCGCGCTCGATCCTCGACCGCAGATCGTCGGCGATCTGCTGGTACCGGGCGTCACGCACCGTGCCCTCCCTGGCTGCCAGTCTTCGCCCGTGTCACCGCCAATCGATCCCAAATATTGGGATTGCTCAGATGACTGGCCCCAGGCGTCACACTAGCAGCCACCCCCAGGTGGGACACGCAATCACGCGCTGTATCCGAAGATCATCGAGACTGACCCAGGCAATGCCGCAAGATCCACTGTCAGCATGTGATCTCACGCAAGATCATCCGGCACGACACGGAGAATTCACTTGCCCCGAGGCGATCAGTCAGCAGAGAATGGCTATACATCCCAAACATTGGGATGACTGGGATCAAGGGCCCACTATGCCGACCCCAGTCAGGAACCGCTGGTCGTGCGGCAGATCGGATCGGAGGGACCGCCTTGTTAGTCATCGGCGTCGTCACCGCAATCGCCACCGCTGGAATCACCGTGATCCTGACGGTCGCCGTGCTCGTGACCATCGCGGTGCACCAGGAGGAGCGGCGGATGACGTTCACCCTGCTGCGCGGTCCGACGCGGCTCGCGCGCGCCGCCCGGCTGGTCATCGGGCGCTCGGTCCGGGTGACGGGCCCGGACCCGCGGGCTCTTGCCGGTCGCCGCACGTCGCTCACCGTGCCGGGCGAATCCGAGCCAGCGAACGGGACACCTGATCGCGACGCCGCGTAGCAGTCGCGGGCCGGTGTCAGCCGCCGGCACTAGGCTCGGACCGTGGGCGAGCAGGATCAGCGCTTCCCCTGGCCGGCCGGGGCCGCTACGGGCATCGGTTCCATGCCGGGCACCGACGCGACCGAGGCTTGCCGGGTCGTATTCGGCGAGTTGCCCGAGTTCCCGTTCCTGCCGGAACTCCCGGGCCGCGGGCCGGGCGCTGACATAGCCGGGCGGACGGCGGCCCTGCTCGTCGACTTGCCGGTCCAGGTGACCCCTCGCGGCTGGAAGCTCACCGACCGGCCGGGCCGTGACGCCACCAGGGCGGCCGGCTACTGGTCGCAGGACCTGGACACCCTGGAGGAGGTCGCGAGCGGCTACACCGGGCCGCTCAAGATCCAGGTGTGCGGGCCATGGACGCTAGCCGCGTCCCTCGAGCTCAGCCGCTCAGGCAATCCTGTGCTGGCCGACCCTGGAGCGGTCGCCGACCTGACCGCCTCGCTCGCCGAGGGACTCAGTGCGCATGCGGCCGACGTCCGCAAGCGGGTCCCGGCCGCGACGCTGGTCGTCCAGCTGGACGAGCCGTCCTTGCCGGCCGTCCTGGCCGGACGGGTGCCGACCGCGAGCGGGCTCGGATCCGTGGCAGCCGTCGACCAGGCCGTGGTGACGCAGCGGCTGGCGGCGGTCCTGTCCGCGGCCCCGGCGGCCGACGCTGGCCGGGGGGACGATCCCCCCAGCGCTGTGACCGTTGTGCACTGCTGCGGCCGCGTGGCGACCACGTTCCCAGAAATTCTCGCCGCGGGCGCGTCGGCAGTCAGTTTCGATCTCGATCAGCTCCCGGTGCGGGAAACCGATCGGATCGCGGAGCTAGCCGAGGCCGGTCTCGGGCTGCTGGTCGGGGCGCTGTCCACCAACAGCGTGATCCGGCTGCCCGGCGGCCCGCCCAAGGACCCGCGGCGGACCGCGGCGGACGTCGTGGCGATGTGGCGGCGAACGGGGCTGCCGGATGCGCAGTTCGCGGCGCAGGTCGTTCTGACGCCCGCGTGCGGGCTCGCCCGGGTGTCGCCAGAGGCGGCCAGGGCGGCGCTGGCGCACTGCCGCGAAGCCGGCCGGGTAGCGGTCGAGATGAGCGAGGAGAGCTCCCGATGACGCAGCAAGATCCCAGGGAACGGCACGCGGAGCTGGCCGCCGAGCTACTGGAAGCCCAGTACCGCTACTACATTCTCGACTCGCCGCTGATCTCCGATGCGGACTACGACGGCAAGCTGCGCGAGCTGGAAGCCATCGAGGAGCAGGTACCCGAGCTGCGGACGCCCGACTCGCCGAGCCAGCGCGTCGGCGGCATGATCTCCACCGAGTTCACCGCGGTCCAGCATCTGCGCCCGCTGGAGAGCCTCGACAACGTGTTCTCAGCCGACGGCCTGGATGGCTGGGTGGCCAGGGCCGAGCGGCTCGGCGGCTCGGGTCCCTACCTGTGCGAGCTGAAGATCGACGGGCTCGCCGTCGCGCTCGTCTATCGCAAGGGCCGGCTGACCCGGGCCGCGACCCGGGGAGACGGCTACACCGGCGAGGACGTGACACCCAACGTGAAGACCATCGACGCCGTGCCGACACGGCTGAAGGGCACCGGGTGGCCGGACGTGCTGGAGGTGCGCGGCGAGGTATTCCTGCCGGTAGCGGCCTTCGAGGAGCTGAACGAGAAGCTGACCGCCGCCGGCAAGCCGCCGTTCGCCAACCCGCGGAATTCAGCCGCGGGATCGCTGCGGCAGAAGGACCCGCGGATCACGGCGTCCAGAGCGCTCAACATGATCTTGCACGGGGTCGGGCTGGCCGAGGGCCTGGAGAGTGAGCCGGCCAGCCAGTCCAGCTGGTATGAGCGACTGGCGTCCTGGGGCCTGCCCGTCAGCGACCGCTACAAGGTCGTGCCCGGAATCGACGGCGTGCGGGAGTACATCGGCCACTATGCGGCCGAGCACCGCCATGACCCGCCCTACGAGATCGACGGCGTCGTGGTCAAGATCGACACGCTGGCCGTGCAGCGGCGGCTCGGCTCGACCAGCCGGGCGCCGCGCTGGGCCATCGCCTACAAGTACCCGCCGGAGGAGGTCAACACCAGGCTGCTCCGCATCGAGGTGAATGTCGGCCGGACCGGCCGGGTCACTCCGTTCGCGGTGATGGAGCCGGTCAAGGTCAGCGGCTCGACCGTCGCCAACGCCACCCTGCACAACGCAGACGAGATCAAGCGCAAGGGCGTCCTCATCGGCGACATGGTCGTGCTGCGGAAGGCCGGTGACGTTATTCCGGAGGTTGTGGGGCCGGTCGCCGACCTGCGCACTGGGGCGGAACGAGAATTTGAGTTCCCGACCCACTGCCCGGTGTGCGGTACTGAACTGGCGCGCGAGGACGGCGGCGTGGACTGGCGCTGCCCGAATGCGCGGTCGTGTCCGGCTCAGCTCAGGGAACGGCTGTTCCACCTGGCCGGGCGCGGCGCGTTCGATATCGAGGTGCTCGGCTATGAGGCGGCCAGCGCCCTGCTGGACTCGGGGCTGGTCGCTGACGAAGGGGACCTGTTCGGGCTCAGTGCGGACAAGCTAGCCACGGTTCCGTTCTTCGTCACCAAGGCCGGGGTGCTGACCGCGAACGCAACCCGGCTGCTCGTCAACCTCGACGAGGCACGGCACCGGCCGCTGTGGCGGATCCTGGTCGCGCTGTCCATCCGGCACGTCGGTCCGACGGCAGCGCGGGCGCTCGCCGCCGCGTTTGGCTCGGTCGACGCCATCGCGACGGCGCCGGAGGCCGACCTGGTCGGTGTCGACGACGTAGGCCCCACCATCGCCCGCTCGATCCGCGAGTGGTTCGAGGTGGACTGGCACGCAGCGATCGTGGCCAAGTGGCGCGAGGCCGGCGTCGACCTGGCCACCGAGGGTTTCGTGCCGCCCGCTCGCGGCGCCGAGGCGGCGGGGCCACTGGCCGGGCTGACCTTCGTGCTGACCGGAACCCTGGAGGGCTCGACCAGGGAGGAGGCGGCGGCCGCCCTCGAGGCCCAGGGCGGCAAGGTATCGGGCTCGGTATCGAAGAAGACGAGCTTCGTCATCGCCGGCCTCACCCCCGGCACCAAGCTGACCAGGGCCGAGGAGCTGGGCGTGCCGGTACTGGACGAGCAGGGACTCACCCGGCTGCTCGCTGATGGCCCCGGCGCCGTCAGCTAGCCGGCTTTGCTGGCCGGCGCGTGTCGCGCCGTCATCGCAGGTTGTAACGGATAGTATGCAATTGGCTGCGGCACGTACGTTTTCCGCCGTAGCATCGACGCAATACACCGACCGCCGCACTGTCGGCGACGGCTGGCCGATGAGGGGTTATGAGGGAGCCGACCGTTACCAGGGAGGTTGATCCTCGCGTCGGCTCGCCGATGTGGATCTACGTCGTCTCGGTAATCATCGTCGGCATCGGCGGCGTCGTCTTCGACGAGAACCGCCTGCTAGCTCAGGGCCGGGCGCACCTCTTCCACGAGCCGGTGTTCTGGGTGCTGGCCGCGATGATCCTCCTCGGTGAGCTCTGGCCGATTGTCACGCCCGACCGCTCGGACTTGCGGGCGCCATCGGCGGCTGTCACCTTCAGCTTCGCCGCGCTGATTGCGTGGGGAGTGCCAGTCGCAGTCCTGCTGCGCGCCACGTCGACTCTCATCACCTACCTCGCGCGCCGCCAATCGCTGCTCCGCGCCTCCTTCCATGCGGCGGTCGCGACGCTCAGCCTGACCGCGGGCTGGGCCGTCCTTCACTTCCTCCGCGTGAAGATGTCGCCAGACCAGGCGTGGATTCCGAACACGCCGAAACTGGTTGGTTTCGTCGCGCTCGCCGCGATCGCCTGCTTCGCTGTCGGCTATGCGCTCGTCATCGTGGCATCCGCCATGCACGCGAGGGAGCCGATCATGCCGGCCGTACGCCGGTCACTGGGGTACGAGGGCATGGTCAGCCTCGTGCTGCTCGCCACCGCTCCGCTGGTCGACGTCGTCATCAGGTCAGGTTCGGCGCTGCTCGTGCTCCTGTTCGCCTTCCCGCTCGGGGCGATCTACGTCAACGCCGCGATCTCGATGCAGCGCGAGCACCAGGCGCATCACGACGAGCTGACCGGGCTCGCCAACCGGACCCTGCTGATGCGCCGGCTGGCCAGCGCGCTCGCGGCGGCGGCTCCGTCCGGGTCCTCTGTGGGCTTCCTGCTGCTCGACCTGGATCGCGGCCTCAAAGAGGTCAACGACACGCTCGGTCACGCGGTC
>Ga0123355_10002617_pt1 | contig 25544 bp, 26 predicted proteins | sample TergutEmb28metaG_3_FD_89872 | JGI IMG/M metagenome (GOLD analysis project Ga0123355, IMG submission 89872) | Embiratermes neotenicus P1 segment gut microbial communities from Petit-Saut dam, French Guiana - Emb289 P1 | ecosystem: Host-associated > Arthropoda: Insects > Digestive system > Gut ...
ATGGCTTGACAAGTATCGTCGCTTTTGGAAAAATTGCGAACGATACACCGATACACTTGCTCAACTTGTCACTTTGGCTTTCGTTCGCTTGATTTTAAGGAGATATTAAACAGGCTCTTAGAGCTAAAGGGCTTAGATACCGCGCTAAAATCATCAGAAGCGGCGATATGCTTGAAATTGAATTATACCCAATTAATCCTACATGGGAAAAAAACAAAGGTATATCAAGAATAAAAACCGACAAGCCCCCGCGCAAAGAACAGCAAAATCTAAACCACAAAAACACGCGAAAAAAAGTATCACGCCTTATCCACGCGAATTTCACCCATCAAGATATTTGGGTAACGTTTGAATACGGACATACGCATATGCCCGCAGACATTGCAGAAGCAACAAAGCATTTAAAAAATTATTTCAAGCGTTTGCGGCGGCATATAAAAAAGCACAACCTACCCGAACTGAAATACATCTATATCACCGAGCGCGTGGAAAACACCAAAACAGGAAAAACCCACACCCACCACCATATCATAATGAATTTTGCAGACCGCGACACAGCCGAATCCCTTTGGACTTTAGGCGGTCGTACACAATCGCGGCGAATACAACCCGACAAGGACGGAAGCTTAGAAGGGCTTGCGAGATACATTGCCAAGCCCGAAACCAAAGAAGGCAATCGCAAAGGAACGAAAACCTACCAGCCAAGCAGAAACCTAATACACCCAAAAGCCATACATGCAGATGGTAGACTGCCAAAAACATCATACAAGTTATCCAAAAAGCGCGTAGCAGAAATGGCAACAGACGAAAACAGCACAATCAAAGTATTAGAAGAACAATACAGCGGGTACAAGGTGGCAGAACGCCCAACCATAATACGTAGCGACTACACCGCTGGAGTTTACATGTATGTACGCCTAATAAAACAACCCGAACGGGTACGAAAACGAAAGGCGCGGGGGTGAAGCGGGATAATGTTTGTTGATATTACTAACACGGATAAGAAATACAACATAATCTACGCAGACCCACCATGGAGATATTCGGATAATGGTTGCAATGGTGCGGCAGAAAACCATTACAGCACCATGAGTATAGGTGATATTTGCGCTTTGCCTGTTAAGGATATAGCCGCCGCAGATTGTGTTTTATTCGTAAGCGTCAAATAGAGGCGCGTCTGTACAGAGGCCGACGAGAAGCGTATACCCTAAGAAATTTCATATGGCAATAGGTGGATAAAAAATTTGTTGTGTACCCTGTAAACTAAAGCTTACTTCACTTTACAAAGAAACTAGCCTATTCGTCTTTAATCCAAGCCAAAAACGTGGTGTGGCTGATGCCGAGCAACTTGCCGCCTTCTCGCGAAGTTATTTCCCCACGTTGCCATTTTTCACGAAGTTCTGGAAGTATGGTTGGTCGTTCAAGGGGTTGCTTGCCGAATTTGACCCCGTTTGCTTTAGCAACAGCGATACCTTCTGCTTGGCGTTGACGGCAAAATTCTCTCTCCGTTTCGGCTACATAGCTTAAAACTTGAAGAACAACATCGGATATAAACGTTGCGGTGAGGTTGTGGTCTTTTTTGCGCGTGTCCAATAATGGCATATCAAGAACCACAACCGCCACATCAAGCGATTTCGTTAGATGCTTCCATTCTTCGATAACAGCATCGTAATTGCGTCCGAGCCTGTCCAAACTCTTTATTACCAAGACATCGCCAGGTTTCATTTTTGACACCAAGTTTTGATATATTGGTCTGTCGAAATTTTTTCCCGACATTTTCTCAACCAAAATCCCTTCTGTAGGCACTCCAAAGTCCCGCATTGCGATGACCTGTCTTTCCTCGTTCTGGTCGCGGGTACTTACCCGCACATAACCGTAAAGCTGTACATTCATGTGTACCGCTCCCTTCAAATTATTTTACAAGCAATAAAATAATCGCATGAAGCGTAAGCGTCAAATAGAGGCGCGTCTGTACAGAGGCGCCTCTATTTGACGCTTACCATGAAGCGGCTACCAATTCCTTAATTATTTCCCCGTTTCCTTTGGATGTCATAACGTCTGCTGTATTCGGTGGGCTTTCTGAAAAAGTGTACTTTTTCAGAAATGCCTCTTAATGGTACATTTCCCTATATGTTCGATTCGGTTTTCAAATTCAAGATTGAATAAATCCCGATTTCATGCTACCCTGTCAAGGGTTTGGAAAATTATTGTACAAATAAAACGGGACTCCAAAAAAGTACACATTTTTGGAGTCCCTTATTTTTTTCGGCGGTTTCGATGTTCCCGCAAACGGCTGTAAAACGTGGATTGCTTGAAGCCTGTTTGCTCCAACAATTCCGATAACGGCAGTTTTCCATGTTCCCATTGTTTGACCAACATACCAAAATTTTCGGGTGGCTTTTTTGGAGGTCTGCCGAATTGAACGCCCTTTGTTTTTGCGGCGGCAATACCTTCCGATTGACGTTTTCGGATTGTATCCCGTTCGGTGTGCGCGATATACGAAAGCAGTTGAAGCACCAAGTCAGAAATAAATGTTCCCATTAGGTCTTTGTGGGTTCTCGTGTCCAGCAGTGGCATGTCAATTACTGATATATCTATACCACGCTCTTTTGTGAGGATTCTCCATTGGTCTTGTATTTCGCCATAGTTTCTTCCCAAGCGGTCTATACTTTTTATATACAGCGTATCGCCTGGTTGGAGGGCTTCGACAAGCGACTGGTACATTGGTCGATTAAAATTTTTACCGCTTTGCTTGTCTGTGAAAATTTGAGACATCGGAATATTCAATTCCCCCATTGCAATCAGTTGCCTGCCTTCGTTTTGGTCGGTACTGCTTACTCTACAATATCCGTATTCTTTCATTTTAAAGTCATTCCTCTCGGTTAGAAAATAAATGCTCACACGTTTAGATTGTGCGAGCCTGTTCAAAACAATCATTTATTATAATTTTGTTTCTCAACTACTTTGCTTGCTGATTGACGAAATTTTTATTCCAATGTAATGTGTAGGCAATTGATGACAAATTAGTAATTTGTGAAGGGGTGTATCATGACAGCAGGAGAAATAACAAAAACATCCAAGTTTATGAGCCTTGTTTTACGCCACAATCCTCAGAAAATCGGCATTACTTTGGATGAAAAAGGTTGGGCTGATACAGATTTGCTAATTAAAGGCATGTGCCGCAATGGGCATAATGTTACGCTCGAAAAATTGAAAGAGGTTGTAACAACTAACGATAAGCAGCGTTTTAAATTCAATGACGATTACACGCAAATTCGCGCTAATCAAGGGCATAGCGTAGCGGTTGATGTGGAAATGAAGGAAACCGTACCGCCCGACATCTTATATCACGGAACGGCAACGCGCTTTTTGGCGGCGATAAAGAGCGAGGGGTTAATCTCGAAGAAAAGACTTCACGTTCATTTATCGAAAGATAAAGAAACGGCAATCAAAGTTGGCCGTAGGCATGGAACACCAGTGGTGCTTTCCGTCAATTCCGCAAAGATGCACGAAGCAGGATTCACATTTTATTTATCCGAAAACGGTGTTTGGTTGGTGGATTCCGTACCGCCCGAATACATTTGGCAGTTTTAATCAAAGCATACGAGGGGAAAATAATTTTATGAACGAACATTTTTGTACTTGCCCTGCAAAATCTTGCGACAAACATCCTGCTAACCATGAATTAGGTTGCGACACATGCATTAAAAAGAATCTCACACAAGGCGAAATTCCCGCCTGTTTTTGGGTGAACATTGGTGGGGACTTATCAAACGAGAAAGAATTTACCGTTGAATGTTTCGTTGATTATTTTCAGCGCAATCGCGAAGAGTATCTTCAAATGAAAAGGAAGAACGAATGACCGCAGACACAATAAAACCTGTGAAAATATGTCATGTTGATTTAGATATGTTTTATGCCGCCGTAGAAATCCGCGACAATCCCGAATTGGCAGGCAAACCGCTGATAATCGGAGCGTTGCCAAATGAACGCGGTGTTGTTTCCACATGTTCATATGAAGCGCGGGAGTTTGGCGTTCGTTCTGCAATGAGTATCAAAGAAGCGGTGCGTCGTTGTCCTCATGCAATTTTCATGCACCCCAACGGAAGCAAATACACAGAAGCATCACGGCAAATTCATAAAATATGGAGCGACTATACAGATATTTGCGAATATATTTCGCTTGACGAAGGCTTCTTGGACGTTACGGGTTCGGAACATTTATTTGGCGGTGCGGCGGCTATAGGTCACGAAATCAGACGCAGGGTGAAATCGGAAGTTGGTTTGACTTGTTCTGTAGGTATTGGGTACTCCATGATGTCTGCAAAATTAGCAAGTGAAGAAAAGAAACCAGACGGTTTTTTTGAAATATTAACTCCCGAAGATTTACGCAATCTCATCATAGACCGTAATGTTCGCATTATTTACGGCGTTGGCGCAAAAACTGCCGCAGACTTACAACGAGTAGGTATTGTAACAGTACGGGATATTTATGAGAATCGCCGTATGGTTGAAGGTTTGCTCGGCAACCACGGGAAACAAATTATTGAACTTGCCGATGGGATAGATAACCGAAAAGTAACACCATACTCCGAAGCGAAATCGCTTGGTAGCGAAAACACATTTCAGCAGGACATACGCGACTTTGATTATTTGAAAGATGTCCTTTTGTTGATTGCACAAAAACTCAGTTTTGATATTCGGTTGAATGGGCTATATTGTCGTACAGTTACATTGAAAGTGACGTATGGAGATATGAAGCAAATTACACGCTCCAAGAGCGGTGAAACTACGAATAATGCAACGGATATTTACAACACAGCCGCCGCGTTGCTTGATAATATTGAGAAGCGAGCGGTACGATTGGTCGGCATAAGTTTGAGCGGCTTCGCAACATCGCCCGAATTGCAAATGACATTGTTTGATTCCGAGCAAGATGATAACCGCGACAAATTGACCGATGCCATGATGAAATTGCAACTTAAATACGGCAGAGGCATAGTAAAAACAGCAAACGCACTGCGCGCAGAAAAACGAGTTAATGAGGAAGATTGACGGTGGAAAAATATTTTGAATACGGCCAAAAGGAATTGGAACATTTACGCCGCAAAGATAAAAAGCTTGGCGCGGCAATTGAGCGCAGGGGGATTATAAAACGCGCTGTGAATCTCGATTTATTTTCCGCGCTCGTTGAAAGCGTGGTTGGGCAACAAATATCAAACAAGGCGGCGGTTACGGTTTGCGGCAAGTTGAATGACCTTTGCGGCATGGACGCAGGCAAACTTCACGCATTATCAGCGAAAGAAATTCAAACTTGCGGTATGTCTATGCGGAAAGCCACTTACATTAAAAATATTGCTGATGCCGCTGTGAACAAGGTAATTGATTTTGACACCCTATCGCAGCAATGTGATACCGAAATAATTGAAGCACTCACTGCAATAAAGGGAGTAGGCGTTTGGACAGCAGAAATGCTTTTGATTTTCTCGCTAATGCGTCCCGATGTGGTAAGTTACGGTGACTTGGCAATACGCAGGGGTATGATGTTACTGTATGGATTGAAAGAATTACCGAAAGAAAAATTTCAACGCTACGCAAAGCGATATTCGCCTTACGGCTCAATTGCGTCTTTATACTTGTGGGAGATGTCCCATATTGAAATTTAGGTGCGCAAACACTTTCGCAAAATTATCCCGAATATGGTTATCGTAATCAATTGCATCGAAATATAATCAACACAAAATCCAAATTTGCAACGCCCGATTATTCGCGGAAACACTGCCTTAACGCTGAATATTCCACGTTTGCGTATAATGTTTTACGTTTCGGCAAGCAATGGATTCGTCCAGACGGACGAATCACCCAACCCAATGCGCGGCGGCATTGGATTGGGTTGCTTGTTAGGGGACACCCCTAATACCCCTCAAAAATCCCGTTGGGATTTTTGTTAAGCCCGCCTTCGCGGTCTGCTTTTTACGACTGCCTGCGGCAAGTCTTATAATGTCAGCGATTCGTTGTTTATTGGTGCGTGTGAATCCAGTTGGGGTTGCGTTTCGGGTTTGATGTCCAACAGCCGTTCGGCGTTGTTTTTTGCGACCAGCAAGTCTTGCTTGTGTTTTTTGATTTCGTGATACCCCGCATACAATTTTTTCTTTTCCGCTTGCAAGGTTGCATATTCTTGTTTCAATTCGGATATTTTCGGAAGTTTCTTTACCTCGATACTGTAAAAGTGTTTTTTGGCGGCTTCATGCAGGGCGATATTTGCGCGGTTTGCTTCGTAAAATTTTTGGCTGAATCCCAATCGTTTATAGGCGGCGTAGGTATCGCGGGTTTTACCATAGGTTGCAATCTGTCGTTGCAATTCGGAAATTTCTTTTTGGCGGCTTTCGATTGATTTTATTTTTGCTGTGATGTCTGAAAACACTTGCGACATTGCCGTTGTTTTTTGAGTTAATTCCGCGTAACTGTTGATACCTTGTTCTTTCAAATACAACAGCGTTTTTGCGGATTCCTTCAAATTAAATATGGTTGCCCACTGCTCGTAACCCGCATTTTTGCCAGCTCTTATTTTTGCTTCAATATCAATCAGCCAACTGACTTTGACTGCGCTGTCGGTTACGAATATGGCGGGTGCGTGTTGCGACGTTGAAAGAGAAGTTTTTGCGGCGGCAATTCTTGCGCGGATAGCTTCTTCCGTGTGTTCGCCTTTCAAAGTGTTCAGCCGCGTTGGTTTCTTTTGCCCTAGTGCGGAAAATGTGATATGTTTCCGTTTGTCATTGACTTCGTAACCCGCCGATTTCATTGCCGTCAAGAAGTCCCCAAACGTGTTGCATGTCGGCAGAATCTCATCAATTTTTTTACGCAACTTATCTTGCCAAGATGGTTCTTTTTCACCGTGTTTCTCTTTAAACCATTCGCCGTAATTTTTCCCCTTGGACGGTTTGGGATTTTCAATAACAGACAACCTATGCTCAAGACAAATTAAATCGGATAACTTTTGCAGTGCGAACGATGAATTTTTGAAATTGTTATACTTCCCTTTGCAGTCAAGACGGGTGCTATTGTAGTCTATGTGACAATGAATATGAGCCTTGTCAGTATGAACGGAAACGATAAATGCATGTTTTCCCTTTGGCAATACACCATAAACGCAAACACCAAAAATCACACAATATCGGCGGTTTACCTACCTATCAACAACGAAAAATCCCTTGCGTAAAACACACAGGGGATTTTTTATGCCCTTTTGAAAATCGAAAAGCTAAAGCCCCTCGCCCATGCCAATACACTAAGACCGTCAAGGGGTGCGAAGCAGGGGTGGAGATTTTTTGCGTTCTTTGCAAAAAATACTACCCCCTCGCCCCTTGATGGTCTGGAAATTTGCGGTCAATAATTAGATGTGGGGTTGTTCTCGACGCACTTTTCGAGAACAACCCCTTAACTGTGCTTTTTTCTTTTGATTTTCTGCTCATGTAAAGTGTTTCACGATACATAAAAAGTTCCCCACAAAATCGCAGGGGCAAATATTTGAGGTCAATAATTTTCCTTAATCAACAAGTCAATAAAATTGCATATCAATTTTTGTTGTTTTTCCGTACACAATGCCGCTCGTTCACCTATCGTGGTTAATGTTTCAACTGTGGTATCTTTTGAAATGCCCAGCAAAAAATAATCGGGGGTTACTTTTAGTGCATGGCTCAATTTTAATATGGTTTCTATTGTAGGCACGGAATGGCTATTTTCAATATTCGACAATTGGTTAATGCTCATGTCAATATAATTCGTTAATGCTTCCTGTGTCATTTTTAACTCTTTTCGCCGCCTTGCTATTCTTGCGCCGATTTCGTCATGGTCTATTATCAAATTTTGCATAAGCATATCACCTCACTACAAATATTGTAGGATATATACAAATGCAATATAATATGGCTTGAATTGGATATGTTAATGTTGACTTGTAATTTTATCTTGATTTTTGATGTTGGGCGTGATATAATAGAGGATGGATATTTGTTACCAATAAATTTTGGAGGTTTTGCAAAATGAATAAGTTTTTAAGGAAATTTGCCGCTTTAACTTTTATGGTGGCTCTGTTGGTGTTTGGTTCTGTGGTTACATACGGCAATAATGCCACAACCACAGAACATAGAGAGTTTGAGCTTCGGCTTTTTGAGCTAATCAATGAATATCGCCTTAGTTATGGAGTAGAACCTCTTATTTGGCATGAAAGCCTTGAAAGTCTTGCGGATTGGTTAAATGGATATGTAGCAGAAAACAACATGAGAATTGGTCAATTCGGTAGTTTTGGAGGTGGAACAATAGCGGCAAACTCGGTAATGCAAAGAGCTAGACACCAATACCATTTTCCCTCAATTGCCCCTAGTGTTTTTTCGATAGAGCAAAGAACACCAGAGGAAGTTTTTTCTAGCTTAGTTCCGTCCTCTCCTTCACCTGTATGGCTGGGTAGCGTTACAGGTGTGCGTAGTGATGCAAATTTTATCGGCATAAGCCGCTATCGAGATACTTTTGCAATAATAACATCGGAACATCGGGCTGGGTTCGAGATTGATTCTATGACAGCCACTTTGCCAATTGAGATTTTCAGACAACGCAATCAACATATTTTAGGTCAAATACCTGAATTTTTTTACTTGATAGATGCCATGATGGAAGCTACAGCTAATCGGGTTACTCCCGACATTATTACTGAAGTTTTTAATATTCAAGGCGAAACATTTGAAGAAATTTTGTTTAGGTGGATAAATGTAGCTCGGGCTGATTTTGGTTTATCTGAGCTTTCGTGGCATTATGGAATACAACAGACTTCTTATGAATTTGCAAATAATTTACAATTTAATACAAGTTCTGTGCAAGGTCCAAATATGAGAAGCAGGTTAGAAGATGCGAATATTCCATTTGCAGTTGTTAGACAACATCTATTTCATGCAGAGTTTGGGCTAGAATTGACAGATGTTCTCTTTAGTCTTTTTGATGATGAGCTTGTACACGAGCGAATGTTAAGACCTAGCCTAACTCATATAGGCATTGCAAAAGCAACTAATAGTAATGGTGCTGATGTTCTTGTTATTAAATATGCGGAAATTCCTAGTGGTTATACAGCACAATCACATACTATGACAACACCCCCTGCAACTCAACAATCCAACACAGCCCCAAACTTAACAACCGCCAGTAATTGGGCGTATGATGGAATAAATAGAGCGTTTGCATATGGACTTATTCCTCAAAATCTACAATCCCAATACACGCAAACAACAACCCGTTCCGAGTTTGCCGCTTTTGCCGTTGCCCTTTATGAAACAATAACAGGCAGGGAGATAACGGAACGCATGGCATTTAATGACAGTACAGATATAGATGTACAAAAAATGGGTGGATTAGGAGTTGTAACAGGCGTTGGCGGAGGTAATTTTAACCCTAATGGAACGATTACAAGGGAACAAGCCGCCGTTATGCTTGCACGTTTAGCAAGCGTAATCGGTCAACCCCTCCCGCCATCAGTCCCAACATTCGCAGATAATAATAATAATATCTCGTCATGGGCGGTTGAGAGCGTAGGGCAAATTCAAGCGGCAGGAATTATGGGCGGCGTTGGAAATAATAATTTTGCACCAAATGGCGAATATACTCGTGAACAATCTATCATTACTATGTTGAGATTGTTTGAAATACTAAATTAAAAATAAAATACTTGCACAGTACACCAACAAAACCGCCGTAAATATTGGTTATGGCGGTTTTGTTATTTCCGATTGTGCGACCGCAACATTCTAATTTTTGGAAATTTATTTTTTTCAAAAAAGGTCTTGACATCACCCCCAAAGATGTGCTATCATATAAAAGTATAGTGTTCAACTGCACAAATACATGAAAGGAAATAGTTATACTATTTCAGTATTCACTCGACAAGTGGATATTGATTATTCAATCAAATTATTCTGGTTGCTACGCCATCTCGTAGCTTGTAACCTAGTCTAATTGTGACGGATAATCAATGTTGCTGTGTCGTTTTTTGTATATATAGACATATCAAGACAGATTGAAATGCCCGATTAGACGTTCACTCGTATCTATTCGGCACATTTTAATCTGTCTTTTTGATTTTATACAGCAGAAACCTTGTGCCGAGCAACCAAATTTTAACAGCCAGCCAGAGTGCGGCAGAAGGAGGACGAAATGAAATATTTGGTAGGTGGCAACAGTTCGAGAAACGGCAAAACATTTTCAACGCTTTTTCTCGTAAAGAAAGGTGTTTCCCAAGAGGACGGAACGCCGTACATCTATATCGACACCAAAACACGACACTACGAAGAAGGTACATTGACTTTTGGGAGTATTGTTAATTATGGGCGTGTCGCAGATGATAGCGATTGGGGTGATGTTCCTGCAAGCAATGGTAAAGCCGCTAAAGGTGGATTGACCCCTTCAACCACATTTGTAGACCCTGCATCAACAACCAAGTCTTAATAGGCTGTTCATTTCATTGTAACAGCTAAAGTTTAGCGACAATGCCGCCTTACATTTGGTGGGGCGGCTATCTGCTAAACGCATCAGCAGAAAAGGAGATTTTTATGGATAATTACAATAAGCCAAGTAGTACCTTCAAAGATAGAAAAAAGGATACTGACAAGAAACTTGACTTGACAATCAGTACAGTTTTCAACAAAGAAGGTAAAGATAACAACTTTCAAGAAAACAAGAGAAATATTGAGAACACAGAACCCAAAAAACCAAATGAACAGACAGAGTATAGAATATCTGATGTTCCAAAACCACCACCACCGCTAGTCTTGCCCCTATCAAGGCAACGACAAGAACCCATCTTGTCAGACCATATATTCAGCAAATCACCACAACCCAAACCGCCAAACGTGCAAGCAACAAAAGAACCGCAACCGTTGGCAACGCCGCCAAGACCAACCGTAAGACCACCAGCAACAACCACAAGACCCCAAGCTAAAAACAACAGCGATATTAAAATTAGTAGCGACTTGTTAAAAGGTGCGGTAATTACGTTGTTGCTAGTCTTGTTTGTACTCATTACAACAAGGCTTATTGGGTGCTAGTGATGTATTTTGAATAATCAGCGAAGGAGCGAGAATGTGCCGCACCCACGACTATTAAGCGACTTACAGATTACTGAATTGGTCAAGGAGAGAGTCAAAAATGCAACGCCGTATCGCTTGCTTGGCGGTATCTTCGGAATTTCGGGGTCTAGTGCATATAACTACTACAAGAAATACGGCAAAAATACAGACATTGCAAACGCCGTGGACAAACAACCAAAGTCAACTGTAGGCAAAGTATACGACAAGGAACTCGAAGCCGAAATTTCATCTTGGCAAAATTGGTTTGAGCAAGCCGAAACATCTCAACCACCCATCAGCCCATCAGAAAGTTATCAACGTAAACAGGATAATATTTCACATGGTCATAGTGATGTGGATAAAAGGGATAACGCCAGAGTTGAGGTCTACACTACACCTAGCGGACTTGAACCATCTCGTATCTTTAGTAGTCCGTCAGGCAAAAAGAAGATTTTAGGGCAAATGGGTATATCTTCAAAGTAGCTTTTTTTGTACTTGCGAGCCGCCCTTGTGGCGGCTTGCCAAGTCCAAAACAAGCCGCCGTGCTTGCACGGCGTAAGGTGTGCAACCCGAAGTGGGCTTAGTATTACAGCCCACTTCGGCTACACACACAAAACCTATTCAAACCCAATAAATAAAGGAATGTTTTTGTAGCCTAACATAGCTACAACATAGGCACATTCAAAAAACACAGCTTATAAAATCAGAGGAAAGGAGCGATTTTATATGTCAAAAGAAGTAATGCAACCTAGCAAGTCATGGTTTTGTGTATTCAACAATCCCGAAGAACACGGATATGACGGCACACCACAAGAGATAGTCCATGCAATCATTAATAAATGGATTGAAGATAATCCACAGCGGACTTGTGCGGTTGCATACTGCATTTCAGCAGACGGACTAAAACATCTACACGCAGTTTTTGAAGATGTTAAAAATATGCGTTTTAGCAAAATTAAAAAACTTTTTCCGTCAATGCACATATCTGCAACTAGAGGCTCAAAACAACAGGCAGAGGCATATATTGCCAAACTTCCACCATTTGACGAGGTAGACGAGCAAGTTATTTACATTGGGCGGCATGGTGAAATTAAGGGCAAGCAGGGTCAACGCCGAGATTTAGACATTTTGGAAGAACTTATACAGCAAGGAATGACACCAAATGAAATTTTGGATATGTCATTGAACTATCGCCGCCATGAAAAAATTGTTCGTGATGCTTATTACAGGAAACGAGATAGGGAAACCCCTTTTAAGCGTGATATAACGGTTTTTTGGAGATATGGGGATAGTGGCACAGGAAAGAGTTATACAGCCGCCTTACTAGCAGAAAAGCACGGTGAGGATAGCTGCTACTTTTTGGCAGAGTATGAGCGAGGATTTGATAAATATGACGGTTCCCCCATCTTGTTCATGGACGAACTAAGAGGGCAATTGAGATTTGAGCAACTTTTGGCTTTGTTAAGCGGCTACAAATCCCAAGTATACGCCCGATACACAAATATAATCGGCTTGTGGAACGAGGTTCATATTACATCAGTATATCCCCCCGAAATACTTTACAAAGAGCTGATAAAGAAAAACACACGCATAAACACATATGAGCAACTACGCCGCAGAATTAGCTTTGTTGTGTATCATTACAAAAATGACAAGGGCGAATATTGCACCCACGAATTACCCATGAGCGAGTATACAGGGCATGAGCAACAACGGCGATTGGCAGAAAATGAAACGCCTTTTGAAATGATTTCATTTGACACCCCAACCCCATTCGACACCCCATCACCCACGCCACAACCAAAGGGGGCAAAACATGGATAAACTACACCCCCAAAAGTCCATCAAAAAGACCCTACACCAAACAACAAGCGGCAAAACGTACATTGTAACAAGCGTGTCCGCAGATACCGACAATACGGGCATAAAATCCTCAATCCTAAAACTTGCCGAACGTAAAGCATTTCGAGAATTAGGGCTTGAAATTCCGCTAAATACAAGGGTTTTTGATAGTTCCTCATAAGAAATGAAGCATAAAAAGTAGGGGAAAATTGGTTGCAAAAAAGGCGGTTTTATGCTATAATTTATTATAGGTAAATACCGCCTTTATTGTGCCACTTGAAAGGAGTTTGTAAACATGGCACAAGAGGTAAAAAATAAAAAAATAACGCCAAGTGCAGTTTCAAATACAGTCCGTCCTGCTATTTATGCGAGATTATCAAATGAGGATTTGGACACAAGCAAAAAAGGCGTTTCGCTATCAATCGAACATCAGATTGATATGTTAAAGGGCTATGTCAAAGACAAAGGTTGGGGTGATAATCCCAAAGTATTTTTTGATGACGATAGAACAGGCACAAATTTTGACCGCAAAGGATTTCAAGATATGTATGCCGCCGCTCAACAAGGTAGTATAAATTGTATCGTTATCAAAGACACTAGCAGATTTGGGCGTAATTGGGTACAAAGTGGCTTCTACTTTGAAAAGATAGAAGAAATGGGAATACGTTTTATCTCAATTCAAGAAAGTTTAGATACGGCAGACCCCAAATGTCCTGCTCTTAAAATGTTGCCATTTTATTTTATCTTTGCGGAATGGCACAGCCAAACCACAAGCGAAAAGATAAGGGCAGTATTTCAAAAGCAAAATGAGCAGGGCAAGCACAGAGCGGCACAGCCGCCTTTTGGCTATGACAAAGACCCAAACAACAAGTACAGATTAATTATAGACCCTGTAGCCGCTGGCGTGGTTAGGCGTATTTTTCAAATGCGACTTGAAAAAATATCTCTTGGCATGATAGCCCGAACACTTAACGCCGAGGGTATTATATGCCCTAGCAGTTACAATGCTGAAAAGCGAGAGGTCGAAAACAAGCGTACACGAAATGATAAATGGTCGGCGGGTTCTGTTAGCGGTATTTTATACAATCCTGTGTATGTTGGCGATATAGCTAATAACAAAGTGGGTTGTGTAAGTTATAAAAATCAAAAACAAGTACGCAAGTCAGAGGAAGAATGGGCGGTTGTTAAAGATATGCACGAGCCTATTATAAGCCGTGAGGATTTTCAAAAATGTGCTGATATGCGTACAGGGCTTGGGCGGGTTCGCAGTACACAATATAAAGACATATCACCTTTCACAAGCCTTTTGCGTTGCCCTGATTGTGGTTATAAAATGGCTAGAACAAGCACATATTACAACCTCAAAAGCACAGGCGAAAGAAAAATTTTAATTGCCTATAATTGCGGAACATACGCAAACAAGGGCAAAACCGCCTGCACTTCTCACTATGTTTTAGAAAATGACTTGAAAGAATTAGTCATTGCAAACATACGAGAAAAAGCGGGGGAAGTGCTAGAGAACGAAAACGCCGCCAAAGAGCGTTATTATGCTATCAAAGCACAATCAAGCGGAACACGCCTAAACTCTGATAAAGCCGCACTAAAAAAGGTTAATAAGCGACTTGCGGAGTTAGAAAAACTTTTGCAAGCGACATTTGAAAAATCTGTTTTGGGCGGTGCTTCTGATGTTTTCGCTAACTATGCCAAAAAGTACGAAGCCGAAAAAGAAGAATTGACACAAAAAGCGGCTGACTTGTCTAAGTCTATTGAACGACAAAGCCAAACGGAAAATGATGTTAATACCTTTATCGACTTGATGAAGAAGTACAGCAACATAACAGATTTAGACCGTGCAACGGCTGTTGAGTTGATAGACCATATCACAGTATCAGCAAGTGCGGTTGAGCCTAGAGAGATTGTAATTTATTATAATCTTATGGGGAAAGTTGAGTAGTTAATTTAATTTGCGTTTATGCGTGTTCGCCCTTCGTCCAACGCAATCCCAATTCATAACCGACTTCCAACGCCTTTTCGGGAGTGATTTCGTTGGGTTTAAAACTTTGTCTGATACGATATGCGATAATGTTTCGGTTGCCTTGGTCACGTCCCGTTCGGCGTTCGTATTCTTTTTTCGTTAGCATAAATTCTTCGACAACCGTTCGCGGGTCGCACTCGTAACCCTTGACCAATTCCCCGCCGTTAGTTTTATTGGTATTTTGAGAATACTCGGTTATATTCATAAGTGTATTTGCCGCAGATGTCGGTGAGGTTGTGTTGATTGTTTTTTCGGGATTCATGCTGTAATTCGTGCGAATTTTTAATGTTACCGCAATTCCCCTGCTCCTGTCCGCATGAAGCGGACGCAACCATGTTACAGCCATAGATTACAGACTTACAGTTTGGAAAGCTTCTGCAAAATTACTTTGGTTTGCGCCCAAATTTCTTCAACATGTTCTTTCAACATATCAACATCACGGGCATAAATATTTCCTGTTTCATTTGCTTTTTTTGAAATTTGGTTAATATTATTCGTAACATTCGAGAGAAGGCGAACCATCTCGCGAACGCTTTCTAAATCCACTTGGATAACATGCCCGTCAATTGCCATTTTCACGATATAGGCACGGATAGTGGACATTTCAGCTTGCGCCATTCTCCGCTCAATCATATCGCGTTCTTCTTGGGTAATTTTTATTGATAGATTTACATTGCGAGGACGGACATACTGTTTCTTGTCCGTCGCTGACACGATGTTATTGTCATCATTATTTTGCTTGAGTTTACGCATAGACACCTCCAAAAATGTAAAAAAAATCGACTGTCCCCAAGATTGAGAACAGTCGATTTTTTTATAGTATGAAATGATATTATTGCTCACATGAATCCAACAATTTTATAAACGCAGATTCAAATGTTCCTCCAACTTTACAAAACGGTTAAACCGCTATATCTTCATCATCATGGTTTATGCAATCGTCAACAAAGTCCGTTCGCTTTCCTGCATTGAAATCACTGACGTTTTTCATGAAATCCGTGCCGCTTAACTTTGGGGGAGTATCATCATCAGCAATATCTTCACCGTTCAAAGTTTCTTCCGTGTTGGGCGCACCGTCAAGGTTAAGTTGCGCGTTTAGTGCAACCAAACGCAATTCTTTTTCTGCAAGTTCATCTGCTTGAAGAAACGGTCTTTCCATTTCAAGTTTTGCCGATTTCACATGATTTTCTCGGCGTTCAAGCGTTGCTTTTGCTTCATCAAGTTTATCGGGTAAACCTGCGAGAGCATTGTTAATTCTCGTAATATTACCGAAAGCATCCGTGCCTAATTCAATGGAATGGGTAATGCTCCCTCGCAATAACAATTTATAATCGAAGCGGTAAAATTTCAAACTCATATCAAAACCCATGTAACTTCCAATTGCCAAAGTTTCTCCCTGTTTTACGTCTTTGCAAGCATCAAGTATCGCTTTTGCCGCAGGCTCTTTTTCGGTGTGAGTTTCGCCGTTGATTACCATACCCGCAAACTTCGCTTTGACTGATGCAGAACCATCTTGCATTTGTACATCAACCGTAGATGAGTAATGTTTTTCATACAGTTTAATATCAGCTTCAAGCCCAATAATCTGTGCTTTCGATTCAGTTATCAACTTGGGATAACGCTTTAATATATCATCTTCCAAGTTGTAGTATTTGCTTTGGTAATCGGCTTTCAGTATTCGCAAACGAGCAACGTCAATATCAAGATTCATTTTCTCCGCAATGAGCGGATTACCCGCACATAATGCTTTGATTTCTGCGTATGACAATGCAGTTTCATCAACATCTTCACAACTGCGAACGGGTGATTTTGAAGTCATAATCTGTGCTATGAATTTTTGCTTCGCTTCGACTGTTTGCCACAAATACGAATCGAAAGACGGGATTTGTCAAGTGGGTAGTTTGTTGGAACATGAAAAAGTTTATGTAAGTCATTGAAAAAGTCTTGACAGTTTGCGAGTACACGAATATAATTAATTTATGGGCTTCTAGCCCGTTTTAATCGTGTCTTGATGGCATAATTTGGCAATGCCTAAACTTGAATGGGGGACTGTAATGACTGGATATGTAAAAGCCGAAGATATGGCGGTTCGTTGGAATGTATCCGTTCGTCAAGTTCAGCTAATGTGCCAAAATGGAAAGATTAAGGACGCTTCTAAATTCGGCAATGTGTGGGCTATACCAGAAAACACCCCAAAGCCCACTCGTACTGGGAAGTTCAAGCCGGGACGAAAGCCGAAAAACAAGTAAATCATTTCACGAACAAGGAGGATGCAAACATGAAGTCTGAAAAGCAAATAGAATCGGCGTTCATTCTAAAACTTCAAGAGCTTAAATATACTTATCGCGAAGACATCCGGGATAAAGCATCGCTTGAGACTAATTTTAGGGAGCATTTTGAAAAACTAAATCACGTCAAGTTAAGCACTTCTGAGTTTGCGCGTCTAAAAGACAGTATCATAACCTCCGATGTTTTTGTTGCCGCCAAAATATTACGGGAAGTCAACACGTTCAACCGCGACGATGATACCCCCTTGCATTATAGCCTTGTAAATATAAAAGACTGGTGCAAAAATGAATTTGAAGTCATAAATCAGTTGCGAATAAACACGGACAATAGCAACCATCGCTACGATGTTATCATACTTATCAATGGTATTCCTGTTGTACAAGTTGAGCTAAAATCACTGCAAATAACACCCAAAAGGGCGATGGAGCAAATCGTCACTTATAAGAATGACATTGGCAACGGATATTCTAATTCGTTGCTTTGTTTCATGCAGCTTTTCATTGCAAGCAATGAAACAACCACATATTACTTTGCGAATAATCAAAATGAACATTTTGAATTTGATGCCGATGAGAGGTTTTTGCCTATCTATCGACTTGCAGATAAAGACAACAATAAAATCAATAACCTATATGATTTTTCAGACGATTTTTTGCGTAAATGTACACTAGCTCAGTTGATAAGCCGATATATGGTGCTTGTTGTCAGTGAACAGAAGTTAATGATTATGCGACCTTATCAAATCTACGCTGTTAAAGCAATAATGGACTGCATTGAGCAAAATCGCGGCAATGGGTATATATGGCATACAACCGGAAGCGGCAAAACGCTAACATCATTCAAAGCCTCAACACTTATGAAGGATAACCCCGACATTGAGAAGTGTCTGTTCGTTGTTGACAGAAAAGACCTCGACAGGCAAACACGCATCGAATTTAACAAATTCCAAGAAGGTTGCGTCGAAGAAAACACAAACACCGAAAGCCTTGTTAAACGCCTAACGTCAGAAGACTATAAAGATAAGGTTATTGTTACAACAATCCAAAAGCTCGGACTTGCTCTTGATGAAAATAGCAAGCGCAACCAAGAGAAAAAGAAAAAGGGGATTCCGACGTTCAAAGAACGATTGGCGAAACTTAGTAATAAGCGTATCGTTATTATTTTCGATGAATGCCATCGCTCTCAATTTGGCGAAAACCATGATGCAATTAAAAAGTTTTTTCCAAAAGCGCAGTTATTCGGCTTTACAGGTACGCCGATATTTGAGGAAAATTCTTCATATAAGAAAATTGACGGCACAGTTGGAACTTACGTTACCACAGAAGACGTATTTGAAAAAGAGCTTCACTCCTATACCATCACAAACGCTATCGACGATGAAAACGTGTTGCGTTTTCATATTGATTACTTCAAACTGGACGATAAAGCTAAATCCACGAAAATAACCGATGAGGTCAACAAGCAAAAAGTCATGGGAGCAATAATGGCAAAACACGATGCAGCTACAAACGGCAGACGTTACAACGCAATTTTTGCGACAGCTAAAATCAATCACGCAATTGCATATTACGATTTGTTCAAAGCTGCCCAAGAGGAACTTATGAAGAATGAAAATGAAAATTATTACCCATTAAATATCGCTTGCGTTTTTTCTCCACCAGCGCAAGGGAATAAAGATGTTTCACAACTCCAAGAAGATTTGCCGCAAGAGAAAGAAGACAACAAAAAAGAACCCGAAAAGAAAAAAGCCGCACTCAAAAAGATTATTGCCGATTACAATCAGCAATACGGCACGAATTTTACCATAGACGAGTTTGACTTATATTACCAAGATGTTCAACAGCGTATAAAAGACCAAAAATATCCGAACTCCGATTATCCGCATAGCAAAAAAATCGACATAACTATTGTCGTTGATATGCTTTTGACGGGGTTTGATTCAAAATATCTCAGCACGCTTTATGTTGACAAAAACTTAAAGCAACACGGTTTAATTCAGGTGTTTTCAAGAACCAACCGTATCTTAAACGCTACCAAACCTTATGGGAATGTTGTCGATTTCAGAGAACAAGAGGATAATGTTAATGAAGCTATCGCGCTCTTTTCTGGGAAAAAGTATAAAGACAAAGCAAGGGAAATCTGGATTGTTGAACCTGCCCCTGCCGTTGTTGTCAAGTTTGAAAAAGCCGTTGCAGAGCTTGAACAATTCATGGAAACGCAAGGATTGGAGTGTAAGCCCGAACAAGTCGGCAATCTAAAAGGAGATATTGCGCGTGGCGAATTTATTAGTAAATTCAAAGAAGTGCAACGTCTTAAAACTCAACTTGACCAATATACCGATATTAAAGACGCGGACGCTGAAAAGGTCAATGAATTATTGCCCAGAGATACTCTACGAGCATTCCGTGGTGTCTATATTGATGTTGCAGAGAAACTTAAAGCTCAACAAGGTAAGTTAATTGAAAGCAATATCCCTGAACTTGAACAACTTGAATTTGAATTTGTCTTGTTCTCGTCCGCGATAATTGACTACGATTACATCATGTCGTTGATTGCTAAGTATACGCAATCCGATGTGCCTACGAAACAGAAGATGAGTCGAGAGCAACTCATCGGCTTGTTATGTGCAAACTCCAATATGATGGACGAGCGCAATGATATTATCGCCTATATCGACACATTAGAAAAAAATAAAGGGTTGGACGAAAACGCCGTAAAAGTCGGATACCAAAAATTCAAGGCTGAAAAGTCGGCTAAGGATATGGAAGCACTCGCGAACAAGCACGGTTTAACCCCCGCATCATTGCAAGCCTTTGTTGATGAAATTATGGGACGCATGATATTTTACGGCGATAAGCTAAGCGACCTTTTTGAGCCACTGGCACTTGGATGGTTAGAGCGAACAGAGAAAGAACTGGCTTTGGTGAAAGACTTAAAGCCCTTGTTGAATAAACTTGCAGGTGGACGGAAGATTGCGGGGTTGAGTGCTTATGAGTAAAAAAAGCGTAGTGCCAAAACTTCGATTTCCTGAATTTTGTGCTGGATGGGAATTGATGCCTTTCGATAAATTTTTTGATTTTCATCAAACCAACACATTTTCAAGGAATGAAATGAATATCAAGAATGGTAAAGTAAAAAACATTCATTACGGCGACGTTTTGATAAAATACGATTGCGTTATTGACAACACTTCAATCATTCCATATATCAACGAGGGAGTAGATTTGGCAAGATTTAGAGAAATCAGTTATTTGCTAAATGGTGATATTATTATTGCTGATACAGCCGAAGATTTAACAGCAGGAAAGGCAGTAGAAATACAAAATATTGACTGCTTTATTTTAGCAGGTCTGCACACAATGCTGTGCAGACCCAAAAATATCTCTGCGCCAAATTTTTTTGGATATTACCTTAATAGTTCAGCATACCATAATAGCGTTAAACCATTGCTCACTGGCACAAAAGTGTATTCAATAAGCAAATCAAATATAAAGAAGACTAATATAGTGATACCAGAGTTTTCGGAACAGCAAAAAATAGCCGACTGTCTTACTTCGTTGGACGAGCTTATCACCGCCGAACTTAACAAGCTCGCTTTTCTTAAAACCCACAAAAAGGGCTTGATGCAAAAACTGTTCCCTGCTGAAGGTAAAACTGTGCCTGAATGGAGATTTTTGGAGTTTATTAATGATGAAAAATGGAAAAGAAGAAAAATATCGGAAATAACGAGTTATGTTGATTATAGAGGAAAGACCCCAAAAAAGTCAGAAAATGGTATTTTCTTAGTAACGGCTAAAAATGTAAAAATGGGATATATTGATTATCCTGTTTCACAGGAATTTATTCCAATAAGCAATTACGACGAGGTCATGAGAAGAGGCTTGCCTAAAATTGGGGATGTTATTATTACAACAGAAGCACCTCTTGGTAATGTGGCACAGATTGACAAAACAGATATTGCATTAGCGCAAAGAATCATTAAATATCGCGGAAACAAAACCATTTTGGATAACACATATTTGAAGTTTGTTTTTTTATCACCCAAATTTCAATCAATTTTGTTATCCAAGAGTACGGGTGGCACTGTAAAGGGGATAAAGGGTAGTGTCTTACACGAGCTAATTATAGATGTACCTCATATGACGGAACAACAAAAAATTGCCGATTGCCTATCTGCGATTGACGACAAAATAACCGCACAAGCAGAAAAAATCGAAACCTTAAAACAACACAAAAAAGGCTTAATGCAAGGGTTATTCCCCTCTGCACAGGAGGTAATGGAATGAGTAAATATAGTGCTAAAAGGTTGAATACGCTTGCCCAGCATATTCGCACTGTTCTTGACGAACCTAATCCTAAAAAGTGTTATCTGGTTTTTGCGCATAATGGAACTGGCAAAACAAGATTGTCTAGTGCTTTCAAGGATTTAGTAAAAAAGTTGGATAAGACATCGGGCATTAAATTGGAGGGCGCACTTTATTACAACGCCTTTACCGAAGACCTCTTCACATGGAATAACGACCTTGACGACGATACAGTCAGGCGGTTGATGTTCAACAAATCATCCAGTTTCTTTAGTGGTTTGGACGGCTTTGACATTGAAAGCAGTATCCGCAAACTTTTGACGATATACGCTGACTTCGACTTTACTATTCATTATGGCGATGGGCATATCATCTTTTCGCGCAATATAATAAATGCGAGGGGTGAATCTGTAAGAGAAGACCATATAAAAGTCTCGCGTGGTGAAGAGAATATTTTTATATGGTGTTTTTTTCTTGCAGTAGCGCAACTGGCAATAGAGGGTATTCCTGAGTATTCGTGGGTAAAGTATATCTATATTGACGACCCAATTTCATCGCTTGATGATAACAATGTTGTTGCAGTTGCTTGTCATCTTGCGCGGCTTATTAGAGACAGCGACATAAAGACTGTTATTTCAACACACCACACTTTATTTTTTAACGTAATGTATAACGAATTAAAAGATAAAGATGTTGCTAAACGATTTATGAGCAAAAATAGTCAAACAGGTTACTACATTACCCGTGATACTGGTGACACGCCTTTTTTCCATCATGTCGCCTTATTACAACAGTTGAAATCTGCAGCGGATACAGGAAAACTTTATACATACCATTTCAATGTCCTCAGAAGCATTCTTGAAAAAACTGCGGCATTTCACGGGTTTGATAGGTTTTCGGATTGTATAAAACAAGACACAACAGGCTTAGAAGAAGCTGTTCACACTCGAATGATTAACCTATTGAGCCACGGCAATCATTCAATATTTGAGCCAGTTGAAATGGTTCCAGACAATATTCAGGCTTTCCAAAAAATATTAGGTGGATTTATGGAGCGTTATAAATTCAACGAAGAATTATTTCAAAGTGAATAGAGGGAGATAGCCTTGACGGATACAAAACAAAAGCAATTAGGCGCAACGCTATGGAATATAGCTGACAAACTGCGCGGAGCAATGAACCCCGATGACTTTCGGGATTATATGCTATCGTTCCTTTTCCTGCGTTATCTTTCTGACAATTATGAAGATGCCGCAAAGAAAGAGCTTGGCAACGATTATTTGCAGTGCGAAGAATTTCTTGCAAAGATAAAGGAAGCTGGATATGACAAAAAGGGAACTGACCTTGACGATAGCATTTCCTTTGGTGGGTTAAGTGTTTTGCACTTAGAGAATAACCTAAAGGCTATGCTGACTACAAAAGGTGAGGAAAAAATCGAAATAAAACTGCTAACACCGCTGTCTGTTTGGTATGCCAAAAATTCTGAAGTCGCGGGAGTTTTTGAAAAGCGAATGCGCCGAAAGCTCCATTATATAATCAAGCCGCATTATCTTTGGAGCAATATAAGCGAGTTAGCTCGCACTCAAAGTAAATTTTTGTTGCAAATATTGGAATCAGGGTTTAAGTTTATCGAAACGGAGTCCTTTGAAAGTGCGTTTCGCGGATTATTCTCTGAAGTTAATCTCACTTCTGATAAACTCGGAAAAAATTACGAACACCGCAACACAATGTTATGTGGGGTCATAACAGAGATAACAAAAGGTCTTTCAGATTTTTGCAATGAAAACGACCTTTTGGGAAATGCATATGAGTATCTGATAGGTCAATTCGCAGCAGGTTCTGGTAAAAAGGCTGGGGAATTTTACACGCCCCAACAAATATCCAATATTCTTTCTCGCATTGTAATACTGGACAGCCAAAATCCCGCCACAGGCAAAAGAAGGTATATCAATAATCTACTTGACTTTGCTTGCGGTTCCGGCTCACTCTTGATAAATGTAAAAAAGCATCTTGAACCAAACAGCATTGGGCAAATATATGGTCAAGAAAAAAATATTACCACTTACAACCTTGCTCGTATGAATATGCTCCTTCATGGATTCATGGATTCCGAGTTTCAAATTTTCCACGGTGACTCGCTCACAAATGATTGGGATATCTTAAATGAAATGAATCCTGCAAAAAAGCTGAAGTGTGACGCAGTTGTTGCAAATCCTCCTTTCAGTTATCGCTGGGAACCAAGTGATGTGCTATCCGAAGATTTCCGATTTAATAGTTATGGGATTGCCCCAAAGTCGGCGGCCGATTTCGCATTTCTCTTACACGGATTTCATTATTTGAGCGATGAAGGTACGATGGCTATTATTTTGCCTCATGGCGTTTTGTTTCGTGGTGGCGCAGAAGAAAAAATCAGAACGAAGCTCCTTAAAGACGACAACATTGACACCATCATAGGATTGCCTGCAAACCTCTTTTTCTCAACAGGAATTCCTGTTTGCATTGTCGTGCTGAAAAATGCAAGAAATTCGATGATGTATTGTTCATTAACGCAAGTGAGTATTTTGAAAAAGGCAAACGTCAAAATATGCTTTTGCCAGAACACATTGAAAAAATAGTACAAACATATCAGTTCCGTGAAGAAGCTGACAAAAAATACTCTCGGCGCGTTTCAATGAACGAAATTGAAAAAAATGGTTACAACCTCAATATATCAAGATATGTAAGTACCTCTGTGGAGGAAGAAATCATTGACCTTGCAGAAGTGAAGATGAATCTTGATAAAGCTGAAGCTGATATCCAAAGTGCAAAAGCAAGACATAATCAGTTTTTGCGGGAGCTTGGCTTGCCAGAGTTGCCGTAACACAATCTTTATTTCGGGAGAGCTTCTGCGTTAAATTGCTGTATCATCAACCTTGTTTTGATATATAGCGTTATCACTATATAGCGGTTTTCGTAAAAGGCAAGCAAGGCAAACGTATATACCTTTCGGTATATTCGCCTGCCTGCTTGTTGGGCTGCTGCCCAAACCCGCTCGGCGGAGCGCGTTGCGCTCCTTGCCGAAAGCCGCCTGTCGGCGGCTACTGTGCGGCGTTGCCGCTATGTAAATTTTCACGCTCTGACCGTTTGCGATTGCGTGAAAATTTTTTCCGCTTGTGCGGTTGCCCTCCCGTCCGTGGGCGGTAGGGTTAGGAGCGTGAAATATTTTTGCGATTTACAAGCTGTGGTCGTAACTTTTGTTGCGTTCGGTTTGGCGAGGTTGACGTTGTTCGTCCAAGAACATTTGCACATTCTGACGAGCCTTCTGTAAATCTATCATGTCCTCACGCGCATCACGATAGCCTTTGTATAATTTCTTCTTCTCGCCTTCCAACGTGGCGTATTCTTTTTTCAAATCCTGTATCGTGGGTAGCTTTTTATTTTTGCCATAGCCGCTCGCGTTGAAGAAATTTTTTGCGGCTTGCACAAGAGCGATGTCGGAACGGCGGGCTTCGTAATAATCTTCGGCGGGGTGGGTTGCGTTTCTGAATTGCTCCCACTTGGTTGGTTGATATTTTTTCAGCTTCTGCCATTCGTTATAAGCATCTTTTTTCTTGCTGTAAGTGCCGATGTGACGTTGCAACTCCGAGATTTCTTTTTGCCTCGCCTCAATTTCTTTTATGCGGCCTTGCCTGCCATTGTAACCGCTCTTAGCTTCGTTAATTTTTTCGTCCAGTTCCTCCCGTGTGCCTATGCCCTTTTCATTAAGGTAGATTAGCGTTCGCGCCATCTCTTTCAAATTATAGATGGTGGCAAAATGTTCAAAGCCGGGGCTGTGCGCCTGTTGTAATTTCGCTTGGATATCTATGAGAGCCTGTTTAATATCTCCTTAAAATCAAGCGAACGAAAGCCAAAGTGACAAGTTGAGCAAGTGTATCGGTGTATCGTTCGCAATTTTTCCAAAAGCGACGATACTTGTCAAGCCATGCA